>WNFM01112956.1_pt1 | contig 26281 bp, 30 predicted proteins | sample 5400271 | NCBI WGS metagenome assembly WNFM01 (sample SAMN13153352, study PRJNA577476) | soil metagenome | isolation source: 60 cm saprolite on Douglas fir-dominated hillslope | place: USA:California | collected 2013-09-17 | reverse complement strand
CGAATGCGGCAACTTCACCCTGCTACGCAACGGAACCTGCCTCAAATGCGATACCTGCGGCGGCACTAGCGGCTGCAGCTAAACGCAAACCGCCCCCGATCCTATCCTCCCGATCGGTCCAGGCGCTGTGAGGCAGAAATTCGGGGTGCGGTGAAAGCCGCACCCTCTTTTTTTGCCCGTCCCGGCCTTATCGCGCGACCGACAGCGATACGCCGTCCCACAGTTTCGGCGGCTCGGCACGGTAGCGACGACAGCGTTCGATCATCAGCTGCGCCGCCGCATCATCCGCGCGCAGACGCAGCGCCGTCTCGAAAAGGCCGAGCGCGGTCGGCCAATCGCCGGCAAGATAGGCGGCAAGGCCGCTCTCATACGCCGCGATGGCGTCATCGAGAGCGGCGCCGCCTTCCGCGGCGCGGTGCTCCAGCACCTCGTAGAGCGTCGTGGTGCGATGCTGCCCGCGCACGCGGACGACGTCGAGCTGGCGCTGCTTGAGCGGTGCGGTCAGCCGGCGCCTGGTCTCCTCGCAGATCAGGATGTCGGCACCATAGAGCTTGGTCAGCCCCTCGATGCGCGAGGCGAGGTTGACGGGATCGCCGATCACCGTGAAATCCATCCGCTTCGGCGAGCCGATATTGCCGGCGATGACGCTGCCCGTCGCGATGCCGATGCCGATTCGCATCAGCCTCTCGCTTGCCGCCGCCCGCCGTTGGTTGAGCATCCCGAGCACCTGCAGCATATCGCACGCCGCCTGCACGCCGTTCTGCGCATCGGTCTCGCTCGGGAAAGGCAGGCCGAAGACCGCCATGATGGCATCGCCGACATATTTGTCGATGATGCCGGAGCGGTTGCTGAGGACATCCTCCATATAGGAGAAATATTCGTTGAGCATGGAGACGGTGCCGGCGGCGCCGAGCGATTCGGAGAGCGCGGTGAAGCCGCGTATGTCGGAGAACAGCGTCGTCGCGACCTGCGCCGTACCGCCGAGCGCCTCGCCCGAATCCTGGATCAGCCGATCGATGACCTCGTTCGAGAGATAGCGCGACATGGTGCGCCGCAACTCGCGCTCGCGCTCGAGATTCTCGATCACCAGCATGAAGCCGAGCGTCGTCCGCCTGGCATCGAGGAGCGGCAGGATGGCGAGATTTGCCGACACCCACTCGCCGACGCCCTCGATGTAGAACTCGCTGTTCGGCAGCTGCTTCTCGGCGCGGCCATTGGCGACCTCGTCGATCGCCTCGAGAATCCACGCGTTCATCTCGCCGAAGATGCGCATCAGCGGCGAGCCGAGCGTGTCGGCCTCGGTGCGGCGCAGGATGCCGAGCGCCGCCTGATTGGCGAAGGTGACCTCGCCGCGCATATCGATCGTCAAGACGCCATTGGTCAGGCTGCGCAGCATGCTCTCGTTATGCGATTTCATGCGCAGGACCTGCTCGAAGAGCACCGTGTAGTCGAGCGTCACGCCGATCTGCGCCGCGAGCGACTTCAGGTGGCTCTCGTCGGCATTGTCGAAGGCGCCGTGCCGCTTGTTGACGAGCTCAAGCACGCCGAGCCGCTGCCCCTCGGCCGAGAAGATCGGCGCGCAGAGTATGCTGCGCGTGCGATAGCCGATCTGCCAATCCGCCGTCGGGTCGAAGCGCGGATCCTGATAGGCGTCGGCGATGTTGACCAGCTCGCCGCTCCGATAGGCGGATCCGGCGATGCCGTCATTGACGCCGATCCGCAGCTGCTGATTGCCGATGCCTTGCGACAGCGTCGTGTAGAGCTCGTCGGTGGTCGGGTCGTAGAGGAAGATCCAGCCGCGATCGGCGGCGAGTATCTCGAGCGCGACGGTCAGGATGCGCGACAGGATGACCGCGCGGCCGGAGGCATCGCCGCCCTCGAGCGAGGCGCTCGGCCGCGGCACCAGCCGGCCGCTTTCGGCGAGCCAGGGCAGCAGCCCGGCGGTGATCACGAGCTCGGCAAGCGCTACGCCGACGAAATTCGCCAGCGCGAGATCCGCCGCGTCGAAGGGCGCCGCTCGCTTGTCGAAGAGCTGAATGGCGCCGAGCACCACGCCGTCCCGGCGTCGCAGCGGCGCGCAGGCGAGGCGCAGTGTCTGCCCGTCGGCGGCGCCGTCGAAGGATCGCGCGCGACCCTCGGCGATCACCGGCCCGGTCAGCTCGGCGAGCGGTTCCTCGGCCAGCGCGGTGCCGTCCGCCGACGCAGCCTGGGCGACGAAAAGCGCGCCCTGCGCGGAGATCAGCACGAGGCGGCCGCTCGTCGCCTGCGTCGCCTCGACGAGCCCGTCGAGAATGACCGACAGACTCTCGCGCGGCGGCTGCCCGGCGGCGACGGCATGCTCCAGCGCGGAGATTTTGGCCAGCACCCGAAAGGCCTCGCGCAGCGGCGAACCGCCGGTGCCGGCGACGAGGTCTGGCTGTGCCAGGCGATGCGCGAGGAGACGTTCCGCGATGGCGGCAAAGCGCGACGAGGCGGCGGCGTCATCCATGCGCGACCCCGCCCCCATCGGCCTGCCGCGCGACGCTTACCGCCATCAGTGCGGCGACATCGAGCCCAGCGCGCAGGCACAGCGGATGCCGCCCCTCGACCGGCTCGACCGCGATGCCGTCGAACAGCAGCGCGAAGAGCGCGGCAAGTGGCGGCAGCGCCGCGATCGCCTCGGCGCCGAGCTGCACCAGGCCCTTGACCTCGTCGACCGCCAGCCCGATCGCGCTCGCCGCGTCCACGCCGTAGATGACGACGATGCGCGCGGCTTCGGATGGGGCATCGCCGCGCAGCAGTGCGGCGAGATCGAGGAACGGGACGTCGCTTCTTTCCCAGGCACCCGCCTCGTCGCCGCGCGAGCCCGCCGTCCACACACGCTGCACCTGGGTGCTGTCGAGCAGGAGCTCGTGCCCGCCGGCGACGATGCGCAGCCGCGCCGTCACGCGTCGACCCCGTTTTCCACTGCCGGCGCGCTGCGCCAGGCGCCGCTGCGCGCGAGCTGGATCAACTCGTCGGCATCGAGCAGCAGGACGACCCGCCCGTCGCCGAGCACCGCCGCGCCGTTCACCGTCGGGCAGGCGGCGAGCAGCGGGTGGAGCTCCTTGAGAAACAGCTCCTGACGACGACGCACGCGATCGACCTCGACGCCGATCGTCTCGCGGCCGTTCGAGATCACCACGATGCTGCGGAACGACCGGCCCGCCGCGGTTTCGGCTTCGCCCGGCCAGAGCAGATCGGCGAGCCGGTAGACCGGCAGCGCGCCATCCTTGTGCGGGATAGCCGATTGCCGGCCGATCTCGAGCATCTCCTCGGCAGGTATCTCGATGACCGACGAGACGAAGCGCTCGGCAATGCCGAAATTCTGTCCGTTCACCCGGACGATCAGCGACGCCTGCAAGGCGGCGGAGAGCGGCAGGCGAAGCGTGAAGACCGTGCCATTGCCGATGCTGGTTTCGACATCGATATCGCCGCCGAGCTGCTGCACCGTATTCAGCACGACATCCATCCCGACACCGCGGCCCGAGGTCTCGGTCACACGCGCCGCCGTCGAGAAGCCGGGTGCGAAGATGAAGCGATGGATCTCGTGCGCCTTGAGGCGGCCGGCACCGCCGGCGGCGGTCAGCCCGCGCGCCACCGCCTTCTCGACGATCGCGCGCTCGTCAAGCCCGCGGCCATCGTCGGCGACCTGCACATGCACCTCGCCGCCGCGCTGCACGGCGCGCAGGGTAATTGAGGCCTGCGCCGGCTTGCCGGCGCGGACGCGCTCATCCGGCGGCTCGACGCCGTGATCGACGGCATTGCGGACCATATGCATCAGCGGATCGACGAGCAGCTCGACCATGCTCTTGTCGACCCGCACGTCGCGACCTTCGAGCGCCAGCCGGACAGTCTTGCCCTGTTCCTGGGCCAGGGCACGGACGACGCGGGGAAACCGGTTCAGGATCGTGTCGATCGGCACGACGCGCAGCTCGAGCGCCGCCGCCTGCAGGCGGCGCAGATCGGTTTCCAGCCCGCGTGCGAGGCCGGCGACGGCGCGCCGCTGCGCCTCGAGCGCGACGGCGACGGCGTCGTCGCGCTCGCGGCCGAGCTCTCCCAACCCACCGGCGCGAGTCTCGACGAGCTCCGACAGCTCGGCCGCCGCCACCCTGATCTCGCCGATCTGGGTCATGAAGCCGTCGATCACGTCGCTGCGCACGCGCAGGACCGTCGACCCCGCGCGTACCCCCGGGGCGGCGCCGTTCGCCTGGGTGCCGCCAGCTGACGGCGCGGTAGCCATGCCGCCGGCATCCGACACGTCGCTCAGCAGCGTCTCGCCGCCGACTTGGCGCAGCGACTTGACGCATTGGCGCTCGGGATCGCGGGCCAGCAGGGCATCGCGCACGATTTCGGGCGGGTGGGCGGAAACGATGAGAAAGTCGAACCAGCTGTCGCCGTTGGTCAGCACGGTGCGGTTGCTGATGATCTTTGCATCCGCCGTGAGCCAGGCGACGATCGCTTCGCCGATCGACGGCGAGTCCTCGAGATAGAGCATCAGCTCGTAGACATGGGCACCGGCCGAGATCGCCGCCGCGAGATCGCCGACATTGGCCGCCGAGAGCACCTCGAGCATCGCCGGGCGGCCCTTCAGTCCGGCCAGGGTCGCGTCCACCTGCTGGTCGCCGGCGCCGTCGCTGCCCGATAGCAGGGCCGAGCGGATGCTGCGCGTGAGATCGGCGGCTTCTGCCTCTTCGAGATCGGCACTCTTGCCTTCCTGCTCGGCAATCGCCTCGACGGCAAACCGCATCACCGAGACGATCAGCGGCGACGGCACCAGCTCGCTTTGGGCGATGCGCGCGCAGACATCCTCGATCAGCAGAAGGATATCGACCGCGCGCGGCGCCTCGAGACATTGCAGGATCGCCTGGACGACACGGCTGGAAGCGACGGCCTTCAGCGCTTCCTGCCGGGCGCGCGCCGCATCGTCGAGAACGGCGTCGAGCTCGAATGTTTCGAGCACCGCCGCCAGCTCGGCAAGCGCGGCGGCGCGATCCTCCGTCAGCACATCGGCAAGCGCCCCGGCGAGGCTGTTGGCTCCCGTATCGCCGCCGGAAACCTCGCTCAGCAGCCGAGCCTGCAGCTGTACCTGGGCGATCCGTCCGGTTGCCTCGCGCCGGGCGCGCGAGTCGAGCGGCAGGCGCTGCGCCGAGAGGAATTCGCGAAGATCGTGCAGGGTCTCGGCAAATTGCTCGAACTGCATGACGCCGGCGGCGTGCTCGAGCGAGTCCAGCGTATCGACGAGGTCGATCCGCAGGGCGTCGTCCGCCGCGAACGTGCGGGCGAGCTCGGGCAGCCGCGTCTGCAGCAACTCGACGAAGAGACCGAGCATCTCATCGTCATCGCCGAGCCCGCCGCCGCCCGCCGCCGTTTCCGGCACGGCCGATGGCGGCCTCGCCTCGCTGCCGCCCGCCGCCTCGAACAGCGCATCGAGGCGCTGCAAGAGCGGCGGCGGAGCTGCCGCATCCTGTCTTTCGGCGACCACCGTCTCGCGCAATCCGCGTAGGCAATCGACCACCTCGAGCAACCCGTCGAGCATCGTCTCAGTGACGCCGACGCCGCCGTCGCGCACCAGCCCGAGCAGATTCTCGGCACGATGGGCGACGGCTTCCATGCCATAGAGCGCCATCGCCCGGGCGAGCCCCTTGAGGGAATGGAAGGCGCGGAACAGCCTCGCCACGTCGTCGCCCTCCGCCTCGGCGGAGCCGAGCCGGACGAGCAACGGCTCGAGTCCGACCAGATGCTCGTCGGTCTCGACCGCGAACTCCTGCCAGAGGGTCTCCGCCAGCCCCGTCATGGCGGCTCGTCCGGTTCCATCGTCAGCTCGCGGTCGGTGGCGCGGGATCGAGCGCCAGGGCGCGGCGTACCGCCTGGACGATCTCATGCCCCTTCTTGGCCTGCAGATCGAGGCTCATCGCCCCCGAGGGCTTGGCGATGATGTCCGTCGCCCCCAGCCGGCGCGCCTCGACCGCCTGCGGCGAGCCGACCTGACCGACCGACGAGACGACGATGACCTTCGCCTTCGACACCAGCGCGAGGCGCTTCATCATCTCGATGCCCGACATCTCGGGCATTTCGAGATCGAGGATGAGCGCGTCCGGCTTGAGCTCGCGCGTCTTCTGCAGGCCGATCTTGCCGTTCTCGGCAAAGCCGACCACCTTCAGCTCGGGGTCGCTTTCGACGATGTCCTTGATGATCGTCCGCATGATGAAGGAATCATCGACGACGAGAATGCTCTTGGTCATTGCGTCTCCACCGTCTTTGGTCTCTGGGCATAGGAAGGGCTCGTCCACAGCGCCAGCTTCTGGCCGATCTCGGCGGGCGTCAGCGAGTCGGTCGCGACTCCCGCCTCGATCGCCGCCGCCGGCATGCCGCCGACGACGCAGCTCTTGGGCTCCTGGACCAGTACGGGAAGGCGGCGGCGGCGAAACTGCTCGGCACCGCGCGTACCGTCATTACCCATACCGGTGAGGATGACGGCAACCGGATGACGCGCCACCATCGCCGCCGTTTCGAACAACAGATCGGCGCAGGGATGGACAAGCGAATCGTGCGTCGTCAGGCGCAGCTCGTAGCCCGCCGGCGCGCTGGCGACGATCGCATCCTGGCCGCCCGGGATGATGGTGACAGAGCCGGCCGACAGCATCATCCGGCTCGCCCCCTCGCGGACATCGAGTGCCGTCTCGCTGCGCAGCAAGGTGGCAAGGCTGAGGGTGAACTGCGCTGGCATATGCTGGGCAATCACCATTGGGGCGCCGAGCGGCGTCGCGGCGCGCAGGAACGATGCCAGGATCTGCGGGCCGCCGGTCGACGAGGCGACGACGATGAGATCGGGGCGCGCCCGCGGCGATAGCGGGCGCAAGGCGGATCCGGCGGCAGTCGCGGCCTGCGCTGGGATCGCCGCCTTGGCGGCATCGCGCGGCTCCGGTGGCGGTGCCGGCTGGCCTGCCCAATAGCGCAATTTCTCGCTGAGCTCGCTATCGACATGGCCGAGATCCGCGGCGGCAAAGGATGAGGATTTCGAGACGAAGTCGACGGCGCCGAGGCTGAGCGCCTTGATCGTCGCCTCGGTGCCGCGCTGGGTATGGCCGCTGACCATGATCAGGATGGGCCGAGGCGGCGGACCGGCGAGAATCTGCTCGGTGGCGGCCAGGCCGTCGAGCTCGGGCATCTCGACATCCATGGTGATGATGTCGGGCTTGAGGCGGGCAGCAAGCTCGACCGCCTCGCGACCGTTGCGCGCCTCGCCGACCACGGTCATCTCGTTTCCCGCCTCGACGATCCGGCGCAGCACCATGCGCATGAAGGTCGAATCGTCGACGACCAGGACGCGACGGCGCGGCGCCGAGCGGCCGGGCGCGCCGGTCATGCCGCCGTCCCCGTCGACATCACCTGCGCCGCGGAGAGGATGACGATCGAGCGACCGCCGAGCCGCCCGATGGCGGCAACCGGCTGGCCGCTATCGCCGGTCGACAGGATGTCATGCTCGGCGATGGTGACGATGCGGTGAACCGCATCCACCGCGAGGACGCGTCGCTCGCCGGCGTGGTGCAGGACGACATGCGCGCCGGACGGCCGCTCGCCCGCCGGCAGCGACAGCCAGCGCCGCCCTTCCGTCAGTGGAATGATGCGCCCGCCGACCTCGACCGCGCCGTCGATCCCTGGCGGCACGCCAGCAGGCAGGCGGAGCGCAGGGCGCGGCGCGTGGATGCGGTCGACATCCGCCAGCGGAACGGCACAGAAGCGATCGCCGATCGACAGGCTGAGGAAGCGCCCGCCGCGCGTCGCCGCCGCCGGTACGGCGTCGGCCGGCCCTTCGGGCGGCCCGTCGGACAGCGTTGCCAGGGCGAGGAAATTCGCATCGATCGCGGCGGCCGGATCGAAGATGCGCAGCGTGGCATCCGCCCCGCGCAGCCCGCTGATCTCGCCGACCGCCAGCACGAAGCGGCTGGCGCCGGCCGTGACGACGACATAGCCGCCGATCTCGGCGGTTTCGTCGGCGCCGAGCAGACGGGCGAGCGAGAGGACCAGCAAAGGCGCACGACGCAGGATGGCAACGCCCAACAGGACGGGCGGCACCAGGGGCAAGGGCGTGATCGCGACCGTCGCCAGCAGCTCGGCGACGCCGCTCGCCGGCAGGCTGCAGGCGATACCGCCGGCGCTTACCGCAAGCACCGTCGCGCCGCCGGCGGCGGTGATGGCTTCCGCCGCGACCCTGGTATCGGCGACCATCCCCGGCGCACCGCTCGGCGGCAGGCTGGGCTGAAGCTTCTCGAGGCCGAGCCGCTCGGCGGCGAGGCAAAGGACCGGCCGGCCGCGCCATTCGGCCACGCCTTCGCTTGCCCCTATGCTTGCCGGCGCCAGCAGCCGATCGGCGAGACGGACGGCGACGAAGAGGACGCCGGCGACAGGGAGCGCGAAACGTCGACCGCCGATCTCGATCACCACGAGCTCGCCGCCATGATCGGGCGCTGCCGGCCGATCGGGAAAGAGCAGCGCGCGCAGCGCGACGACTGGAAGCACGCTGCCGGCGACGCTGACGACACCCTCGACGCCGGCCGGCGCGAAAGGCAGGGCGGTGACCGCGCCCGCGGGAAGCACGCGCTCGACGATGTCATAGCGGAACGCGACGATCTCGCCGGCGAGCTCGAAGCCGGTCCAGGCATCGTCGAGCTCGGGCAACGATTCCGGATGCGACAGCGCGACCGCCATCGTCGTCACCCCCGCTTCCGATAGATCACGGCCCGAGCGCCCCAGACGGCCTCGAAACGTGCCGTGTCGGGGGCGGGATCGGTCGGGCCGAGGAGCAGGAAGCCGCCCGGACGCACGGCTGCTTCGATCATCGCCTGAACCATCTTGCGGGCGGGCGGCGCGAAATAGACCAGGACGTTGCGGCAGGCCACCAGATCGAACCCGGTGGCGGGCGGCACCGCACCCATCAGGTTGAAATGGCTGAAGCGGGTATGCCGGCGGACATCGTCGCGCACCAGGCGGTTCGCCCGCTCGGGATTCACCTCGTCGGCGGGAAAGAACCGCAGCAATTGCGGCGGCGCGGCGCGGAAGGATGACAGCCAGCCGGTGCCGTAGAGGCCGTTGCGCGCCTGGACCAGCACGAGACGCGAGATATCGGTGCCCAGCACGTCGAGTCGCCATGGCGGGATCAGCGCGATCTCCGTCTCGCTCTCACGCGCCGCCCCCGCATCCGCCAACGCCACCAGCCCCAGCACGGCCAGCGTATACGCCTCCTCGCCCGAGGCGCAGCCGGCCGACCAGACGCGCAATTCCGGCCGTGCGGTCTTGCCGGCGTCGGCGATCAGCGCGGCAAAGCCGATCTCGCGCAACAGCTCGAGCTGAGCCCAGTCGCGGAACAGGTAGGTCTCGTTCGTCGTCAGGCTCTCGATCAGGGTCAGCCATTCGGGATGGTCGCGGTCGAGCGCCTCGAGCCCGCTCGCCCAGGCGTCGAGCTCGGCGAAGCCGACGGATTGCAACACCGCCCGCAGCTTGCCCTCGATCGTCTCGTCGACGCGCAGCCCGGCCCGTGCCTCGATGCCGGCGAGCAGACGGCCGATCAGCGCCGCCCGCGCGTCGCCGGCGACCGCCGGCGGCACGGTAGTCGGCAACTCGCCCGCGGCACGTCCGGCGAGCACGTCGCGATGGCCCTGCATGGCCAGGGCAAGCTCGTTCAGCGTGTCTTCGATCCGGTCGGTCATCGCGTGCGTCGGTTACCCCCGCCTTATCCCGAAAGGCCTCATCCCGAAAGCTTCTTGAACTCGTCGACCTCGAGCCGCGTTCGCTCGGCGAGGCGCGAAAGATCCAGCATCGTCGCGGTGATCTCCTCCGCCGCGGTGGCGTTCGACTGGCCGATCCGCGTCAGCTCGCCGACATTGTCGTTGATCCCGGCGACGGTCGCCTGCTGCTCCTCCATCGCCGTCGCGATGGCGCCGATCAGCTTGTCGGTCTCGGCGACGCCGCCGGCGATCTCCTGCATCTTGCCGCTGACCTCGCGCGCCAGCGCGACGCCCTTCTCCGCCTGCTCGGTCGCCTGGCGCACCTGCTCGGCGATGTCCTGGGCGAGGCTGCGCGAGCTGCCGGCGAGCTTGCCAACCTCCTCGGCGACGACGGCGAAGCCGCGGCCATGCTCGCCGGCGCGCGCCGCCTCGATCGAGGCGTTGAGGGACAGCATGTTGGTCTGGCTGGCGATGCGCGAGATGGCGTCGGCGATGCGGCTGATCTGCGAGCTGTTCTCCGAGATCGCGCCGACCAGCTCGACCATGCTGGTCATCTGCTTGATCTCCTTCTCGACCAGGCTGGCCGCGTAGCGCGCCCGCTCGCTCGCCTGTTGCGTGCCGCGCGCCACCTCGGCGATCGCCTGCGCGCTCTGGTCGAGCGCGCCCGAGGCCTGCTTCAAGGCATTGAGCTGGATGTTCGAGCCGTCGGAGACCTGGCTGACCGCCGAGCTCGCCTGACTCGCTGCCATGGCGACGCGGCGAATATTCTCCATGATCTGCGCGGTTAGCCCGCGCACCGCGACCGCCTGGTTGAGGAACACCTGCACGGCGCGCGCCATGTCGCCGATCTCGTCGCCGCGCTCGACGGCGGGCACCGTGATCGCGGTGCTGCCGCCGGCTAGCCTGGTCATGGCCTGGGTCAGCCGGTCGATCGGGCGGGTGATCTGCAGGACGACGAGCGCGACGGCGAGAGCGACGCTGCCGAGGATTCCGATCGTGACCAGCCCGATGAGCCACCATAGCCGATTGCGATAGAAGGCGTCGATCTCGTTGGTCAGGCGCTCGATCGTCTGGTCATTGGACTGGGCCAGCGTCGCGATCTCGCCATTGAGCGCCGTGCGGTTCGTTCGGTTGGCATCGTTGTCGCCGAAGGCGCGCGCCTCGGGCAGCGTCGCCTCCCGCGACAGGCGGACGAGCTCACTGCGGAAGCGGACGAATTCGGCGACCCGGGCGTTGGCACGGTCCATCGTCGCCTTGTCCTCGGGCAGAATGAGGTCCGTCCATTGCCGCATCAGCTTCTCGATAGTCTGCAGATTCCGCAGCACGAGCGGCGCGTATTTCTCCGATTCCTTGATGTCGGCCGACATGTAGATGCCGCGCGAATCCATGACGACGGCATAGATCATCGAATTGACCCTTTCGCCGACCGCGGCGCGTGCGGAGGCGCGATTGATCTCGCGGACCTTATCGTTATAGGTCTGAAAGCCGGTTATGGCGACGGCGCCGACGGCGGCGGTGACCGCCGATAACAGGATGACGACCGAATACATCTTTGGCCCAAGCCTCCAAAATGTGTTCACGCGCCCCATCCCTCCTCGTTGCGTGCTCTCGCCGCCCGGCACAGCGCGTCGGTCATCGCGCCGCCGGGCGGCGACCTCACAGTACCGCCGTGCCTTGCGAGGCGCCCGCCGGATTGCCCGTCGTCTTGAACAGCGCGACCTTGCCGCGCGTCTCTTCGGCGAGGCGCGACAGATCGAGCATCGTCGCCGCGATCTCGGTCGCCGCTGAGGCATTGGCCTGACCGATGCCGGTCAGCTCGCCCATCTTGCTGTTGATCTCCGCGACGTTGCTCTGCTGCTGCTCCATCGCCGCGGCGATCGAGCGCGCCAGCCGGTCCGAATCGGCGACGCTGGCGGCGATCATCTGAATGCTGTCATCGACCAGCGCGGCCGAGGCGACGCCGTGCTCGGCCTGCTCGATGGCGTTGCGGATCTGGGCGGCGATCTCGGTCGCCAGCGCCGCCGAGCTCTCGGCCAGCTTGCCGACTTCCTCGGCGACGACGGTGAAGCCCTTGCCGTGCTCGCCGGCCCGCGCCGCCTCGATCTCGGCATTGAGCGACAACATATTCGTCTGGCTGGCGATGCGCCCGATATCGTCGACGAACTTGCTGACATGCGCGCTGCTCTCGGCGATCGCGTTGACGGCGGTGACCATCCCGGCCATCTCCGCCTTGCCGCGCTCGACGAGATCGGCGATCTGCTGCGCCCGCTCGCGCGCCGATTGCGTGTTGGCGGCGACCAGTGTGATCGCATCGGCGCTCTGCTGCAGCCCGGTGGCGACGTGGCGTAGCGCGGTGAGCTGAGTATTGGCGCCGCCCGAGACCTGGCCGATCGCGCTCGTCGCCTGCCCGGCCGCCAGCGCGACCTGCCGGATGCTGTCGGTCACCTCCTGGACGAGACGCTGCGCGGCGATGGTCTGGCCCTTGAAGAACTGCAGCGCCTCGGCCATCTCGCCGATCTCGTCGCGCGCGCCGAGGGCGGGGACGACGATGTCGGTGTCGCCGCGCGCCAGTGCCGACATCGCGGCGGCAAGGCGGCGGAGCCGGCCCGCCACGCTGCGCCCGACATAGACGAGTGCCAGCAAGAGGCAGGGCAGGACGGTGGCGCTGGCGACGGCGATCAGGACGATTCGCGTGGTTTCCAGCCGTGCCGCCGAGCTGCGCATGGTCTCATCGAGCGCGCGCCTCTCATCCTCGACGGCACGGGTGAATTCGCCGGCGAGACGCGCCGCCTCTTCACGCACCGGGCGCAGCGCCCGGGCCTCGGCTGCGATCGCCTGCAGCTCGCGATCGTGCCGTTCGAAGAGATTGTCCGGCCCGCGGCCGAGCGCGACAACGGCATCGCCTGCCGCCGCCTCGTCCTTGCCGACGAGCGGCTGCAGGCGATCAACCGTGCCGGCTTCCGCCGCGAAGCGCGCGCGCAACGCCGCGAGATCGGGCGCCGCGACATTGCTTGCCTCGGTCAGCAGGAGGGCGGCCGCGCCGATCGCATGGCGAAATTGCGTGAGGTCGGCGGCAAGCGGCGAGGCGGCCGCGTCGGCGCGGGCCGCCAAGGCCTGTTCGAAGCGATCGCGAGCCGCCAGCACGCCGGCCGCCAGCTTGCTCCGTTGCTCGAACGCGGCGATCCGCGCGGCGCTGGTGCTTTCCGCGACCCGGAGCTGGTCGAAGAGCTGGTTCAAGGCCAGGGCGGCGGCGATATCGTTGGCTTGCCTGACCATCCGGGCGTCGCGCCCGAGCACGATGACCGCATTCGCCGCCTTCTTCCGCCCGTCCTCGATGGCGTCGAGCATCGGCGCAAGCGCACCCGGGCGGCTCGCGCTGCTCAGCGTCGCGCTCACCTGAATGAGCTGCGTCGCTTCCTCCTGCAGCCGCACCAGGCTGCCGAACGAGGCGAAATCACGTCGGATGGTGCGCGAGAACGACGACCCAAACCCGTCGAAGAGCCAGACAGAGAAACCGCAAGCGATGACGGTGAACAACGCCAGCAGGACGAGCGAGGCGAAAAGCTTGGTGCGCACCCTGCTCAGCCAGCGAATCCGCATCCCCTGCCGCCTCCCCGAACGATCGCTCGACAGCTCGCGCCATGGCGCCGCCGCTTCGGCAGGGGCCAGGATGGTGATGTCGGATGAATTGGTCGCCACGTGGCTTGATCGGGGCTGCGTCGGACCGCGTCGTAAAATGCGCGCTGCCGCCAAGACTTGGACGACGGGCGGCGCGCGTTGCACTGAAAAAGACGCTACTCGTAGTAGAACTCCGCCGCAAGAACTTCATCGGGGCAAGAAGATCATCGCGCGACACGACGATCTGCCCTTTGCGGCACCGCGTTTTTCGTTGCCTTGCCGACGATCAGCTGTGCAAGCAGTCGCTCAGCGACCCGCCGGCTCGACGCTGCGCAGATAGGTCTCCGCCGCCGCAACGACGGCGCACCAAACCGCGGTTTCCGTGGGATCGTTCGCCGACAGGGCCCGCTCGGCGCGCGCCTTCGCGACGGTGACCGCGTGGCTGCCATGCGCATCGACCAACAATCCGGCGATCAGCCATATCTCGAGCCCGTCGGCTTCCATTACCTGAAAACGTACTGGCCACGACTCTTGGTGCAACCCTCGGGGCGAATCCGTGCCACAGAATAATCACATTGTCTGCCCTTGAGGATAGAAAGGAAGCGCCAAGACCAAAATTCGATTGTATCTCCCCATTATCAAGTGTCCCAAAATATTTACAAACGTTTACAAAATTCCTTTGTCAGGACCGCAATGGATTTACATCAGGGGAGTAGATTATTTTCTCATCGGGTGACGGTCTCATCTCGACCGTCTTACTCCCAGTCAATGTATTAGGAGATGACGAAATGGCTGACTTGACCCAGGAGATTGCGCCGCACCTTCCGCGCTTGCGGCGTTATGCCCGGTCATTGCTGCGCGATAGCGTGCGGGCAGACGATCTCGTCCAGGATACCATGGTGCGGGCGCTGGAGAAGGCGCATCTCTACCAGCACGACACCAATTTGCGCGGCTGGCTCGTCACCATCATGCACAACGAGCATGTCAACGCCACGCGCCGTCATATGCGCGGCCCGATCTATGTCTCGGACGAAGCCGTCGGCGAGCTCGGACGCGGCGAGACCCAGGAGGCGCCGGTCGAATTGCGCGAGGTCCGTCGCGCTATCAGCCGATTGCCGCAGGATCAGCGCGCGCCTCTGCTCCTGCACTGGCTTCACGGCCTCAAATATGACGAGATCGCTACCCGGATGGGCGTCCCGCTCGGGACCGTGCAATCGCGCATCTCGCGCGCCCGCAAGGCGCTGCGGGCGATGATCGAGGCACCCGATTCCGGGCTCGGCCTGGCGCATCGGCTAGCGAGGCGGGAGCGTGATCCGCAACCCCGCTTGTCAGCTGCCTGACCGGCCGATCGTTTCCACCGGCGGCGCGGCGATGCGGGAGAGTGGATGGGCAAGCGAGCATCCCACGATCCGGCCCGCTCACCGCGCCGCCATGGGTAAGGAGGTCATGAAAGACCGCGTGCTGGTCGTCGACGACACCGCCGACGTGCGGGAGACGATCGCGGAGATGTTCGAGGATCTCGGCTTCGAGGTCATCCAGGCGAGCGGCGGGCGCGAGGCCTTGCGCGTGATCGCCGCCCACGATATCGCGCTCGTCCTGCTCTTCACCGACATCCAGATGCCCGGCATGGACGGGCAGACCCTCGCGGCCGAGGCGCGCAAGCTGCGGCCCGACCTCAAGGTGATCTTCACCTCGGGCCTGGCGAGCCAATCATGGCTCGGCCAGTCATGGATCGGATCGTCCTTCATCGCCAAACCGTTTCGCCGCAACCGGCTGGGCGATCTGGTGACGAGGACCCTCGCCGGTTAGATACCGCGAACGAGACACTTCAAAAGGGTTGATAAGGATGGGGTAGTCGCGCCCTGGTGGAACAGGGCGGACGGAGAGGCGTTGACCATCTGCCCGTCACATCGGCGAGAGTGGCTCACATGAGTATCTCAACGATCCTGCTCATCATCCTGATCCTGCTCCTGATCGGTGCCTTCCCGACATGGCCGCATAGTGCCGGCTGGGGCTACTATCCGAGCGGCGGCATCGCTATACTTCTGCTCATCGTCATCATCCTGCTGGTCACCGGCCGCCTCTAGCGGCGCAAATCGTCGAACGGAAGAGCGCACGATGTCGATCATCGCCTGGATCATCCTGGGTTTGATTGCCGGCTTCATCGCCAGCAAGATCGTCAACAAGACCGGCGAGGGCCTGCTCGTCGACATTCTCCTCGGCATCGTCGGCGCCATCGTCGGCGGCTGGCTCTTCACCGCCTTCGGGGAGCCCGGAGTGACCGGCTTCAACCTCTACAGCATGTTCGTCGCGGTGATCGGGGCGGTCGTCATTCTGCTGATCGGCCGCGCCCTGCGCACCGGTTGAGCGTCCCGGATTGAGCTCGACGGAAGAACCTGCCAGATTGTCGTCGAACGTGCCCATTGAGCGCGTAGGAGAGCTGGCGGGCGGCGAGTTGGGGTTTCCGTCGCGACGGAAGCCGATTATTCGCCACGCGCTCCGACGCTTCCGCGTCCGGCAGGATGATCCCGAGATGATGGTCAGACGCTCGCAGGCTGTCCTCATCGTCGTCAGCCTTGCTCTCGCCTTCGCCGCTTTCGCTATCGTCTGGCGGATGCGCGGCCGCGGCGACGATCTCGTCATCCCGCTCGCCGTCGCCGGTTGCCTCGCGCTCATCGCGGCGGCGGCCAGCATGCTGGACCTGGCGCGCCGGCGATGGCGCGCCGAAATCATCCTGCAAGACGCCATCGACAGCGTCGGCCAGGGCATCGCCACCTTCGCCGGCGGACGCCTCGCCGCCGCCAATGCCGCCTTCGCCGATCTCCTCGCCCTCGCGCCGGCGGAGATCGCGGCCGGCCGCTCGGTTGGCGATCTCGAGCGCGGCGAGCAAGCCAAGCCGAGCTCGGCACTGGCCGATCTCGCCATCCAGGGCGAGCGGGCGCGACGCGCCGGGCAGCCGTTCGCGATCGAGCGCCGGCGCTCGGATGGCTCGATTCTCGAGCTGCGTTACAGCCCGCATCGCGCCGATGGCTTCACCCTCGCCGTCACCGACGTCACCGCGAGCCGGCGAACCGAGGATTACCTGCGCCACGCCCAGAAGATGGAGGCGCTCGGCCAGATGACCGGCGGCATCGCCCATGATTTCAACAATTTTCTCACCGTGGTCATCCTCAACCTCGATTACCTGCAAAACGAGAAGTCGCTCGCCGACAAGCATATGCGCCGTCTGCGTCTCGCGCTCGACGCCGCCTTCCGCGGCGCCAAGGTGGTTCGCCAGCTGCTCGCCTTCGCCCGCAAGCAGTCACTCGAGCCGGAAGTCGTCGTGCTCGCCGAATTGATGCCCGGGCTGGTCGAGCTCGTCCGTCGCGCCGTCGGTGACGCCATCGAGGTGGAGTTCGTCAACGGCTTCAGCCTGTGGCGCACGCTGCTCGATCCGCTGCAGCTCGAGGCGGCGATCCTCAATGTCGCGCTCAACGCCGCCACGGCGATGCCGAAGGGCGGCAAGCTGACGATCGAGCTTGCCGGCGTCTCGCTCGACGAGGCCTATGCCGCTCGCCATCCCGAAATATCGCCCGGCCAGTACGTCCTGATCGCGCTGAGCGATACGGGAACCGGCATGCCGGCCGACGTCCTCGCCCGCGCCTTCGATCCGTTCTTCACGACGAAGCCGGACGGCGAGGGCTCCGGGCTGGGCCTCAGCATGGTCTATGGCTTCGTCCGACAATCCAACGGCCATATCAAGATCCATAGCGAGCCCGGACATGGCACGAGCGTGAAGCTCTATTTCAAGCGAAGCCGCGACGATGTGGTGCAGCGTCCCGAGACGCGATCGGTCCGCTCGCTCGTCGGCAAGGAGACCATCCTGGTCGTCGAGGACGACGAGACGCTGCGGACGACCGTGACCGCCACGCTGAAGGAGCTCGGCTACACGGTGCTGAACGCACCGCACGGCGCCGCCGCGTTGATCCTGCTCGAGAGCAGCAATCGCGTCGATCTGCTGTTTACCGACGTCGTGATGCCGGGCCCGGTCAGCAGCAGCGCCTTGGTGAAGGCGGCGCGGGAACTGCAGCCGGCAATCAAGATTCTGTTCACCTCGGGCTATACGCAGAACGCCATCACGCATCACGGGCGGCTGGCGCCCGGCACGCATTTCCTCAGCAAGCCCTATCGCAAGGCGCAGCTCGCCGAAAAGATCAGGGATGTGCTGGCCACGGAAACCGTCTGACGCTTACGCGGACTGATTGGGCGCGGCAGGCTCGGGCGCTGGGATGCGCGGCTCGACGCCGAGGAAATGGCCGAGCGCCATCAGCGGTCGAATGCGGTCGCAGATGATCTTGAAAGCGGCCAGCATCGGCACGGCGAGCAGCGCGCCGGCGACACCCCACATCCAATACCAGAAGACGAGCGACACGATGACCAGCACCGGGTTGAGGGTGAAGCGGCGGGCGAGCAGCATCGGCGTGATGCTTTNNNNGGCCGGTAGCAGCGCCTGCCATACCGTGTCGAACGTCAGCAGCCCGGCGAGGAAGAGGATGGCGACCCCGGTGAGCGGACCGATGATCAGGACATAGTTCAGCACGAAGGCGAGCGTGCCCCATAGGATGGGATCGGCCAAGCCGCAGAGATAGGTCGCGATGCCGGTCGCGAGACCGACGGCCGCGTTCATCAGGCTGATCGTCGCCAGATAGCCGGAGATATTCCGCTCGATCTCATGCGAGATGTCGACCGCCTGCTTCTTGTCGCTGAAATTCGGCAGGACCTCGACCAGACGGCGCAGGAAGAGATCGCCCGATATGAGCAGGAAGAACAGAAGGACGATGGTGGTGCCGAGCCCGATCAGGAAGGTTCGCGTACCGCTGAGCAGCAGCCCGCTGAGGGCCGGTCCCTTGACGACGACCTCGCTGCTAGCGGCACCTGCCGGACCGGCGGCCATGTTCTCCACCTCTTTGGTCGCCTTCTGTATGATGTCGATCGGCTCGCGGAAGACGGAAAGCCGCTGCTCCAAGCGCGGGAGGCTGTCCGGCGCCTTGGCGATCCATGCGCTAGCCGGCCCCGCCAATGTCGATACCAGCATACCCAACGCGCCGAAGACGGCGAGAAGAACAAGCAATGCCGCCAAGGTCCGCGGGACCCGCAGCTTGCCCATCCACCGCATGGCAGGCTGCAGCAGGAGTTGCAGCAGGAAAGCGAACATCACCGGGATCAGTATGTGCGCGGCGAAATAAAGCGCACCGAACAGCAGCAATATGAAGATGCCGCAGAGCAGGAAGGCGTGATCGTCGACCGGTGGCGGTGAGACGACGGGACGGCACGCATTGTCATCCGTCGTATCGATCACCATGGCGCGCACTCCCTGCCGGCACCCCCGTCGTCCAGATCCGCCAAGCATCAACGCCAGGGTGCGGGTTCTGCTTCCCGCTCTCCCGCGTCGAGCGCTATCGACGTAACCGTGTGCAAATCACCTGTTACAAAACCTCACGGATCAGCGCGGCAATCCGGCCGTTGTCACTGCAAGAGAGTTTCGCTGGAGGAAACAATGCAGCTCCCGCACGACAGCCCGCGTCAGCCGAGCGTCGTAACCGTCATGTCCCGCGATACCGCGCTCCCCTTCGAGATGCCCGCCGGCGCGACGATCGGTGAGTTGGCGGATTATCTCGCCGATCTCGGCGAGGTGCATGGCGCCGAGCTGGTCACGGTCGACGTTCAGCTGGTGTGCTGACCCTCCCGACGGGCGTGGAGGATCTTCCGCGCCCCTCGCCCGACGAGACCATACCGGGCAAGCTATGGGCCTATATCAAGCGGACCACTCTTCGTGATCAGGTCTGGCTGTCGGTCCTCACCATCTTGGTATTCCTGCTGACGCTGGTACCGCTCGAGCTGCAGCGGCGCGTCATTAACGACGCGATCGGCCGCCGCAATCTGTCCTCTATATTGCTGCTCTGCCTCGCCTATGTCGCTGTCGTCCTGCTGCAGGGCGGCCTCAAGCTATGGCTCAACATCTATCGCGCCCGCGTCAGCGAGTTGGCGACGCGTCACCTCCGTCTTTTGGCCGAGAAATTCGGCAGCGAAGCCGCAGAGGAGCCGGCGGAGGGCGGCACGCATGAGGGTGTCAAGATCTCCGTCGTCGTCGCCGAGGTCGATCCGGTCGGCGGCTTCATCGGCCTCAGCGTGTCCGAACCTCTCCTGCATGGCGGCATCCTGCTCAGCGTCTTCGGCTATATGCTGTTCCTGCAGCCGATGATGGCGCTGGTCTGCCTCGGCGTCTTCGTGCCGCAGCTCATCTTCGTGCCGTTGATGCAGCGCACGATCAACCGGAGTACCAAGTCGCGCATCAAGATCCTGCGCGAGGTCAGCGTCGACATCGTCGATCAGGCCAACAGCGGTTCATCCGCAGCTTCCGGGACGTCACCGAGAGCTCAGCCGGAGGACACTTACGAGCGCCGCACCGACCGCATCTATCAGCTGGACATGCATATCTTCCGGCTCAAATTCACCATGAATTTCCTGATGAACTCGATACAGCATCTCGCCGTCGCCGCCATTCTCTTCGTCGGCGGCTGGTTCGTCGTGGAGGGGCGCATCGAGGCGGGGACGGTCGTCGCGTTCATCTCGGGTCTCGACCGTGTCAACGACCCGTGGGGCGATCTCGTCAACTACTTCCGCGAGATGTCGAGCGCACAGGTGAAGTATCGCCTGGTGGCGAAGGCGCTGCACGGGAGCGCAGCGGAAGCGCTGGAGGAAAGCCCGGCGGCGTGAGCGGCACGCTTGCCGCCACGCGTTGCCCCATCACATCCGGCGCGTCAGGCCTTCTCGCTTATCCGATTCTTCGAGCTCGAGGATCGCGCCGTCGCGAAAGAGATAGGCGCGCAGCTGACGATCGCAATCCGCGTTGTTGCGCCGTGGACTCGCCCCCGCATCGTCCGGCAGCCGACGTGAAGATCACCGTTCGGCGTTCGTCGCGAAGGATAGATCCTTCATCCTTGCGAGGATGGCTTGCAGGTCGCTCTCGGCAAGCATGCGCCGGGCTTTGGATCCGGCCGACTTGTCGGCCGCCGCGAGACCCCGCGCTTCGGCCGCTTCCAGCCCGGCGATCTTCAACTGCAGGACGCTGGTGCTGCTTTCCGTCGGGAGCCCGATGCTGCCATTGCCGCGGCTCCTGGCTGCCTTATCGACGGAAGGCCGATGGGCATGACGGCCGATATCGGCCTTAAGCCCCATCGCCCGCCTGCCGAGGCCGAAATTCACCTCGGGCAGGCGGAACCACTCGTCATCCGGCGCACGGTCATCGTCGAGCTGCGGCGCCCCGCCGCTGGCGTCGCCGCTCAGATGGCCGGAAAGATCGCTGCCGCCCACCGAGCCGCCGTCGACAGCAAGCGAGTCGGACGCTTGGTGAGGGCGCGCTTCGGCAACGGGCGTGAGTCGGATCGTCGCGCCCGGCAATGCGGCGACGACCAGCCCAGCCATGACGGCGAGCGCGATCCGCCTGCCTATCAAGGAAAGATCCGGTATGTGAAGCACTATGATCTCCACCTTTACGCCGGTGCCGGTTCAGCCGCCCAGCGCCAGCATTACGGAGGCGCCGAAGAAGATGAGCGTCAGACTCCCGAACAGTGCGATCGATAAGTCCCACGGGTCCATGGCGCTCTCCAGCGACGCGACGGCTGTCAAGCACGGTCCCTGACGCCGCCCGACCGTTCAGAGCGGAAGATTCTCGCGATAGATATTGCGCAGGCGGGCGAGCTCTTCCGCCGAATAAGGTTTTGCCCGCGCGTCGAACATCGTCCAGCCTTCCTCGCGATAGTGTTTCGCCCTTTGCTCGAGGGAGAGATCGCCCTCGGGGATGTCCGTGGCCTCCAGGTCGCGGACGGCGCGCGCCGCGCCGTCGTAGGACTCGAAGAGTCCGGTCACGGTGCGGCTGGCCATGGCGCTCCCTAAGGGCGCGGGTCTCCCGGCGGGATCACTGCGCGACGACATTGCCCTGCGCATCGAGAGCAACGCCGACCGCTCGGCCGTTCTTCATCGCATTGCCGCGCCAAATCGACTGCGCATCCTTCTGCAGGTCGGTCACCTCGGTGTAACCTTGCGCCGCGAGCCGGCTGCGCGCCTCCGCCTCGGTGAAGCTGCCGGTCGACGCGGCGGCGGTCCTGGTGCGGGCTATTGCCGCCGGGCCGGTGATCGGAAGCGGCGGTCCCGTCGCCGGCGCCGGCGCCGGCACCGACGCGACCGAAGGCGGTGCCGGGACGGTCTGCGAAATCGCCGCCCCGGCGCCGAGGACCTCAAGGAAAATCACAACCACCGCAATTCTGATCATCGAGTCCTCCCAACGCTTTGTGCGAGCGAGGCTCCCGAGGAACCGCGCTCAGCTTCCGTTTTCGAGGGAAACAAAAGGTGCGGGAGTGCCGCAGCCTTCTACCGGCAGCCTTCTATCAGCGGTCCTTGTCGGCCCGTTCCAAGTTTTCCTCGACCGCGTCCTCGAGGCCGCCGACGGTGTTCTGCACCTTGCCTTCCGCTTTCTTGAGCTTGCCCTCGGCTTCCATCTTCTTGTCGCCGAGAGCCTTGCCGGCCTTCTCCTTGATGCCGCCCACGGCCTGCTTGCCAGCGCCGACGATACGATCCTTGTTCATGATCCGCTTCTCCTATGACTTCGGGACTCTTAAATCGAACGCCCGCCGGATCGGCCGTGTTCCGCGCCTGTCGCGAAATCGGGCGGCAGCGTGTCGGCGGCTTGCCCGGTCGCTCGCTCCCAGCGCCGCGCCGCAATGACCGTTTACAATTTTTCACAGGAGCGCCCGCGCTAGGACCAACTTCGGCGCACATGCTCGCTGGCGGTTCTCCCGGCCACGTTGCGCGAGGATGTCAGCGGATGAGGCGATGATCGGGATCTTCGCGACGCATCGCATGCTTCCCGTTCTGCTCGCCGGCGCGCTCGCCATCGCCGCGTGCTCCACGGTGCCGAGCGGCGAGATTGAGGACGCGATCGACGCATCGGGCGCGGCGCATCCGCGAATCGTCGGCCTGCGCGGCCCGCTTTCGGAGCAGCAGAGCCGAGCGATTCTCGATCGTCTGCGGCGGCAAGCCGCCGATAGCGACGTGCTGCAGCGCCACATCGCCCTCGAGCAGGCGCTATCCGCCAGCCCGCTGATCGCGGGAAACAAGGTGCGCCTGCTGCGCGACGGGCCGGAGACGTTCGCCGCGATGTTCGCCGCGATGGATGGCGCGATCCAATCGCTCGAGCTCGAATATTTCACCTTCGAAGATGTCGAGTTCGGCGGTCGGCATCTCGGCGATCTCCGCGTCGACAAGGCGGCGCACGGCGTGCGGATCAGCATCCTCTATGACGCCGTCGGCTCCATCGTGACGCCCGCCGCCTTTCTCGACCGTTTGTGTCAGGCCGGCATCGCGCTGGTCGAGGTCAACCCGCTGCAGCCGCTCTCGCTCAACCATCGCGACCACCGCAAGATCCTGGTCGCAGACAACATCGTCGGCGGCGTCAATCTCAGCAGCGTCTATTCGAGCCTGCCGCTCAGCAAGTCGGCGGGACCGAAGACGGAGACCGATCGCTGGCGCGATACCGATCTGGAAATCGCCGGTCCCGCGGTGAACGAGCTGCAACGCCTGTTCCTCGAAAGCTGGAGCAAGCAATCCGGTCCGAAACTGCCGGAACCGCTGGCCACCACGCCCTTGGTGACCGGCGGCACCGAGATCGTCCGCGTCGTCGGCAGCACGCCCGATGACCGCCTGCCGCTCTATTACATCACGCTGCTCTCCGCGATCCGCAATGCCGAGCAGCGCAACTGGGTGAGCGCCGCCTATTTCGTGCCGACCCATGAGGCGCTTGAGGATCTGGAAAAGGCGGCGCGGCGTCGACGTGCGCCTGCTGCTGCCGAGCCGTAGCGATTCGTCCAAGGCCCTCGCCGCCGGACGCTCGCATTATTCCGATCTGCTGGAGGCAGGCGTGCAGATCTTCGAGGCGCGCGACGTCATCCTGCACGCCAAATCGGTGACGATCGACGGCGTGTGGTCATCCATCGGCTCGTCGAATTTCGATCGCCGCAGCGTGCTGTTCAATGACGACGTCGACGTCATCGTCCTCGGCCGTGCCACCGCGGCGCGGATGGAGACGATATTCGACGACGATTTCAGTCAGGCCGACCGCATCGACCTGCAGAGATGGAGCCAACGGTCGCTGTCGGAGCGCTTCGACGAGCTGGTGGCGCGCCTGCTCTGGAATACTGGGGAATACTGGCTCTAGTCGCGCGGCGTGGGCGATCAGCGTGATCGGGGATCTTCGTCAGGTCCGACGAGGCGCGCCAGCCCGCCATCGGCGATCACCGCCCAGGTCACCGGCTTCTTGGCCATCGCCGCTCAACGCGGCAGCAAGCGGCTGCCGAGGAAACCGAGGGCAAAGGCGAGGAGCAGGCTGCTCACCGGTTGCTCCTCGACGTGGCGGCCGATCGCCTTCGCCGAGTTGACCCCTTCGGCGGCGAGCCGGCCATAGATGTCGTACGCGCCCTCGGTGATTTGCGAAGCGGCGCCGGCGGCGCTCGATACGGCGCCGCGCTTCATGTGGTCGGCGAGCGCGGCGAGATCGCGCTTGAGGGCGGAGATATCCTCCGTGATCGCCGCGAGATCGCTGTTCGCCTTCGCTGTCTCAGCCATGCCCTGCTCCTCTGCCATCTCCGACTCCCGGCGCTGGAATCCGGCGCCGCGGCACCGCCCAACGACGGCGTGCGGCGCCGATCATGTCGCCCATCATGCCGAGGACAACGCACGGCCGAGGAACTTGTTCGGTTCTAGAGATGATTACCCGGCACGAAGGTCAATTCCTCGAGTGCCGTCGGCGAATGGAGCTGGACGACGACGCCTACCTTGTGCACGTCGTGGCAGACTTCCTTGCCGTCGAAATCGACCTGCCAGATCGTGCAGAAGAACCCGTCGCTGGTAATCCGCCAAACGCCCGTGTCGGTGCGCTGGTAGATCCGCGAAGCGAGTGTTCCGTCGGGCGCGACATACAGGCTGTGAGCCGGTCCCGGTATTGCCGACGATCTCGGCGGCGATTTGCGGTGCCTCGAGGCGCTGCCCCAGCGGATAGGTCGGCTGCGGCCCGAGCGGCGCCGGCGGTGCGCAGGCCGTCGGGGCGAGGCCGGCAAGCAAGATGCGTGTTCTCATCGTTTCGTTTCCTTGGCTGTCGCGGCAATTCAACCGTGTTTGGTCAACCGTGTGTCGTCAACCGTGTTTGGTCGAGCCGACCGGATGCTCGGCCTCCTCGCTGGCGCCGAGGGCGGCGATGGCTTGGCGCACGCGGTTCAGCATGCTTTCCTCGCCGCCGGTCATGCCTTCATCCTCGGCGACGGCGAGCTCCCGTGCCGCGCGCTCCCATTCCTCGAGCAGCCGAATCTTCGCGCTGCGCGGCAGTTCACGATTGCGCACGATGTCGTCGGGCTGCGCGAAGGTGCCGGCCGGATCAAGCAGCGCCTTGGCGAGATCGATCTTCGCTGCCGTTTCGTCCATGACTTGTCTCCCGCACGAGCGAACTCTCGCGGCAAGAACGCGCCGCCGCCGGGATTGTTTCACCGGCCGGTAGAAACATCGACCGGACAATTCGCGGGACGCGGCGGATGCATGAGCTATCGAAATCACCCGCGATGGCCAGGCGGAACCTTGTCATCCCCCGCGCTGTTGTCGGGCTGACGGCGAGTGGCCGTCGCGAGATATGGAGAAGTGACGCCATGGGTGACCAGCAGAAGCAAGGCGGACAAGACCGCAACCAAGCGCAGCGCAATCAGCAGGCCCAGCAAGGTGCAGGCGACAAGAGCCGGATGGGCAACAAGCCCGGCATGGGCCAGAAGCCGGGTCAGGCCAGGGGTGACGATCTGGTCGGGCAGGATACCGACGGCGACGGCAAGGCCGCGCAACCCGGTCAGCGCCCGGGCCAGAGCCACGGCACCGGTCACATCGACAAGAAGTCTTAAGAAAAACTAGTAAGAAGGGCGCGGCTAGGAAGGGCGCGGCCGCTCGCCGAAGATCGAGCGGCCGCGTTCCTCTTTCCGTTTCAGCTCTTCTTGGCGATCAGCGGACAACCGCCTTCGGCGAGCGGCCGCCAGGCCTGCTCGACCGGCACGGTCTTCACCAGCTTGTAATAATCCCACGGCGCCTTCGATTCCGCCGGCGCCTTGGCCTGGAACAGCATCATCGGATGGAGCTTGCGGCCGTCCTCGCGGATCGCGCCCTTGCCGAGCACGGGATCGTCGGTCGGCATCGCCTTCATCTGCGCGACGAGCTTGGTGCCGTCATGCGTCTTGGCGATCTCCATCGCCTTAAGGAAATGCAGGGTCGCGCTGTAGGCCGCCGCCTGGTTCGAGGTCGGATAGTTCTTGTGATGAGTGAGGAAGCGCTTGGTCCATTCGCGCGTCGAATCGTTGAGATCCCAATAGAACGATTCGGTGAAGAGCAAACCCTGCGCCGTCTGCAGCCCGAGCCCGTTGATGTCGGTGGATGACCATCACCCGTATGCTCCTGACATCTGCTGCGGCGTTCGCCCTCCTCGTCGCCTTGCCGACCGGAGGATCCGATTTCGGACCCGGCCACGCCTTCGCCAAAGGCGGCGGTGGCGGCGGGGGAGGCGGTGGTGGTGGCGGCGGTGGCGGTGCCGGCGGTGGCAATGGTGGTGGTGGTGGTGGTGGTAACGGCGGTGGTGGTGCCGGTGGTGGGAATGGTGGCGGCAATGGTGGTGCCGGCGGTGGCAATGGCGGTGGTGGTAATGGCGGCGGCGGTGCCGGCGGTGGGAATGGTGGCGGTGGCAATGGCGGCGGTGGCAATGGCGGCGGTGGTGCCGGCGGGAATGGCGGCGGCAATGGTGGAGCAGGCGGTGCCGCGGGCGGCGGCCACGATCCTGGCGGTAGCGCCGCCGGCGGCAG
>WNFM01263137.1_pt1 | contig 26296 bp, 22 predicted proteins | sample 5400271 | NCBI WGS metagenome assembly WNFM01 (sample SAMN13153352, study PRJNA577476) | soil metagenome | isolation source: 60 cm saprolite on Douglas fir-dominated hillslope | place: USA:California | collected 2013-09-17 | reverse complement strand
TGGTGAGCACAATCGCAACAGGTTTGTGGGATTGAAGGGCCAGGGCGCGCAGGACACCGAAGCCCGTGCCCTGTCGCAAGTGCAGATCGAGAATGATGACGTCAATCGGCTGCGAGTGCGCGAAGGCGACCGCGGCGCGTTCGTTGTCGACAGTGCCTACAAGATTGACGCCCGGGATATGGTTCAGCAATTCACTCAGGCGATCCGCAAGGACCGCGGAGTCCTCGACGAGTAATATCTGTAATGAAGTTTTCTCTTCCATCGGGACTATCTGGAAACGACGCTGCGCACTGCCGCCATTTGACAGTCTGCCATACCGAAGGCCTGCAATATGTCGGTGATCTCCTACAGGATTGGGGTCACTGAATGAGCGAGTTGTGCAGTGCGTATGCCGTCAGGTCAGCATTGGTCTTCAAGCTCATCTTCTGCAGCACCCGGCTGCGGTAGGTACTCACGGTCTTGACACTTATACACAGTTCGTCCGCAATTTCGGAAACGGCGCGCCCCGCAGCGAGCTTACATAAAATCTGAAACTCGCGTTCCGACAGCCGGGCGTGCAGGGGCCGCTGCGCATCGCCGTCCAGATCCGACACCAGCAGCTCCGCCAGCGCGCTGCTGACATAGCGGCGTCCGCCCAGTACGGCCCGGACCGCTTTCAGGAGCTCTTCCGGTGCGCTTTCCTTGGACAGAAAACCACTTGCACCCGCGCGCAACACGTTTACGGCATACTGCCGTTCCGGAAATCCACTCAGGACCAGGACGCGCGTGTCAGGGTGGGTGGAGCGCACCTGTCGCAGCACATCGAGTCCGCTGCGATCAGGCATGTTGATGTCGAGCAGCAACAGGTCCCACGTGCCGTTACGCAGTTGCTCGAGGGTCTCGCGGCCGGTCGCCGCCTCTCCGATTTCGCGAATACTCTGGTCCGTTTCGAGAAATTGGCGCAAGCCGGCCCGTACAACGGCATGATCATCGGCAATCAGTACGCGGGTCATTGCGAAGTCCTCTTGTTCAATGGGTCTTCCGCGAGGCCGGGTTCGTGAGTATAGCCACCCGGTGGTCCGCCGATGCAATCCAACCGTCAGGCCACCCACCAGGAAGATGACGACCTGGCCCACCGCGCGTAGCGGCCTGGTGCCTTCAGGGTCTCAAAATACGGTTGACCGACGGCTCGGTCTCCACGCCGGAGGATTCCAGTGCGTGGTGATGAGTCTGCTTGTTTCCGTCCCGCGCGCGCCGTGGTAGCGTCGGGTATCTTCCGAGGAGACACCCATGCGCGCCGATTCACGTGCCGTTGCTGTCGACCCGATCTCTTTGACCCCTCGCCTGACGCGCCGCGCCGCCTTGCTCGGAGCGGCCGCCTTCCTGGCCCCGATTCCGACCAGCGTCCTGGCCGCAGCGCGAAAAGACCCGGCGCACAAGTCAGGCCTGATCAGACTCGACAGCAACGAGAATCCCTATGGTCCCTCTCCAGCCGCCCGGCAGGCGATTCTCGCGAGTGTCGGCGAGGCGCCGCGCTATGCCGACGCAACCATCGAGTCGCTGACAAAGGAACTTGCGACGCACGAGGGCGTGGCGGCGTCTCAGATCGTGATTGGCACTGGATCAGGGGAGCTGCTCAGGATGGCCGGGCTCCTTGCGATGACGAGCGCACCCGGCTCCGAACTTGTCGCCTCGCGGCCGACCTATGAAGAACTGCCGCAGTTCGCCGAGAAGATGGGCCTCAAAGTGCAATGGGTCGCGCCCGACGCCGATCATCGCCACGACCTGCCGGCGATGCGCGCCGCGGTCACCGAGCTCACGAGACTCGTCTACGTCTGCAACCCCAACAATCCGACCGGAACCGCAGTCACGCGCGAGGCACTCGAGAGCTTCATCCGCTCGGTCCCTGCGCAGTGCACCGTGATCGTCGATGAGGCTTACATGGATCTTGTCGATCAACCGGGCGTCGGGACGGTTGCCGGGCTCGTCAAGGATGTCCCGAACGTGATTGTCCTGCACACCTTCTCGAAGATCCACGGGCTCGCCGGACTCCGGGTTGGATACTCCATCTCGCCCGTGGCGCTGGCCCAGCGCTTCGCGTCGCTGACGCTCACCTGGCCGAATTCGACGGGACTCTCGGCCGCGACCGCCAGTTTCAACGACCATGCGTTCCTGAACACGACACGTGCCGCGCTCGTGGGCGACCGCGCGCGCGTGCACGCAACGCTCGACCGGATGGGACTCAGGCGAACCGTAGCACAGGGCAACTTCGTGTTCTTCGATACCGGAGCTCCGCTGAAGCGCTTCCAGGACGGCATGCTCGCTGCGGGCATCAAGGTAGGCCGGCACTTCGACGGCTACGACACCTGGGCGCGTGTCACGATCGGAGTGCACCGCGAGGTCGATCAGTTCCTCGGCGCCCTGCCGCACGCGCTCGTTTGATCGGCCCGTCATGTCGAGAACCGCCCTTCGTGTCCGCAGCGCCCTGACATTGGAGACGCGCGCTGGCGCGCTTGCGGGAAAGCGCTGGATGGGACTGCTGGCGCACATTGGCAGCACGCACTCCATCGCGGCGGCGGCCAAGGCCGTGGGGCTGAGTTATAAGGCGGCCTGGGACGCGATCGAAGCCATGAATAACTTTTCGGACCGCCCGCTCGTGCGGCGCTTCAAGGGCGGCAAAGGCGGCGGTGGCACGCGCCTCACGGCGCGCGGCAGGCAGCTGGTCGGGACCTATGGTGCCGTGGAGGCCGAAAACAACCGCTTCCTCAATCTGCTCAATGCCCGCATCAGAAATCTTGATCAGGACCTGCGGATCATAGGGCGATTGACCATGCTGACCAGCGCGCGCAACCATTTTTCCGGCATCGTTACCCGTATCCGGCGCGGCTCCGTGAACGACGAGGTCGAGTTGCTGCTGTCGGGCGGCGAACCGCTGGCCGCGATCGTGACCCATGAGAGCGTCCAGAACCTCGGGCTCAAAGTGGGGGTCGAAGCGGTCGCGCTGATCAAGGCTTCCTGGGTGATCGTGGCCCCGGGATCCGGATCGCCACTGAAGCTCTCCGCCCGGAATCAGCTGACCGGCACGATCAGGCGATTGCTGCCCGGTGCCGTGAACACGGAAGTCGTCATCGCGCTGAAGGGCGGAAATTCCGTCGCCGCCATCATAACCAACCGCGCCGTCCGGGAGCTGAAGCTCGCCGCAGGCAAACGGGCGCGCGCCATATTCAAGGCCTCGAGCGTGATACTTGGCGTCGCGAACTGAAGCGGGCTCCCGCTAGGCGAGCAGTCGCCCCGCTTCCATGAACAATACCCGGTCGGCCAGGTAGTCCACCTCGGCGCGGGCGTGCGTGACATAGATCATCGGGATATGGGTCACATCCTTGATCCGCTTGAGGAAGGGCAGGATCTGCTGCTTGAGCCGGTCATCGAGCGAGGAGAGGGGTTCATCCAGCAGCAACAGCCGCGGTGAGTACAGCAGGGCACGGCCGAGCGCCACACGCTGGCGCTCTCCGCCCGAAAGTTGTGCTGGCCGTCGATCCTGCAGAGGCCCAATCTCCAGCAGCATGAGGACCGTCTCCAGCGACAGGAGTCGATGGGCCGGGCGCAGCCGCCGGAACCCGTACAGCAGATTGTCGCGTACGCTCAGGTGCGGAAACAGCAGGCCGTCCTGGAAAACCAGGGCGAAATGCCGCCGCCATGCGGGGGTAAACTGGTTCGCACTCGTGTCCACCAGCGCCGTCTGGCCGAATCTCAGCCGGCCGACCTGCGGACGCAACAGACCGGCCAGCAGGGCCAGCAGGGTGCTCTTGCCGGAGCCGGATGGCCCGCAGATCCCGGTGACGCCGGTACCGAACTGCCCGTACGCGGTCAGGAGAAAATCCCCGCGCGCGAACTGCAGGTCAATGCTGAGCACGGGTGCCCCAGGTTTCGGTATAACCCAGCCGGCGCTCGGCGCGGCGGCTGATGGCGTGGCTGGTGAGCAGCGCGGCCAGTGCCAGTGCCATCGACAGCGCGGCAAGACGCCACGCGGATGATTCCCCATCCGGCACGTGCATGAAATTGTAGATGGCGAGCGGCAGGGTGCGCGTCTCGCCCGGAATATTGCCGACGAAAGCCATCGTCGCTCCGAATTCACCCAGACTGCGCGAGAAACACAGCATCGTCCCGGTGATGATGCCGGGCAAGGCCAACGGCAAGGTCACCGTGATGAAGGCGCGCCACGGCGTGGCCCCGAGCGTTGTGGCCACGCTTTCCAGTCGCGCATCGATCATGCGGAAGGCGAGGCGCACGGGCTGGACCATGAGCGGAAAGGCCATGACCGCCGAGGCGAGCGCGGCGCCCTTCCAGGTGAAGGCGATCACGATTCCGAGGTGTGCCTTGAGCCAGGCGCCGAGCGGACCCTGCGTGCCGAACAGCAGCAACAGGAGATAGCCTGGAACAACGGGAGGCAATACCATCGGCAGTTGCACGAGCGCATCGAGCAGGACCTTGCCGTGAAACGAGCGCCGCGCCAGCAGCCAGCTGGTGGCGATCCCGGCCGGAAGGCACAGGGCCGTGGCCCACAGCGCGACCTTGGCCGACAGCCACAGCGCTTGCGATTCCTCGGTGGACAGGGGCGCCATGGCTTCAGTGTGCGAGCAGCATAAAGCCGTAGTGCTCGAATACCGCTGCCGCCTCGGGCGAGCTCTTCAGGAAATCCAGAAACGCCTGCGCTTCGGGGCGAGCATCCCTGACCATGGCGAAAGGATACCGGATGGGCTTGTGGCTCTCGGGCGGAAAGCGCGCCAGAATCTCGACCCTGTCGCTGATCGCCGCGTCGGTGGCGTACACGATGCCCAACGGGCACTCGCCGCGCTCGACGAATACCAGCGCGGTGCGCACATCGTCGGTGCCCACAATGCGCGCCGCCAGCGCGGCCCACCAGCCGAAGTATTCGAGCGCCTGCCTGGCGTAGGTGCCCACGGGCACCACACCCGGCTCGCCCGTGCAGAGCTTTCCGGCAAATGACTTGCCGAGGTCGAAGCCCGCCGCCATGGTGACTGGAAAGCGATGCTCCTTCGGAACGATGAGCACCAGATCGTTGCCCAACAGATTGATCCGCGATCCGGGGACGATCCGGCCACGCTCTCCCAGGTAGTCCATCCACGAGAGATCAGCCGCTGCAAACAGATCGGCCGGCGCGCCGGCTTCGATCTGCTTGGCGAGAGTGGAGGAAGCGCCGAAGGCCAGGCTCGGCGCCGGATGACCCGCTTTCTGCCATTGCACGGCGATGTCGTCGAGCGCGTTGGTCAGGCTGGCCGCGGCAAACACGCGAACCGACTCCTCGGCGCGCAGAGCGCTCGCCGCTGCAAACAGGCCAATGAAAAACAGCGAGCGCGGCAGCGTGCGCATGGCATCAGTTCCTGCTTTCGTTCAGCTATGCGATATGTAGTTTGGTTTATATCGAAATCCGGTGTCAAACACCACGATTCAGGGGTGATGGCCGGGACTCGACAATCCGCTGGACGTGATTCATTGTGATGTGCCCGGGCATGGCAGGCCCCGGCGTAGTAATGGACCGGAGGCGCCTGGTGGCGGATGACGCAGAGAGCGGACTTGACCCGGGCGAGCGGGGCGAAGCCGTTGCAATCTACCGCTCCGGGCGTCAGGCCGGCTGCAATGAGCGGGCGTTCGTGCTGGGCGCCGTAGGCATTTCCAGCACGATCGGATTTGATGGATCGGAGTTCTTGCTGCGCGTTGCGGTGGCAGACGAGGCGGCCGCCCGCGCACAGCTGCAGGCCTACGACGCGGAGACTCGCGCCGCCAGAATGCCGGTGGCTCCCGTCCCTGCGCGCCTTTTTCCGGGCGCATGGATCGGCTGCGTCCTTTACGTCGCCGTCCTGTATGGCGTGGCACTGGGTGTGTCAAAGGGCTGGTGGCGGCCCGATGCCTTCGAGCGCGGCGCACTCGACGGCGCGCGGGTGCAGGGCGGCCAGTGGTGGCGCGCCTGGACAGCGCTGACGCTGCATTGGGATGGCCCTCACCTGGTGGCCAACCTCGGTGCGGGGGTCTGGTTTGGCTACCTCGCCGCGCGGCAGCTCGGAGCCGGCACGGCGTGGTTCCTGACTGTAACGGGCGCGGCGGCCGCCAATTTCTTTGACGCTCATTTTGGTCCGGCGAGCTACCGGTCCGTGGGCGCTTCCACGGCGGTGTTCACCGCGCTCGGCCTGATCGCCGCACATTCCTGGCGGACCCGGTTTCATCTTCCGCAACGACGGGCGCTGCGCTGGGCGCCCCTGATCGCCGGTCTTGTGCTGCTGGGCTGGTTCGGCTCATCCGGGGAGGGCACGGATCTCGTCGCGCATGCGCTCGGGTTCACCGCCGGTTGCCTGCTCGGTGCACTCGCCGCACTGCGCGTCGTGGATGTGCTCCTGCGGCGCGTGCCCCAGTGGCTCACGGGATTTGCCACACTGGGGTCGCTGGCGATTGCCTGGGCTTGCGCCCTTGTCAACTGAGCACACCATTCAGGACCCATGGAAAGATCGCTAGTTATCACGGCCCTGCTGGCGCTCTTGACATGGAGCTGCGCCGCGCGCGCGGCGCAGCTGGGCGTTCTGGCGCCCGTGCAGCAGGGCGCCGAGGCCGCGAGCAAGCCCGGTCCGGGCGGCGCGTTGCGGCCGATCCTGCGGCCCGCGTCCAATGGACCGCTGTATCGGGCGCTGATGGCGGAATCCCGGCGCGGCACCGTGGCGTTCGTGCTGAAACTGGATGAGCAGGCGCAGCGCCTGAGTGGCCAGGCCTTGCAGCCGACCTGGCTGCTGTTGACGGAGGAAGAAGGTGGCTTTGCGCAGCGTGGATTCTGGTTGCGCCAGTCGGGGCATGATCGGTACATCGACCAGCCCTATGTGGCTCTCCTTACCGATGCGGCTTCCGTCACCGACGGCAGCTTCGAGGAAGTTTTTTCCCATGAGACCGGGCATGTGCTGCTGCGCCGGCTGCTGCCGAACCTGCCGGCCGGCATGTCGCGCGTCCGGCACGGCAGCCTGACCGTGACCGATGATCCGACGGCGCTCGACGAAGGGTTCGCGATCCACTTTCAGGCCCTGTCGCGCCTGCTGACCGCCAACCCCGCTCTCAGGGCTCACGATGCCGGGCTGGGCGACAAGGCCTTCACGCCGCTGTGGCAGAGCAACGTGGACGGCACCTTCCGGATCGACGGTGTGCGGCGGAACTGGTTCATACACCGCCAGCTCCTGCCGCCGGGCAATGACGACGCACCCGGACGGCGCGCCAACAGCAGCGCCTTCGATGTGGCGGCGCTGAAAAACGGCGACCAGATGATGGCCTCTGAAGGCGTGGTGGCGACACTGTTCTACCGCGCACTGGCGCGGCGGCCGTCGGTAGACAGGTACCTCTCGCTGTTTCGTGCGCTGCAGCGTTTGAGCCGCCAGGAGCTGAAGCCGGACTCGCCGCTCTTGCCGCTGCTGGTCCAGAGCTGGATCGTGACGGATCCGTCGCGGGGGAATGAGTTCCTGCGCCTGTTCATCGAAATCACTTATGGCGCCACCATCGAGACCGCTTTGCCGCACTCGACCGTGGCGCTGGCGCAAGCGGGGCGGGTTGGCAATCAGGAGGTCTTTGTCGAGCAGCTGAAGCCTGCCCGCGAGCAGTTGGCGGCGCTCACCGAGCGCACCGCGCGACAGCCCGGGCTGCTGACGGCGGCGCTGGGTCCGGCGATCTGGCTCGCCTCCAGTGCCCCACTGATCGTCAATCTCAACACGGCGGAGGCGGACGAGCTGGCAGCGCTTGATCACAGCTTCGCCTGCTGCGCCGAGAAAATTGTGGCCGAACGCGATGCTCATGGTCCCTTCCAGAGCCTCGATGACCTGGTGCAGCGCACCGGTTTGGCGGTGCCGCTGCCCAAAATGCTCAGTGATCTGGCCGCGGCCGCTATCGCGCTTGGCACCTACCCACGCTTGTAATCCGTCGCCGCGGGCCACTCTGGCACCATAACCTCGCTCAATCTGGCCCTATCTGTGGGGCCAGTCAGCTGTCAAGTTCTTCGCCAGTGCTTCACACCCGGGTGCTGGAGCGGAGGGCGCTTGAGCCGATTCGGAATTGCCGCACTGCAGCTGGAATTGCCTAACGCGGACAACCTGGAACGGTTGGATGCCGAGATCGACGGCGTGCGCCGGCGCTTTCCCTGGGTGGATATGGTGATCATCGGTGAGTTGGCCAGTTTTGGACCGAGCACCGCGCACGCCCAGCCTCTGCCCGGCCCCGCCGAGGCGCGACTGTGCGCGGCAGCCGCACGGAATGATCTCTGGCTGGTTCCTGGGTCGCTCTTCGAGAAGCGCGACGGGCGTACCTACAACACTGCTCCGGTGATTGATCCGGGCGGCAGGGTGGTTGCGCGCTACCGCAAGATGTTCCCGTTCCTGCCCTATGAAAACGGGGTCACGGCAGGAAGCGAGTTCGTTGTGTTTGACGTGCCGCAGATCGGACGCTTCGGCATATCGATCTGCTACGACATGTGGTTTCCGGAGACTACGCGCTCCCTGGCCTGGATGGGCGCTGAAGTCATCCTGCATCCGTCGATGACCAGCACTGCCGACCGTGACGCCGAGCTGGCGATTGGCCGCGCGAACGCCGTGTTCAATCAGTGCTTCTTCGTCGATGTCAATGTTGCCGGCGACCTGGGTGTGGGCCGTTCCGCCATCTTCGGTCCCGGCGGCGAGCTCGTCTGCCAAGCGGGCGCCGGTCGCGAGATCCTGGCCGTGGAGCTGGACCTGCAGACCGTGCGCAATGCCCGCACACACGGCTGGCTTGGCCTGACGCAACCGCTCAAGAGTTTTCGCGACAGCGTGGTGGAGTTTGCGCCGTATGCGCTCGGGGCGCGCCGTTCACCATATCTCGAGTCCTTGGGACCACTGAAAATGCCTACCAGAGCGGGGAGAGTGCCGACATGAAGCACTGTGTGCCAAAGCGCAATGGAGTGGCATCGCGGGCGACGCCCTCACCGATTGTCGCGGCGGCGATTGCCGGGGTGCTGTACGGTGTCGGCGGCAGCCCGCCCGCGATTGCGCAGAGCGCAGCGGCCAGTCCGGCCGCCAGTGCCACGCTCGAGGAAATCGTGGTCACGGCGACGCGGCGTGCAACTTCCGTTGCGGACATTCCGTTCAACATCTCCGCGGTCAGCGGCAAGCAGATCGAGGCGCAGAATCTGTCCAACCCAGTCGACCTGTTGCGCACCGTGGCTGGGGTTTCCGTGGTGGATCGCGGCGTTCGCAACGCCGGCACGCTGAACAATGTGCGCATCCGCGGCGTCAACGTGGATTCCGCCCAGCTCGGTGACTATGTCCCGGCAGGTGCGGCCGCCATATCCAGCTATGTCAACGACACGCCGATCTTCGCGAACTTTCTGCTCAAGGACGTGGATCGCGTCGAAGTGCTGCGTGGCCCGCAGGGCACGCTCTATGGCCGCGGGTCGATGGGCGGCACCGTGCGCTACATCCTGCGCGACCCGGTCATCGGCGAGACCTCCGCCAACGTGGCCGCTGGCGTTTCCTTCACTCACGGTTCCGGAGGGGTGAACTGGACCACCGACGGCACCGTCAATATACCGGTCAACGCGAACCTTGCGCTGCGCGCGAATTACAGCCATCAGGACAATGCGGGCGTGGTCGACTACGTCAACCTCTACAAGCTGGATGCCAACGGCATTCCCGTGGCACCGCTGGGTGTACTGAACCAGGCGACGGAGTACACCTCACAGAAGGACGCCGACTGGTCCAAGATCGACTACGGTCGCCTCGCGGCAACCTGGACGCCAACGGACGCGGCGCGGGTGGTGCTGAGCCTGGCGCACCAGAAGGACAGCACCGGCGGCCGTAGCCAGATCGTTGCGCCCGGCACCCCAAACTATGCGCTCGGCGGCACCTACGGCGAATACCAGCAGGGCGCGGTGATGCTCGAGCCTTCGGGCCGCGAGGTGTCGCTTGCCAGCCTGGAGGCGACCATCGATCTGGGCTTCGCCTCGCTGACTTCCAGCACTTCCTACACCGATCACACCGGCACCAGCACCAACGATAATTCGGGGTTGTACGCGAAGGGCTTCCCGTTCCTGTACTATTTTTATCCGCGGCTGATGGCGCAGAAGTATCGCGACTACAGCGATCGGAGCTTCGCGCAGGAAATCCGGCTGGTGTCCAAGACGCAGGGGCCGGTGGACTACATTGCCGGCCTGTACTACGAAGACGAGAAACTGCATTCGGGCGAGACCGACTGGGTGCGCGGCTTCTCCAACTGGTGGGCGGCCGAAAATGCCGTTAACCCCGGCCTGGTGTATTACTACGATCCCGTGGCACCGACCAGCGACCGCGATTTTCTCTATAGCCGCAGCGAGCAGTTCACGGAGACCGCGCTGTTTGGCGAGCTCACCTGGCATGTGACACCGAAGGCCCAACTGACGCTCGGCGCCCGCGCTTTCCGGAACAAGGACGCCAACCAGCTGACCGTGACTCCCGACCTGCCGACGCGCGTGCCGGAGACCTCGCCCCTCGTTCCTGACGTCAGCAAGAACAAGGGCATCCTGAAGCTCAACGGCTCGTGGCACCTGAGCGCGCAGGACAACCTGTACGGCACCTTTTCACAGGGCTACCGGCGTGGTGGCGTCAACGACATTCCGACCACCGGATACATCGGGGAAAATCCTGGCTGGCTGAGCTTCGGCCCCGACACGCTCAATAACTACGAGATCGGCATCAAGGGCGCGCATGAGTCCTTCAGCTACAACGCGTCGGTGTTCCGCATCGACTGGAAGGACATTCAGCTCAACACCGCCACGCCCATCTGGGGCTATTACGTCACCACAAATGCCGGCAAGGCACGCTCACAGGGCCTGGAGCTCGAACTGCGCGGCAAGGTCAGCAGCTCGCTCAGTTACGCGCTGGGCTATGCCTATACAGATGCGAAGCTGGTCGCGAATGCCACGCGGCCGTACGCGCCGTTCGCGCTAATCGCGCCGAGCGGGAGCCGTCTGCCTGCGGCGCCCGAGAGCGTCATCAACGCCTCGCTCGACTACACCGTGCACCTCAGTTCCGGGCTGAGCCTGGTGCCGCATCTGGATGCTTTTTACCAGAGCAGCACCCTGAGTCGGCTGGCCACCACCAAAGCGGCGGCCATCCCGATGGATTCCTACACGATAGTGAATGCCTCCCTCGCGCTCGATTCCGACAAGTGGACGGTGGCCCTGCAGGTGCGGAACCTCACCAACGCCGCGGCCATTTCGGGCGTTTTCCCGGAGAGCCAGTTTGGCAGCGCCCCGCTGTACCCGGATTACTTCAACTTCTTCATCAACGCCAACGGGTACGGGTTCTTCGGTGACACCACGCGCGAGCTCATTGCCAGGCCCAGGACGATCGGGTTGATCGCGAAGTACCGCTTCTGACGGACGAGCCGCGCGTGAACGCCCTCTTCACTGAGGTTCAGCAGCACATCGAGGCCGGGCGCCTGCCTGCGGCGCGCCGCGCCGTGCACGGGCTGCTCGAGCAGCAGCCGGAGCTGGCCGAAGGATGGATGCTGCTGGCGCTGGCCGAGCAACGGTTGCAGCACCACGAGGCCATGCTCGCAGCGGTGCGCCAGGCCGCGCGCATCCAGCCAGACAACGTGCAGGTGATGCTGAAGCAGGTCGAAGCCCTGTTGCTGTGCGGCGTCGGCGCCGAAGCACGCCTCATGCTCGCCCGGCTGGAGGAGCGAGCCGACAGCGATGCGCGCCTGTTGACCGCGATCGCGGGCCTCTACACCAGCGCGAACGCACACGAAGACCGGCTGCGCTGTGCACGGCGGGCGCTGGCCCTGGCACCGGCCGAGCCTGCTCTGCTGGGCAGCTGTGCTGCCGCCGAGACCGCCTGCGGCCTGATCCAGGATGCCGAGCGGCATCTGGACGAACTGCTGGCGCACAAGCCCAATGATTACGGCAGTTACTATCGACGCAGCATCCTGCGCCAGCAGCATGCCGATCGCAATCATGTCGCAGAACTGACGAGTGTGCTGGCGAGCCTGCCGGCGCAGTCCGCCGACATCATTCCGCTCTGTTACGCGCTGGCGAAGGAGTACGAGGACCAGGCTTGCTACCTGCTGTCCTTCGCTCACCTGCGGCGCGGCGCCGGGCGGCGCCGGCGTGGCATGACGTACGAGGTGGCCGACGACGAGGCGGTCATGAGGGCCGTCATCGAGGCCTTCGATCTGCGTCGCCTGTCAGCAGTCGGAACCGTGGGGGATGCCGATCCGGCGCCGATTTTCGTGACGGGATTACCGCGCAGCGGAACCACGCTCGTCGATCGCATACTCAGCAGCCACTCCGCGGTGCACAGTCTGGGCGAGATCAATGACCTGGCCTACGCGATCATCAAGCTGACGCGCGCCGCCGACGGGCCGGTCGAGGATGCACCGAACCGTCTGCAGCAGGTTGCGCGCTCCGCGCAGCTCGATTTCACGGCGCTGGGCCGCGACTACCTGGCGCGCCTGGCGGGCTACCCTCGCGACAAGCCCCGTTTCATCGATAAAACACCCTGGAATTTCCTCTACCTCGGGCTGATCGGGCTGGCCCTGCCGCAGGCGCGGATTATCCATCTGCGGCGCAATCCCATGGACAGCTGCTTCGCGCTCTACAAGACGCTGTTCCGCGGTGGCTCTCCTTATTCCTATGATCTGGGCGATCTCGCGCGCTACTACCTGGCCTACCACGCCTTGATGCAGCACTGGCGCCAGGTCCTGCCCGGGCGCTTCCTGGACCTCGACTATGAACAGCTGGTGAGCTCGCCCGAGGCCGCATCGCGCTCGGTGCTGGAGTGGTGTGGGCTGCAGTTCGAACCGCGATGCCTGGAATTCCATCGCAACGCGGCACCCGCGGCCACCGCCAGCGCCGCACAGGTGCGCGAACCGATCCACACTCGTTCGGTCATGAACTGGAAGCACTACGCCGCGGAGCTGCAGCCGCTCGAGCAGGCCCTGCGGGCGGGTGGACTCAGCATCGACTCGTCCGGCTGAGCGGCGGACGGCGCCTCGCTCGCAAGCCGCGGGCCAGACTGGCATCATGGCCTTAAGGAGACTGGCCCTATGCGCAGCCCGCCCCGCGTTGACCCTGTGCCCGCAGGCGCGCGCGAATGAAATCGCTGAAATACGACTTCACCCTGTCCGTTGATGCGAACAGCTCCCTGGGTCTGCAGCACCAGGTGCGGCAGCGGCTCGTCGATGGCATCAGCCGCGGCATCCTGCGCCCCGGGCGCCGCCTGCCTTCCTCGCGGCGGCTGGCCGAGCAGACGGGCGTTTCGCGAAATACGATTACGCTGGCCTATGACGCCCTGCTTGCCGAGGGCCATCTGCAAAGCCGCCCGCGCAGCGGCATCTACGTGGCCGCCGATGTGCAGATCGAGCGGGTCACCACCGGTCGCCGCGGACTGCGGAAATATTCCACGGACGCGGACAGCAAAGTGGCGCCGGCGGCGGACCGGGGGTTTCGCGTGCCGCCCAACTGGCGGCAGTACCCGTTTCCATTCATCGATGGCTGCATCGACCCGGAGCTCGTTCCCGTCGAGGGCTGGCGCGAGGCCCTGCGCCTGTCCTGTTCCAGGCAGGACCTGCTGCGCTGGGGCACGGCTGCCGATGGCGCGGACGATCCAAGACTGCTCGATGAGCTGCGCACCAAGCTGCTGCCTTCCTGGGGTATCAATGCAGCTGCGGACGAAGTGCTGGCGACGGTATCGATTCAGCAGGCTCTGCATCTCGTCCTGGAAACCCTGCTCGGTCGCACTTCCAGCGTCGTGGTGGATACCGCGCTCGATCCGGAAGTGCGTCGCTTCATGCGCTCGCGCAATCTGATGCCCTTGCCTCTGGCCTGGGAAGGGGCCACGGCCAGGCTCAGCACGTCGCTGGCCCGCGAGGCGGTGGTCCTGGTGGGCTCGCGGCGCGCAGCGGCGGGCTCGATCAGCACTCGCGAGCGCGCCGAGGCCCTGTTGCAGGCGGCAGCGGCGAGCGACGCCATCATCGTGGAGTGCATGCACAGCTTCGAGTTGCCGGAGCACTCGCGCGATTCGGTCGCACTGCGCGCCCTGAGCCGCACCGGCCGGGTGGTGTCGATCGGTGGCCTGGCGGCGGTGACGGCCCTGGGCACCGCGCCCGGCGTCATCCACGGCAGTGCGCGCACCATCGCCAGAATTCGCAGCCTGCGGCGCTTCACCGGCGGGGAGTTTCCGGCCGGACTGCAGCGTGCCTGGGCCTATTTCATCGGGCTCGGGCACTATGCGCGGGCGCTGGCGCGCGCCCGCGTCAAGCTCATGGCGCGCCGCACCGCGCTGCGCGACGCCTTGAATCACTACCTGCACCGCTTTGTGAACATCGCCACGCGGCCGACTTCGAGTGCTTACTGGATCAGCGGCGGACCGCAATGGAACGCGGAGCACCTGGCGCGCGCCGCGGCGGAGGTGGGCGTGTTGATCGAGCCCGTGACCGGGACCGACGAGACGGCGCAGTTGTGCATGGGGGTGACGAGCATCGCCACCGCGCAGGTGCGCGAAGGCGTGGCGACACTCGCCCGCATCATCCGCGCCGATCCACAGCTGGGCTCGCGCAATCTGCGCGACGAGGCCCTGCCGATATTGACCGGATCGGCGCTGCGACGCGTGCTGTCCGGCACCACTTTGCTGTACAACACCGTCTATGGCGAGCCTTGCACCCTGCATCTGGGCGCCGACGGGACCCTGAGTGGGCGGGCGGGATATTCAAAGGAGGATCGCGACAGCGGTCGCTGGTGGGTGGAGGGCGATCGCTGGTTCCGCCAGTGGCACCAATGGGCCTACGGCGAGGCGGCCGGCTACTTCATCGTGGTGCAGAAGGAGCAGATGCGTATCTTCAACAACGATGGATTGCTGGTGGACACCGCCGTGATCGTGCGGCGTCAGCGCAAGAGGAGAACGGGTTGAGATTTCAGGACGTCAAGGCGGTCGTGACTGGTGCAGCGTCCGGGCTGGGGAGGGCGACCGCCGCTCGCGTGATCCAGGCCGGAGGCAGGGTCGCCCTGCTTGATCTGCAGGATGCGGCGGGGCAGGCCGTGGCCACTGAGCTGGGAAGCCAGGCCAGTTTTCATCGGTGCGACGTGACCAGTGAAGCCGAAGTCGATGCCGCCATGCAGACGGCCGCACTGCACATGGCGGGCATCAATTTGCTGGTGAACTGCGCCGGCGTCATCGGCGCCGGGCGGGTGCTGGGCAAGCAGGGACCGATGGCCGGAGAATTCTTTGCGCGGGTCGTGCGCATCAACCTGCTCGGCACCTTCCTGTGCGACAAGGCTGCGGTCGCCCTTATGCAGCACAATGTTCCGGTGGCGGACGGCGAGCGGGGGCTCATCATCCATACCTCTTCGGTCGCTGCTTTCGAGGGGCAGATCGGTCAGGCGGCCTACGCCGCGACCAAGGCCGCCGTCGCCGGCATGACCCTGCCGATGGCGCGGGAATTTGCGAGATTCGGCATCCGCTGCGTCGCCATTGCGCCCGGTACCTTCCAGACGGCGATGGTCGAGCAGATTCCGCAGGACATCCAGGATTCCCTGAGCAAGCAGGTGCCATTTCCGCAGCGACTCGGCCGGCCGGAGGAATTTGCACAACTGGTGCAGAATATTTTCGAGCTGCCGATGCTCAACGGCGAGACCATCCGCCTCGATGGCGCCATACGCATGGGACCGCAGTAAGCCGGCCCTGCCGCGCGGTCGCAGGTGGTGGGCCGGCGAGCTGAGCGTTAGACTTCGGTTCATGCGACGCACACTCTCGGGACCTGAAGGCACGGTGCGCCGCCTGCGCCTGCAGAGCGCGGTACTGGAGAACAACCTGCTGGGCGATCCGGCCGACCGGATCATCGATGTCTATGTGCCGCGCGGGCAGAGCGGTGCGGGGCTGCCGCTCCTCGTCGATCTGGTCGGCTACACCGGCGGAGGTCCCGCCCACACCAACTGGAAGAATTTTGGCGAGAACGTGCCCGAGCGCCTCGATCGGTTGATCGGCGCGGGCGTCATGCCGCCCGTGGTCGTTGCCTTTCCGGATTGCTTCACCCGCTTGGGCGGCAACCAGTACATCAACAGCGCGGCCATGGGTGCCTGGACGGATTTCCTTGTCCGGGAGGCCGTGCCCTACGTTGAAAAGGAATTTCACTGCGGCGGTGAGGGTCGGCGCGGCGTTTTCGGCAAGAGCTCGGGCGGCTACGGAGCCGCGGTGAATGCCATGCTCCGCCCGGACTTCTGGGCCGCCGCCGCATGTCATTCGGGCGACATGGGCTTCGAGACCGCCTATCTGCCGCCGCTGGTCGCGATGCTGCCTGCGCTGGCCAAGGCCGGTGGCGTCCGCGCCTGGCTTGAGGAATTTTTCGCCAAACCCAAGGCCAAAGACGAGGATATCCAGCGCCTGGAAATGCTTGGCATGTGCGCCAGCTACGATCCCGACCCGAAGGCCTTCATGGGCGTGCGCCTGCCGCTGGACCCTGAAACCGCCGAACTCCTGCCCCAACGCTGGGCGAATTTCGCGAGCTGGGATCCGGTGAACATGGTGGAGAGCAGGGGCACAGGTCTCGGACAGCTCAAGGCGCTGTATATTGACTGCGGCGATGTCGATCAATTCAATCTGGTCTACGGCGCGCGCCGGTTCGTCCGCTCCCTGAAGCGGCAGCAGATTGCGCATCGCTACGAAGAATTTCCGGATGATCACTCGAATGTTGACTATCGGATGGACATGAGCCTGCCGTTCCTGGCAATAGCCCTGTCACAATGAACCCGGCGCGAGACCAGGTCGGCCGGGTCATGGAGAAAGCAATCATGGATCGTCGCCTGTTTGTATCCCTGTCGGCCGCCCTGGCCGCGACCGCGGTGTTCGAGCGCAGCGCCGGCGCGGACACGGTACCGGGCTCTGAGGATGAGCGACTCCACGCGCTCCTCGATACCTTCCTGGACGAGATACTCAACGAGCAACCGCAGTCCGCCACCCAATGGGGTCTCGACTCCGGAGCGCGCGCCGCGCTCAGGAGCCGCCTGGATGATTACGCCTCGCAGGCCCCCACGCGCTGGCTGGCATCGTCCGGGTCCAGGCTCGAGCGCCTGCGGCGCATCGATCGCGCGCGTCTCTCGGCGAACGCCCGGGTTGATCGCGATGTGGTGCAGTGGTGGCTCGATAAAGTTGTCGCGGGCACGCGCCGATTCCCCTTCGGCGAAGTCACGGTCGTCACCTGCTCGCCCTACGTTTTCAGTCAGCTGAGCGGACCCTACCAGAGCGTACCGGACTTCCTGGATTCACAGCATCCGGTGCGTACGGTGGATGACGCGGAAGCGTATCTGGCGCGACTGGCGGCATTTCCGGCCGCGCTGGACGCGACCACCGAGGCCCTGCGTGCCGATGCCGCGCACGGCATTCTGGCCCCCGATTTTACGCTCGACACGGGCATTGGCGAGGTCGCGCAATTGCGCGCGGTGCCTGCCGCGGAGCACGGGCTGGTGACATCGTTGTCGCGGCGCGCCGCCAAGGCAGGACTGGCGGGTGCCTGGGGCGCCCGGGCCGCTGCGATCGTGGCCGACAAGGTCTATCCCGCCCTTGATCGGCAGCACAGCGCCGCCGCGGAACTGCGCCGCGGAGCGAAGCACGATGCGGGCGTGTGGAAGTTGCCCGATGGCGAGGCCTACTACGCCGCGGCGCTCGCCTTTCAGACGACTACGGATCGCACTCCGAAGGACGTGCACCGCCTGGGGCTCGATCAGGTCAGCGAGATCTCTGCCCGGCTCGACCAGCTGCTGCGCCAGCAGGAGCTGTCCTCCGGATCCGTCGCTGACCGGCTGAACGCGCTCTCGCGCCGCCCCGACCAGCTCTACCCCAACGACGATGCGGGCAAGGAAGCCCTGCTCAATTCACTACGCGCCCAGGCCGAGGCCATGCGGGCGCGGCTTCCGCAGGCCTTTCGTACCCTGCCGGCGGCCCCGGTCGAGATCGTGCGCGTGCCGCCGGAGATCGAGGCTGGCGCACCCTTGGGCTATGCGCAGCCGGCGCCGCTGGACGGCTCCCGCGCCGGCCGCTACTACATCAATCTCAGGGACACGGCGAACTGGCCGAAGCTGTCGCTGCCGACCCTGACCCACCACGAGGCGCTTCCGGGGCATCTGTGGCAGGCCGCGGTCGGCCTCGAGGGGAAAGAAACCCCGCTGCTGCGGCGCACGCTTATCGATTTCGACGCCTATGGTGAGGGTTGGGCCCTGTACGCCGAGCAATTGGCGGACGAGATGGGCATGTATGAAAACGACCCCCTCGGCCGCATTGGTTACCTGCAATACATGCTGTTTCGCGCCGTGCGGCTGGTGGTGGATACGGGCATACACGCCTTGCGCTGGAGCCGCGAGCGTGCCATCGCCTACATGATCGACGTATCGGCCTTGCCGCAAGACCGTGTGCGTGGCGAGATCGATCGGTATTGCATCTGGCCAGGCCAGGCCTGTACCTACAAGATTGGGCAGCTCGAATGGTTGCGGGCGCGCGAGGCCGCCAGGGCGCGTGCGGGTGCGCGCTTTGATCTCAAGGCCTTCCACGAAATCCTGCGCCGGGGCTGCATGCCGCTCGCCATGCTGGCGCGGGTCGCGAAGGACTACGGTTCGGGAAGTTAGGGCAGGGGAGGCAAGCCCGTCCAGCGCTCGCTGGCCTCCCAGAGCCGCTCCTGCTGCAAGAGGTCGCGGGCAAGGGGCGAGGCGGGCTGCTCGCGCTGATGTTCGTCGAAATACCGGCCCGTCAATGAGGCGACTTCTTCGGACAGTGCCAGGTACAGGCTCGTTTGCGCGCCGCGCTCGGCGTCGATCATCGGCCTGCAGGTCAGCCTGTAGAAGGCGCGCAGCCAGCGCGGCAGCAGGTGGGTTGCCACGACGCCGGGGTGCAGGCAATTGACGGTGACGTCATATCCGGCCAGTCGCCGCGCCAGCGCGAAGCTGAACATGACGTTGGCGAGTTTGGACTGTGCGTAGGCCTGTCTCGGGCGGTAGCGCGCTGCAGGAGCTTCAACGGACGCCAGGTCCAGGCGGCCGCGGTAGTGGACCCATGAAGCCACGTTGACGATGCGCCCGCCGGCAGCAATCCGGTCGAGCAGCAGGCGCGTGAGCAGGAAGGGGCCCAGGTGATTGGTCGCGAAACACAACTCGAAGCCGTCCGGCGAGCGGCGCCGCAAGGTGCTGACCATGCCCGCGTTGTTGATCAGCAGGGCAATGCTGCCGAAATCGCGCCGCACCGTCGCGGCGCAACGGCGCACGGATTCCAGCGAGGCGAGATCGCAGTGCACGGCGTGCAATTCAGCCGCGGGTACCGACGCAGCTAATTCATCGCACAGTTGAGTCGCGGCCCCCAGGTCACGGCACAGCATCACGACGGCGTAGCCGGCCCGGGTGAGCCCCCGGCTCGTCACCCGGCCTATGCCATGCGTGGTACCGGTGACCACGGCGATTTTCCTGACGGTCATGCTCGAGGCTATGATGATCCGAATCCGCCATGCAAGCCCTGCTCCACAACGCGCCGCCGCTCGTGACCTTCCTGTTCGTCATGTCGATCACGCCTGGGCCCAACAACCTGATGCTGCTGAGTTCTGGCGCGCGTTTTGGCCTGCGCCGCACGCTCCCGCAGATTCTCGGGATCACGAGCGGGTTTCTGCTGCTCCTCACGGTGACCTACGCCGGTGTGGGCGCCGTGGTTCTGGCCTATCCGGCGCTGAAGAGCGTACTCACGGTGGCCTGTGTGCTGTACCTGCTGTGGCTCGGGTTCCGGCTGCTGCGCGCCGGCGACCCCAGCGCGGGGGATGCGGCAAGAGGGGAGAATGCCGGGGCTCGGCCCCTGAGTTTCTGGGAATCCACGCTCTTTCAGCTTGTGAATCCGAAGGGCTGGGGCGCCGCCGTTCCTGCCATCGGCATCGTGGCGCGCGATGGTCTGTCGCCGGGCTACGCCGTGATCCTGCTGCTGGCGGCGGGTCTGGTCGTCAATCCGCCGTGCATCCTGGTGTGGACCCTGTTCGGTGCCTCGGTCAGGCCGTTGCTGGCCGTACGCTGGATTCGCCGCGTCTTTAATGCGCTGATGTGCGCCCTGATCCTGGCGACGGCCTGGTGGATGCTCCGGCCTCTGCTGGCACACTGACGCCGTGCCCGGCGCGCGAGGAACCTGAATCCGTGGTCACCGATCAACCCGCCAGGCGCTGGCTCAATCGCACGGTCATTGGGATTGGCCTGGCGTCCCTGTGCAGTGACTGGTCGCACGAGATCGCTACGGCCGTGCTGCCCGCGTTTCTGGCCACGATGGGCGCGGCCGCGGCCTGGCTCGGCTTCATCGAAGGGACCGCCGACGGCCTCGCCAGCTTTGCGAAGCTGGTCTGCGGCTTTTATTCAGACCGATTGCCGCGGCGCAAGCCGCTTGCGGTGGCCGGCTACATCCTGACCGCGCTCGGCACGGCCTCACTCGGGTTTGCGGCGAGCGCCTGGCAGGTGCTGGCCGCCCGCTCCACGGCGTGGCTGGGGCGCGGCGTGCGCACGCCGGTGCGCAAGGCGCTGCTGGCTGCCGCGGTGACGCGCGAGGCCTACGGCCGGGCCTTCGGCTTCGAGCGCATGTTGGACACGCTCGGTGCCATCATCGGTCCGATCACGGCACTGATCCTGCTGCAGCTGCTGCAGCACGATTACGCGCGGATTTTCACCCTGACGGTGATACCGGGGCTGGCCGCGGCGGCCCTGATGGCCTTCGCGGTACAGGAGCGAGGGCGGGCAGTGGCCGTGCGGGAGCGCTTCCGGGCCAGCTTGCGCGCGCTGCCACTGCGTTTCCGGCGGCTGCTGGTCGCCGTAGGCCTGTTCGGACTGGGCGACTTTGCGCATACCCTGCTGATCCTCTTGGCCGTCCAGCAGCTGACGCCGGCGTACGGCGCGGTCACGGCGGTCACGGCCGCCACGGGGCTGTACATCCTGCACAACGTGCTGTACGCCGCGTTCTCGATGGTCGCGGGCGCGGTCGCCGACCACATGAACAAGGGCCGATTGCTGGCGTTGGGGTACGCGCTCGCTGGCGCCATGGCGCTGGCGATTGTGCTATTGCCGCCCGGCCTGTGGACGCTGGCGCTGATTTTCGTGCTCGGCGGTGTCTCTGTGGCCGTCTGCGAAACCGCGGAAGATTCCTATTGCGCCGAGCTCGTGGACGACACCCGGCACGGCATGGCCTTCGGGACGCTCGCCACCGTGAATGGCATCGGCGACTTTGCCTCGAGCCTGATCGTTGGTGGACTGTGGACAGCCTTTGGCGCGCCGGTCGCCTTTGCCTACAGTGCCGTGCTGCTGCTGGCCGGCTCCCTGCTGGTGCTGCGTTCTTCCTGAATTTTCGGATCCAAGCCCGGGAAGTTTGCGCCTCGCGGTGACACAATGGCGATCATGAGACAGCTGTGGGTCATTGCGTTCCTGGTGGGAGCGGCGCTCAATCTTGGGGCCGCGGCCCTGTCCATGCCGCCGCCGGTCAGCGCTGGGGAACCGGTCAGCCCTGCGGAGCGGGCCAGCGATGCGGACCAGCCAACGGAAATATTGATCGAGGCGCCCGAGCCGCGCTACGTCGCGCGCACGCGCCGGGATCGCATCGGCCGCATCTGGGCGCCGGTCTACATCAATGACAAGGGGCCGTTCCGCATGGTGCTGGATACGGGAGCCAGCCGCTCGGGGATCATCGCGCACGTGGCCGCGGACCTGGGTCTGGTGCCCGACGCATCGGACCCGGTGATGCTGCAGGGCGCGACCGGATCACTGGTCGTACCCACCGTCCGTGTCGAGACACTGCTGGTCGGTGATGTGCTGATCAAGGGCTCGAAACTGCCGATACTGAGAGACGCGCTGGGCGGTGCCGAAGGCATCTTGGGCAATGAGGGACTCGTGGACCGCCGCGTGTACATCGATTTTCGCCACGACCTGATCATCATTTCCCGCTCCCATGATCAGCGCGCCGGTGCCGGCTTCATGACGATACCCTTCTCGCTCGAGCACGGTCGTTTGCTGGTGGCACTGGTGCAGCTGGGACGTGTGCGGGCCAAGGCCATCATCGACACGGGCAGTCAATCGACGGTGGGGAACATGGCGCTCCGGGACGCCCTGGCGAGTCGGCACAGCAGGGAGGAGCCGACGGTTGACCAGCTCCAGGGCGTCACCGACGAGATCGAGCAGGGTGAAGGCCACTCCGCACCGCCCATTGAGTTCGGACCGATCGAGATTCGCACCCTGCACATGACCTTTGCGGACGCGCACATCTTCAAGGTCTGGCGCCTGACGAACGAGCCCGCGCTGCTGATCGGCATGGACGCGCTGGGTACGCTCGATACGCTGATCATCGACTACCGGCGCCACGAGCTGCAGCTGCGCATGCGCGAGGGCATCTAGGCGCACGCGCAGAGGCGGCCCGGGAGGGCAGGGCGTCGGCGGCGGCTACTTCTCGATCACGGTCCCGTCGACGATTCGCACGGCCGCACCGACGGCCAGCTTGGGCTCCTGGTCCTGTGACACCGTGGTTTCAGTCCCGTTGTCAAAGCGCACCCTGATGTCATAGTGCGTCCCGGCGCGGACTTTTTTCTCGATCTTGTTGCCCAGCACCGCGCCGCCAGCGGCGCCGGCGATCTTGGCGATGGTCTTGCCATTGCCACCGCCGATCTGGTTGCCGATGATGATCCCGGCCAGGCCGCCGGCTACGGCGCCGACTCCGCTCCCCTTGCCTTCGACTTTGACCGGCGTGATCGAAACGATCACGCCGCAGTCGCTGCACACGCTCATGGGTGTGCGCGCCGGCGCGCGGCTGGGCGCCGGGACGACATCGGCGGTCGAAGCAGGGGCAGCCTCGTGCTGCGTTTTCCTGCTCGTCGTCTTATGAGCCACAGGTACGGGCGCCGGCGCCGGCTCATTCGCAGCGGCTGGCGGCGCGGCGGGCGCGGTATCGGCCGCGGGTGCAGTATCCGCAGCGGGCGGCGTCGATGAAGGCGCGGGCGCCTGGCCACAGGCCTGAAGCACGGCGACCACGACAACCAAACTGGCGCAATGCGCCGCAATCCGGAAGGGTCTGGATGATGTACGCATGATTGCTACACTCATGATGTCGATTCCTGGATGCGCAATCTACCGCAATGAGTCCGCAATACAACCCTGACCTGCTGTGCAGCGCATGAACCAGCACGCCGGCAGGGGCGAGCGCTACCTGACGGTCGAGCTGTCCCGGATCCATCTGCTGCGTGGCGGAAAACGGATCTTGCGCGACCTGCGCTGGCGTATCCGGCCCGGACAGCGCTGGATCCTGCGCGGCGAGAACGGTGCGGGCAAGACGCAGCTGCTGAAGCTTATTGCGGGCGATGTCTGGCCGCAGCCGCGCGACGGCACGCGGCGCAATTACCGCTGGCGCCATCAGCTCTACACCGAGCCGCAGGGCGTCAAGGAGGAAATCGCCTATGTCGGCGCGGAGCGACAGGATCGCTACGAGCACTACGGATGGGACCTGCGCGTGACCGAAATCGTCGGCACCGGGATCGAGCGCAGCGATGTACCACTGCGCGCGCTGAGCGCAGCCGAGCGCTCGCACGTCGCGCGCCTGCTGCGCCGTGTGGGTATCGAGTCACTCGCCAGGCGACGCTTTCTGACACTTTCCCAGGGCGAGCGGCGCCTGGTGCTGCTGGCGCGCGCGCTGGCCTGGCGACCGGCCCTGCTCCTGCTCGACGAGCCGCTCAACGGCCTGGACCAGCGGCATCGCGGGAGAATGCTGGCGGCCATCGGGAGCCTCCGGCATTGGGCCCTCCCCTGGGTTTACGTGACCCACCGCATTGAAGAACTGCCCGCGGGTGTGACTCACCAGGCGCGACTGCTCGGCGGGCAACTGCGCACCGGTCTCTGGCGGCCGTCGCAGCCGCGGCGCCCCCCAACAGTTGCGGTGCGGAAGACTTCTCTCCTGCCGGGCGCGCGCGCCACGCGGGCGCGCAGGTTGATTGTGCTGCACGGTGCCTCAATCTGGCGCGACGGGGCGCGCGTCCTGCACCGGCTCACGCTGACGATCAGTACGGGTGATTGCTGGATCGTGCATGGCCCTATCGGGAGCGGCAAGTCCACGCTGCTGGCCGCGCTCCATGGCAATCACGGCGTCGCTGCCGGGGGAACGATCTGGCGCCTCGGCCAGGGGAGCGGTGCCGCTCTCAGCGAATTCCAGCGGCGTACGGGCTACGTGGCGCCGGAACTGCAGGCGGCCCTGCCGCGCCAGCTCAGTGCGCTCGAGGCGGTAGTGGCGGGGAGCCGCGGCGCCTTCGGACTCGATGGTGCCGTCCGCAGTCTTGAGCACCGCGTGGCCCTGCGAGCACTGCGTGGGGTTGGGGCCGCGACGCTGGCGTCGCGCCGCTTGAGCGAGCTGTCCTATGGCCAGGCTCGCCGCGTGCTGTTTGCACGCGCGCTGGTGCGGCGCCCTGATATTCTGCTGTTTGACGAACCCTATGTGGGCCTCGATGCGCTGAACCGGGCGCGACTCGGGGCCCTGGTCAATCGTATCGCCACCGATAATCATGCCGTCGTGATCGCCTGCCACCATCGTGACGAATGGCCGCGTTGCGCCACGCACGAGCTCGAGTTGCGGCGCGGCGTCGCCCGCTATTGCGGGCCGCTGCGCGAGCCGCCGGTGCCGGCAGGAGCGCCGCGCCGATGAATCGCAGGACCGCCCTGGTGCTGCTCTCGGCGGCGGCGCTGCTGATCGCCGCGGGCGCCTGGCGATGGCACACGGCACGCGTTCCGGTGCAGGGCGTCGTGACCATTGCCGGGGGCGACGCCGGCGGCCTGCCACGGGCGGATGCGGACGCCGAGGGCTTTGACGCCAAGGCGTTGCAGGCGGCCGTGGAACTGGCGCGCGCACCGCAATCCGGTGGCCTGCTCGTCACGCGCCACGGGCATCTGGTGGTGGAGCGCTATGTTGGCCATGCCGGTGTCGACACCTTCGTTGATGGCGGAGAATTCTCCGACGCGCTGCTGATGGTGGCCGTTGGTATTGCGGTAGCGCAGTACGGGCAGCCCGCGCCCGCGCTGTCCAGCGCCGATCCCGGTCCACTGACTGCGTTCATTGCCAGGACCAGTGGGCTGGCTTACCCGCTGTTCCTGTCGAGGAACGTGTGGCAACCACTGAACGCCGCGTCCGCGCGCTGCGTGGGCATACAGGTATCGGCGCGCGCGGTGGATTGGCTGCGTGTGGCCGAGCTGCTGCTGCACGATGGCCGGTTTGAGGGCACGCAGGTCGCGCCGCCCGGCTGGGTGCTGCGGATGCGCCCGTCGGCCAGTGGCGGTGACCGGCCAGGCACCGGCCTTCATGGCAAGGCGGCGACGCCAGGCGCTGAGTCCTTCGCCAGCGACGATACCTTCTACATGAGCGGGTCCGCCGGGACGCGCCTGTGGCTGGTCCCGCGGCTCGACCTTGCAATCCTGAGCTTTGGCAGTTCCGCGGCCGACAGGGCCGATGAGACGCGACTGCCCAATGCCTCGACGGGCGTCGACCTGCGTGATCTGGTGCCGAATCACTGATGCGGCGCTCCAGCTGAGGGACGATACGTGCGACCGTTGCTGACAATCTTTTTCATCTGCGCGGTCGACGTGCTGGGCTTTGGCGTCATCGTGCCACTCGTGCCCTACATGGCCGACCGGTTTGGCGCGGCACCGTGGGTGATCACCGCCATTCTCGGCAGTTATTCGCTGTGCCAGCTCATTGCGGCGCCGTTGTGGGGCCGGCTCAGCGATCGCTATGGGCGCCGACCGATACTGATCATTGGCATGGCGGGCGCCTGCCTGTCATACCTGTTGCTGGGCTTCGCGCCCGGATTGTCCTGGCTCCTGCTGTCGCGGATGCTGAGTGGATTCATGGCCGGCAATATTTCCGCGGCCATGGCCTATGCCGCGGATGTGAGCTTGCCCCAACACCGCGCCCGCGCGCTGGGCACGGTCGGGGCCGCGATCGCCGTGGGTTTCATGATCGGTCCCGCCCTTGGGGGCGTACTGGTTGGCAACGACGTGCGCTCGGCGAGCTTCCTGCTTCCGGCGCTGGTGTCGGCCGCCTTGAGCATCGTGGCGATGGTGCTGGTGACGGTGCTGCTGCGCGAGAGCGTAGGTGCCGCGGAGCGCCAGGTGAATCGCAATCGAGCCCGGCCCGCGACGGTGCTGCACACACTGGCCGCGCGTCCGGCCCTGCGCTGGCTGGTGCTTGCCGGAGTGCTCGTCACTTTTTCGCAATCGACGCTGGAATCGATCGTCGCGCTGTGGGGG
>WNFM01205994.1_pt1 | contig 26315 bp, 19 predicted proteins | sample 5400271 | NCBI WGS metagenome assembly WNFM01 (sample SAMN13153352, study PRJNA577476) | soil metagenome | isolation source: 60 cm saprolite on Douglas fir-dominated hillslope | place: USA:California | collected 2013-09-17 | reverse complement strand
CGTCAGCGATAGGCGGCGGCCTGGATGCCGTAGAGCTGCGCGTACTGCCCGCTCCTGGCCATCAGCTCGTCATGGGTGCCGACCTCCGCGAGCCGGGCGCCGTCGAGCACGACGATGAGGTCCGCCATGCGCACGGTCGAGAAGCGGTGGGAGACGAGGATCGTGATGCGGCCGCCCCTGCCCTCGCCGGTGCCGCGCGCCGCGGCGGCGTAGTGCTCGAACAGCGCGTGCTCCGTCTCCGCGTCCAGGGCCGCCGTCGGCTCGTCGAGCACCAGCAGCAGCGGCTGCTCGCGCATGAAGCCGCGGGCCAGGGCGAGCTTCTGCCACTGGCCGAACGACAGCTCCACTCCGGACGGCCAGGTCGGACCGAGCTGCGTGTCGAGGCCGGAGACGAGGTGGTCCACGACGTCGCGGGCTCCGGCCCGGTCCACCGCCGCCATCACCGCCGGCTCGTCCTCGATGCGGGGGACGTCGCCCAGGCCGACGGTGTGCCGCGCGCGGAACTCGAAGCGGAAGAAGTCCTGGAAGGCGCCGGCCATGCGGGCCCGCCAGTCGAGCGCGCGCACGCGCGCCAGCGGTGTGTCGTCGAGGAAGATCGCGCCCGACGAGGGCTCGTACATCTTCGCGAGCAGCTTCACGAGCGTGGTCTTGCCCGCCCCGTTCTCGCCCACGATCGCCACCACCGCCCCCGACGGCAGCGTCACCGACACGCCGTCCAGTACGACCTTCGACGTGCCGGGATAGGCGAAGGAGACGTTCTCGAGGCGCACGCCGCGGCGCAGGACGGCGGGCACGGGCAGGTCGCCGGCGGCGGTGGCGGCGGCCGCGTAGTCCTCGAGCCAGGCCAGCCGCCGCGAGCCGTCCATCCAGAAGCCACGCAGGAAGCCGATCTCGCCGACGGTGGCGCCCACGTACATGAGGAGCTGGGCGCCCGCCGCCAGCACGAGCAGCACGGAGGCGGCGGGGGCGCGGAGGACGGACGACACGAACACGATCGCGCCGACGTAGGCGAGGCCGAAGATCGCCCAGGCCAAGGCGTGCCACCGCGCCGAGCCCCAGCGCGCCCTGGCCAGCGGGCGATAGGAGCGCTCCCAGGCTTCGCGGCGCTCCGTCACCAGGCGCTCCCCGATCCCGGTGACCCGCACCTCCTTGCCGGGGGCGGCGGTGGTGGCGAGCGTGAAGAGGTGGCGGGCCAGCCGCGCCGATTGCGCTCCGCGCTCCTGCGCCTTCCTCTCCACGGTCGGGCGCCAGGTCGACGTCCACACCGTCGGGATGGCCGCCACCGCGAGCAGGAGCAGCGCGGGGTGGATCGAGGCCAGGAGCGCGAGCGTCACCGCCAGCCGCAGGATCCAGCCGAGCGTCGAGAAGAGCGACATGTACATGTGGTCGAGCACGAAAACCTGATTGCGGAGCATGGACAGCCGGTCGAGGTACTCCGGGCGCTCCTGGTGGGCGACGGACACGATCGAGGCCTGCAGCTCCGCCACGTGCGCCTCCAGCGCGATCGTCACGCGGTCGCGGAAGCGGCGTTGCACGCGCGAGCTGATGGTGGCCAGGAACCAGGTGGCCGCCGCCGATATCGCCAGCCCGACTGCGGCCCCTCTCACCAGGCCGAGGCGATGCTGGACGACGCCCTTGCCCAGCAGCATCAGCCAGAGGGCGAGCAGCGCGTTGGGCAGGGCGGCGAGCTGGGACAGCGCGAACGCGGTCACCATCAAGCGCGGCTGGTGACGGTAGCCGAGCTTGCAGAGGCGCCACATCGAGCGGAGCGCGGGCGGCAGCGGCTCGATCGCGCGCGGCCGGTCAGGCGAGGACGTCATACGTCGTGCCCTCCTCCTCGCCCGGAAGCTGGAACCGCTGGGCCTGCAGGTCGAACATGGTCCGATACCGACCGCCCTTCGCGATCAGCTCGTCGTGCGTCCCCAGCTCGACCACGCGGCCGTGCTCGAGCACGCAGATCCGGTCGGCGTGGCGGACGGTGGAGAAGCGATGCGAGATCAGGATCGTCGTGCATTGCCGGGTCGCGGTGAGGAGGCGGTCGAAGATCTCCGCTTCCCCGCGCACGTCGAGCTGCGCCGTCGGCTCGTCGAGCAGCACCACTCCCGCCCCCATGGCCACGGCGGACAGGGCGCGCGCAAGGGCGATGCGCTGCCACTGCCCGCCGGACAGGTCGGTGCCGTCGTCGTAGGCGCGGGACAGGATCGTGTCCAGCCGGGCCAGGCCGGTCGCGCCCGCCGACTCGAGGGCCTCGCGGATGACGTGATCGGGCGCCCCCGCCGGGGCCACGTTGTCGCGCAGGGGCAGCTCCAGGCGCATGAAGTCCTGGAAGACGGCGGCGACACGCTCCCGCCACGAGGTGAGATCGATCTCGCGCAGGTCCACGCCGTCGATCTCGATCGCCCCCGACTGCGGGTCGTACAGCCGGCACAGCAGCTTCGCGAGCGTCGTCTTGCCGGCGCCGTTCTGTCCCACGATGGCGAGGGACGAGCCCGCCGGGATCGTGAGGTCGAGGTGTTCGAGCACGGGCGGGGCGGCCCCGCCCTTCGGAGTTGCGCTCGCCGGATAGGCGAACGAGACGTCGCGGAGACGGATCTCGCGGCTGGGCCCCTTCGCCGACCGCTGGCCGGAGGCGAGAGCGCCGGCCGGGCGCATCGCCGGCTCCAGACGCAGGACGGCGGCCACCGGAGCGGCCGCCCCGTCCAGGGCCCAGCTGAATCCGCCGAACGCGATCGCCGACACACCGATCGCGCTCTGCACGTAGACGACCGCTTCCCCGAGCGTGACGTGTCCGGCCGCGGCCGCCTCCGCGAGCACCCAGAAGACGAGCACGTTCGCGGAGACGACGAGCAGCACGCTCCACACGACCGGACGCTCGCGCAGGCGGGTGGCCGCGTATTGCAGATCGTGCAGGCGCGAGCGGCGTTCGCGGAAACGCTCGATCGTCCAGGCCGCGAGGCCGAATAGGCGCAGCTCCTTGCTCGCCGGCGGGTCCACGGCCAGCCGGTAGGCGTACTCGGCATCCCGCTGCGCGCCTCGCACCTCGTCCGTGTTGCGGTCGCGCCAGATCGCGCTCTCGCGCAGCAGCCAGTGCGTGGCCAGCCACGCGCCGGCCAGCACGATCGGCGCCCACCACGCGTAGCGGACGAGGATCACGGCGGAGGCGAGCCCCCCGATCATGGCCGCCATGCCGTTCGCGATGAAGTCCATGGAGATCGCGAGCGGGGGCCCGGTCATGCCCAGGTCGAAGTCGCGCGCGACGGTGAGGTCGCTCGTGAGGGTCGGATCCTCGAGATGTCCCATGCCGGGCGGGCGCACACAGGCCTCGGTGAGCCGGTCGTAGAGCCAGGCCGCGGCGCGGTCGCCGAGGTTCGCGCTCACCGCCTGGTGGATCGGGCCGAGCACCTGGAGCAGGACGAACACCGTCCCCGCGAAGGCGAGCGGCCCCCCGAGAGGATCGCCACGCTGCACGGCGCCGACGAGCACGCCCATCGCGATCGCGAAGGCCGCGGGCAGGATCCCTCGCAGCAGGAGAGCGGCCCACCAGGCGACGGCAAGGGCGGGGTCCGCCTTCGGCAGGACGGCGAAGAACTTCCATTCCTTGCGCTCGGCCAGCCGCGGGGGCCACATCTTGATGGGCGAGTGTAAGCTCAAGCATGACCAAAAAAGAGAGCGACCCTTCCGGAAGGCGCCGCTTCCTCGGAGCCTCCCTCGGAGCCACGACGGCGCTCCTGGCCGGATGGCGGCCGTCGCCGGCCTCCGCCATGGGGGCCAACGACCGCATCCGCATCGGCGTGATCGGCACCGGCGGCCGCGCACGCGGCCTGATGAGGCAGCTCAAGGAGCTGCCGGGCCAGGAGATGGTCGCCGTCTCCGACGTCTACGAGCCCCGGATGCTGGAGGCGGCGGAGATCGTCGGCGGGAGCCCGGCGAAGGTCCTCGATTACCGGCGCCTGCTCGACGACAAGGACGTCCACGCCGTCCTCATCGGTGCGCCCGACCACTGGCACAAGACCATGACGCTCGAGGCGGTGGCCGCCGGCAAGGACGTCTACGTCGAGAAGCCCATCGCGCACTCCATCGAGGAGGGCGCGGCCATGGTCACCGCCGTCGAGTCCTCGAAACAGGTGGTACAGACCGGCACCCAGCAGCGGAGCTGGGACCACTGGATCCTCGGCAAGGAGATCGTCGATTCGGGCCGGCTCGGACAGGTGACGTTCGTGAACTCGTACTGGTACCAGCTCCGGAGCACCCAGCCCCTTCCCCCGATCGACGTCGCCAAGCTCGATTGGAAGCGCTGGCTCGGCTCGGCGCGGGATCAGCCGTTCGACGCCGAGCGCTTCCTCCGCTGGCGGCACTTCAAGGACTTCGGAGGCGGCGTGCTGACCGACCTCCTGACCCACTGGATCGACGTGGTCCATTGGTACATGGGAGTGGACACGCCCCTGACCGCGGTGGCCACCGGGCGCAACTACTTGATGAAGACGTGGGAATGGCCGGACGCGGTGACGGCCACCCTCGAATACCCTCACGACTTCATGGTCACGCACACGGGGACCTACGGCAGCAGCATCGACGACGGCGGCCTCGAGCTGCGCGGGGACCGGGGCACGCTCAAGATCGACCGCGAGCGCCTGGCCTTCTTCAGTGAAGACAGCAAGAAGGGGAGCTCGCGCTTCACGCCGGAACCCGAGATACAGGTTCGTTCGCTGGGCGACGGCTCCGTCAACCACCTGCGCAACTGGCTCGATTGCATTCGCAGCCGCAAGGCCCCGAACGCGCCCGTGCGCGTGGGCCACCTGGCCGTTCGGGCCGCCCACATTGCCAATGCCGCCCTGGGCCGGGGAACGCGCGTGCGCTTCGACGAAAAGACGGGGAAGGTGGAGCCGCTGTGATGGAGACGGCCCGCCCCGGCCTGTGGCGCGCGATCGCCTGGGGTGGTCTGTCCGCGGGGATCGGGGATTCCCTCCTCGCCCTCGTCCTCTACCGTGTGCCCCTGCCCGTCATCTACCAGTCGATCGCGGCCGGGCTGCTCGGCCGCGACGCCTATTCCGGCGGCCTCGCCACTGCTGCCCTGGGTCTCTTCCTGCACTTCTTCATCGCCACGACCGCGGCCGCCGTCTACGTCGGGGCCAGCCGGGCGCTGCCGGTCCTGGCGCGGCGGCCGGTGCCGTGCGGGCTGGCGTTCGGAGTCGCCGTGTACTTCTTCATGAAGTACGTGGTGCTGCCGTTTTCCGCAGTCACGCGGCGGACGCCGTTCGACCCCGCCGCGATGATCGGCCACGCGCTGCTCGTCGGCCTGCCCATCGCCCTGTTCGCGCGCCGCTGACCCCGCCGACCGTTTATGATCGGCGCCTTGGGACCCGGAGCCGCCTTCTACGACCTCGACGGCACGCTGGTGCGGACGAACCTCGTCCACGTGCTGCTCTTCTACGCGCGGAACGATCGCGGGCTCCTGAAGAGCCTCCAGCGGACCGCCGTCTCCGTCGCCGGGATCCCCCTGTTCTTCGCCGCGGAGCGGGTCAGCCGCCAGGCCTTCAACGAGGTCTTCTTCCGGTTCTTCCGCGGCCTGACCGCGGATCGCCTGCGCCTGCTGGCCGAGGAGCTGTGGGAGCAGGTCCTCGAGCCCGCGCTGCGGCCCGAGGCGGCCGAGCTGATTGAAAGGTCGCGCGCGCAGGGACTGCGTCAGGTGCTCGTCACGGGGGCCTTCGATCTGGCGGTGGCACCGCTGGTACGCGAGCTCGGGTTCGACGATTGCGGGGCGAACCGTCTCGACCTCGCGGACGGCCGCGCCACGGGCCACCTCGTGCCCCCGGTGATGGCCGGCGCCGCGAAGGCGGGATGGATCCGCGCTTACGCCGAGCGCGAGGGGCTGTCCCTGGGCAGCTCCTATGCCTACGCGGACAGCCTGAGCGACCTGCCCATGCTGTCGGTGGTGGGCCGGCCGACCGCCGTCAATCCCGATGCCGGCTTGCGGCGCGTGGCGCGCGAGCAGGGCTGGCCGGTGCTGTGGCTCTCGTGAGGCGGAGGTGAGCGTACGCCTCCGCGGCCGTCCCGACGCGGGCACGGTGTTCATCGACACCGATTCCGCGCCGCGCGTCCTCCACTGCGGCGAGAGCCTGCTCGAGGCGCGGCTGCCCGTCGGCACCCGCGTGGTCTATCCGCGCCCGCCCATCGCGCCGGTGTCCGATGCGCACGAGGCCATCCGCGAGGCCATCGAGAATCCGCTCGGCTGTGACCCGCTCCCCGCGCAGCTCCGGCCGGGCATGCGGGTGACGATCGCGATGGACGACATCAGCCTGCCTCTCCCCCCCATGGAGAGGCCGGACGTGCGCCAGACCGCGCTCGAGGTGCTGCTGCCGATCCTGGCCGAGGCCGGGGTGGACGACATCCACCTCCTGGTGGCGAACTCGCTGCACCGCAAGATGACGGAAAGCGAGATGCGGCGGGCCGTGGGCGACGACATCCATCGCGAGTTCTACCCCGACCGGTACTACTGCCACGACGCCGAGGACCCGCAGGGGCTCGTGACCATCGGCACCACTCCCCATGGCGAGCGCCTGCGCCTCAACCGCCGCGCCAGCGAGAGCGATCTGCTCATCTACCTGAACATCAACCTCGTGCCCATGGACGGCGGCCACAAGTCGGTCACGGTCGGCCTGTGCGACTACGAGAGCCTGCGGCCGCACCACGAGCCGCAGACGATCCTCGACTCCGACAGCTACATGGACCCCGCGCGCTCCGCGCTGAGCCGGAAATGCGAGCGCATGGGCCGCCTGGTGGACGCGGCGCTCAACGTCTTCCACGTCGAGACCGTCCTCAACAACCGGATGTATCCGCCGGAGCTCGCGTTCCTGGCCAAGAACGAGGACGACTTCGACGACCGCGACCGGCTCAAGCTGCGCGCGGCGCGGCTGGCCCTCGATCGCCTTCCCTGGTCCGCCCGCCGCGCCTTCTTCCAGCGGCTGCCCGCTCCCTACGGCCTCATCGGCTGCTGGGCCGGGCGCACGGAGCCGGTGCACGAGCGCACGCTCGCGCGGTGCTTCGAGCAGTACGCGGTGGCCGTGGAGGGACAGTGCGACGTGCTGATCGCCGGAGTCCCCTACATCTCTCCCTACAACGTCAACTCGATCCTCAACCCCGTCCTCGTCCAGGTGATGGGTCCCGGCTACCTCTTCAACCTGTACCGGGGGCGCCCGCTCGTGCGGCGGGGCGGCGTGCTCATCCTGGCCCATCCCTGCTACGACGCGTTCGACACCGCGTCCCATCCCAGCTACGTCGAGTTCTTCCACCGGCTGTTGCCCGAGACGCGCGACGCCTTCGAGCTGCGCGAGCGCTACGAGGAGTCGTTCGCACGCGACCCGCGCTACGTCGCCGCCTACCGCCACGGCCACGCCTATCACGGCGCCCATCCGTTCTTCATGTGGTACTGGGGCGAGAACGGACGCCGCCACCTGGGCAAGATCATCGTGGTGGGGGCGGAGAACGGCTACGTACCCGAGCGGCTGGGCTGGGAGCGCGCGGCCTCGCTGGAGGAGGCGATCGCGATGGGGCGGAGCCACGTGGGCCGCTCCGCCGAAGTGACCATGCTGCACCTTCCTCCCATCGTCATCGCCGACGTCGCATGAGCGAGACCCGGCTCTCCGCCGCCGAAGCCCTCGCGGAGCGCCGCATCCTCCTGTGCGGGGGCACGGGCTTCCTGGGCAAGGTGTTCGCTTCCCTCCTCCTCGACCGCTTCCCCGAGATGGCTCACCTCTACCTCCTCGTGCGCTCGGCGGGCGACGCTCGACGCCGCTTCCGCGAGGAGATCCTGCCTTCGCCTGCTTTCGATCCGCTGCGGCGGCGGTACGGCGCGCGGCTGGCGCGCCACCTCGAGGACAAGCTCACGGTCGTGGAGGGCGACGTGGGCGAGCCTCTCCTGGGGCTGGCGGAGGACGTGGCCGCGCGCATCGCCGCCGAGTGCGACGTCGTGGTGAACGCGGCCGGCCACGTCGTGTTCAACGCGCCCCTCGACGCGGCGCTGCGGGCCAACGTCAGCGGAGCGCAGCACGCCCTGGCCTTCGCCCGGCGCCTGCGGCGCCCGGCCCTCGTCCACGTGAGCACCTGCTACGTGGCCGGCGATCGCGACGGCGAACGCCGGGAGGACGAGGCCGTGGCCGGATTCCATCCGCGGCGGGAAGAGGGCGACCTCCCGCTGTCGGCGGAGGCGGAGGTCGCCCAGTGCGAGCGGGTGCTGGCGCGCGTCCGCGAAGAGGTCGAGGACCCGTCGCTGGAGCGCCAGTTCCGGGCCGCGGCCCGGCGGCGGTCGATCGACGAGGGAAAGGACCCCTCCGACGCGCGCGGGCGCGCGGCCGTGGCCCAGGAGCGCAAGGCCTGGGTCCGGCGGCGGCTCATGGAGCTCGGCGCGGAGCGGGCGAAACGCTGGGGCTGGCCAAACGTGTACGTCTACACCAAGAGCCTCGGAGAGCAGCTCGTGGCCGCGTCGAGCGGCGTCGTGCGCACCATCGTGCGGCCCGCCATCATCGAGAGCGCGCTGAGCTTCCCCCACGCGGGCTGGAACGAGGGATTCACCACCACCGCGCCGCTCATACAGTTCGCCATCCGGGGCCACAGCCACTTCCCCGGACGCGCGGACGTCATCCTCGACCTCGTGCCCGTGGACGCCGTCGCGTCCGCGCTGGCCGCCGTCACCGCGCAGGCCTGTCTGGAGGAGCCGCCGCTCGTCTATCAGCTCTCCACGAGCGACCGCAATCCCCTGCGTCTCGAGCGCGCGGCCGGCCTGATGGAGCTGTATCGGCGCCGCCGGTCGCGGCGCGCGGGAGCCAGCGCGGCCGAGAAGCTGGTGGGACGGCTGCAGATCCGCACCGTCGATCCCGACCTGCTCGAAAGCGGGGTGCTGCCCGCGGTCCGGGCCGCGGCCAGAGGCGCGGCGCGGGTGCTGGAGGGCGCCGAGGGCGCTCCGCTCGGCATCTCCGGCTGGGTGCGACGGACCCAGGCCGCCCTCGCCGGCTGGCAGGACGAGCTGCGGATCGCGGAAGGCCAGATGAGGACGTTCCGCCCGTACATGGCGGACAAGCGTTACGTGTTCCGGACCGACAACGTGCGCGCCCTCTTCCGCCGCCTCGCCCCCTCCGACCGCGACCGCATCGACTGGGACCCCGCCGCCATCGACTGGGCGGACTACTGGGTGAACGTGCACTGCCCCGGCCTCGAGCGCTGGGTCCTGGCCAAGCTGGAGCGGTCCGAGCGCTCCCCCGCGCGCCGGCCCGCCCACCGCACCATGGTCGAGCTGTTCGATGGCGCCACGCTTGCGCACTCCTCCCGCGTCGCCATGGCCGTGCGCCGTGGCGGGGCCGAGGAACGTTACACGTATGCCGAGCTGCGGGAATGCGCGCTGCGGGCGGCGGTGTTCCTCGCCCGCCGGGGAGTGGCGCGCGGCGACAAGGTGGCGCTGCTGGCCGAGAACGCCCCCGAATGGGGAATGGCGTTCTTCGGCGTGGTGCGCAGCGGGGCCGCCTGCGTGCCCATCGCGGCGGCCGCCACCCCCGGGGAGGTGGTGAGCCTCCTGGCCCGCAGCGACGCGAAGGTGCTGCTGCTGGGCGAGGCCCAGGCCGGCCACAGGCGCGACCTCGAGCGGCGGATCCGCGAGCAGGGACTGTCCGTCGCCATCGTGAGCCTGGACGAGCTGTTCGCCCTCGAAGGCCGGAACGATGAGCGCGAAGGGATCGCCGGCCTTCCGCCCGCCCCCGCGCCCGACGACATGGCTTCGATCCTTTTCACCTCCGGCACCACCGGCGCGGCCCGGGGCGTGGTGCTCTCGCATCGCAACCTGGCGAGCCAGGTGGGACAGCTGCTCGCCGTCTACGACCTGGACCACCGCGACGGCATGCTCAGCCTCCTGCCCCTGCACCATTCCTTCGAGCTCTCGGCCGGGCTGCTCGTGCCCCTGAGCCGCGGCGCGCGGATCACGTACCTCTCCGAGCTGACCGGCGACGCGATCACGTCCGCCCTGCGCTCGGGGCGCGTCACCTGCATGGTCGGCGTGCCCGCGGTGTGGGATCTCATGCGGCGCCGCCTGCTCGGGCGGCTGCGCGAGCGCTCGCCGCGCCTGGGTGATTTCGCCGCCCGCTTGATCGCCCTCAATCGCCGCTTGCGCGACGAGACGCCTTTCAACCTCGGGCCCCTGCTCTTCGCCCCCGTCCATCTCGCCCTCGGGGGGCGGATCCGATACCTGATCAGTGGCGGGGCCGCCCTTTCCCGCGAGTCGCTCGAGACCTTCCGCGGGCTGGGCTTCGAGCTCCTCGAGGGCTACGGCCTCACGGAGGCCGCTCCCGTGCTGACCGTGAACCGGCCCGGAGATCGTCCGGCCCCCGGCGTGGTGGGCGCCCCGTTGCCCGGGGTCGAGCTCCGGATCGACGGCCCCGACGCGTCCGGCGTGGGCGAGATCCTGGCGCGTGGTCCGGCCGTCATGGCCGGTTACTACAAGGACGCCGAGGCCACGGGCGAGGCCCTCGACGGAGGCTGGCTGCGCACCGGCGATCTCGGGCGCCTGGACGGCGCGGGTCGCCTCCAGATCGCGGGAAGGCTCAAGGACGTCGTGGTCGGGCCCGACGGCGAGAACGTCCATCCCGAGGAGCTGGAGCGTCTCTATGCCGCGCCCGCGCTGATCCAGGAGCTGTGCGTGGTGGGACTTCCGGGTCCGGACGGCGCCGAACGCGTCGCCTGCCTCGCCGTGCCCAGCGTCCAGGCCGCGCCCGGCCGGAGGGCGACCCAGTGGCGCGAGCGCATCGAGGCCCACGTGCGTCGCACCGCCGCCGGCCTCCCCGCCCACAAGCGCATCCGCGTCCTCCACGTGCAGGAGGGCGAGCTGCCACGGACGGCGACGCGGAAGGTCCGGCGGCGCGAGGTGGCGACGCTCCTGGCCGCGATGGAGGCGGATCGTGCGCCGCGCGCGACGGCGGAGGCCGTCACGTCCGAGGTCGAGTGGCTCGAGCGGATCGTCGCTCCGCTGGTCGGGTGCCGGCCGCGCGACCTGCGCCCCGGCGCCTCGCTGGATCAGCTCGGATTGGACAGCCTGGGCTATGCGGAGCTCGTGGCCGCGCTCGAGGCGGCGGGTTACGAGCCGCCGCCGGTGGAGATGCTGGCCTCGCTGCGCAGCCTCGGCGAGCTGGCCACCATCCTGGCCCCGGGCGGGAAGACGGCGACGCGGCCGCCCGCGCCCGTGCCCCGCGCCGACCACGAGATCGTCGTCCCGCCTCTTCTCGCCGCGCTGGGCCGGCGCGGCTACCGGATGGCGGAACGGCTGCTGTACGGCGGGGTGCTGCAGGCGCGCGTGCGCGGACGGATGCACGTCCCGCGCGAGGGTCCGTTCCTCGTCGCCGCGAACCACCTGTCGCACCTCGACGCCGGACTGGTCCGCCTGGCCCTCGGCGCCAGCGGAGATCACCTGTTCGTGCTCGCCGCCGCCGACTATTTCTTCGACACCGCGCTCAAGCGCGCGTTCTTCTCGAGCTTCGCCGGTCTGCTGCCACTCGAACGCGGCGCGACCGCCGCGGACTCGCTGCGGCGGGCGGTGGAGACGCTCGAGAAGGGCTTCAGCGTCCTCGTCTTCCCGGAGGGCACGCGCTCCCGCAGCGGCGCCCTGCAGGAGTTCCATCGCGGCGTGGGCCACCTCGCCCTGCGCGCCCGCGTCGGCGTCCTGCCCATGCGCGTGGAGACCCGTCGCGCGCTGCCGCCGGGCAGCCTGACCCTCAAGTCGCGGAAGGTGGAAGCGCGCATCGGCCCCTTCCTCGGCTACGACGTGCTCGCGCGGTGGGCGGCCGGACGGACTCGGGCGGAGGCGGAGCGCGAGGTGGCCCGCACCGTCCGCGAGGCGGTCGAACGGCTGGGTCCGGAGAAGGAGCGTCGGCCGCCGGCCAGGCTCCCTCGCCAGACCGAGCCCGTCGAAGTCGAGCCTTGACACGACCCCCGGGACGAATATCCTAGCGTCACCAATCCCACCGCCGCCGCGGCTGCCGTGAAACCCGTCTTCCGCGACCCGCTCGGGTCGGAGGGGGCTGCCATGAAGCCTGCCGTCGAGCGTCTCCTCGATCGCCGCTCGTTCTTCACGTCCCTGGGCAAGGCGGCCGCGGGCGTCTCCGCGTTCGGCCTCCTTACCGACGCCGACATCGAGGCCGCGCCCGCGAACGTGCAGCGCAACTCGATCCCGTCCGACCTCAAGATCACGGACCTGCGCGTGGCCGTGGTGGAGAAGGCGCCGATGACGTGCCCGCTCATCCGGCTGGACACGAATCAAGGCCTCGTCGGCTATGGCGAAGTCCGCGACGGCGCCTCCGCCACCTACGCCCTCTTCCTGAAGAGCCGCCTCCTGGGCGAGAACCCCTGCAACGTGGACCGCCTCTTCCGGAAGATCAAGCAGTTCGGCGCTCCCGCCCGGCAGGCCGGCGGCGTGTGCGGCGTGGAGATGGCGCTGTGGGACCTCGCGGGCAAGGCCTACGGCGTGCCTGCCTACCAGATGCTGGGGGGGAAGTTCCGCGACAAGGTCCGGCTCTACGCCGACACCACGGAGACGGAGGACCCGCACGAGCAGGGCCGCCGTCTCAAGAAGCGGATGGAGTCCGGCTTCACCTGGCTCAAGCAGGACTTCGGGATCGACCTGCTCAAGAACGTGCCCGGCGCCCTGGCCATGCCCCAGGGATCGTCGGTGACGGGGGGCGGGCTCGTCATGCACCCGTTCACCGGGATCGAGATCACGGACAAGGGCATCGCCTTCCTGTCCGACTGGGTGGCCGCCATCCGGCAGGAGATCGGGATGGACATCCCGCTCGCGTCCGATCACTACGGGCACATCGGAGTGAACTCCTGCATCCGCCTGGCCCGCGCGATGGAGAAGCACCAGCTGGCCTGGATGGAGGACATGGTCCCCTGGCAGCTCCCGGAGCTGCTGAAGCAGATCAAGGACGCGGTGGACATCCCGATCCTGACCGGCGAGGACATCTACCTCAAGGAGGACTTCGCCAAGCTCATCACGGTAGGCGCGGTGGACATCATCCATCCCGACCTCGCCTCCGCCGGCGGCCTCCTCGAGATGAAGAAGATCAGCGACTTCGCGATGGAGCACGGCGTGCCCATGGCCATGCACTTCGCGGGGACGCCCGTCTCCTTCATGGCCAACCTGCACACCGCGGTGGCGGTGGAGAACTTCCTCGTCCTGGAGAACCACTCGGTGGACGTGCCCTGGTGGCAGGACCTGGTCAGCGGCGTCCCCAAGCCGATCCTGGACCACGGCTTCGCCGCGCCCTCCGACCAGCCGGGCCTGGGGGTCGAGCTGGTCGAGGAGGTGGTGAAGGCCCACCTCAGGCCAGGCACGCCGTACTTCGCGCCCACGCCGGAGTGGGACAACGAAAGATCCTGGGACCGCCTGTGGAGTTAGCACGGAGGGCAAAGGCACGGAGGACACGTAGAGCAAGGCGGCGCCGCAAAGCGGCGGCGCGTTGCGAGGGGGGTTTCAGGGGGGGTCGCGAACTTCCATCGCGGGTGAGAAGTGAGTGCCCCCCCTGACTAAGTAAGCAAGCAAGTAAGTAAGCAAGCAAGCAAGCATGCAATCAAGCAGCAAGCAAGGGAGGCCTCGATGACCAGGCGACTTGTCGTAGCGATCTTGGTGTCGGCCGCGGCGGCTCTGCCCGCCGTCCCCGTGAGCGCCCAGGTCACCACGGGCACCATCGTCGGCACGGTCAAGGACAGCGCGGGTGCGGTCGTGCCGGGGGCCACCGTCACCATCACCGAGACCGGGAAGCAGACCTCCTCGATCTACACGACGGACAGCGACGGCGCCTACACCGCGCCCTTCCTCATCCCCGGCACCTACGAGCTGGCCGTGGACGTGCAGGGCTTCCGCAAGTACGTCCGCCGCGGAGTCGTCCTGCAGGTCAACCAGCGCGCCCGCGTCGACATCGCCCTCGAAGTGGGGACCTTCGCCGAGGCCACCGAGGTCACGGCGCTCGCTCCCCTCACCCGCTCCGACTCGGCGGAGATGGGCGACGTCATCGAGGAGCGCGCGATCCGCGAGCTGCCGCTCAACGGACGCAACTTCGCCACTCTCGTCTATCTCACCCCCGGGGTGACGGCGGGGCAGATCGGAGAGAACCTCTCCGGCGCCTCCACCTTCAATCCGCGCGGCGCCTCCAACTTCAACGCGCTGGGCTCGCAGGCCAACGCCAACGCCTGGCTCATCGACGGCATCGACAACAACGAGTACACGTTCAACACCGTCATCGTGACCCCGTCCGTGGAGTCGGTGCGCGAGTTCAAGGTGCTGACGGGCACGTTCTCAGCCGAGTTCGGGCGCGGCGCGGGCGTGGTGTCCGTCTCCACCAAGTCCGGCAACAACGAGTTCCACGGGACCGCCTTCGAGTACCTGCGCAACGAGGTCTTCGACGCGCGCAACTTCTTCGCTCGCTCCGCCGTCCCCAAGCCGCCCCTCGACCGGCACCAGTACGGCGGGTCGCTCTCCGGCCCCATCATCCGGAACAAGACGTTCTTCTTCGTCGACTACGCGGGCCTCAAGGAAACGCGCGGCTTGACCTTCGTCAACACGGTGCCCACGGACAAGGCGCGCCGCGGCGACTTCAGCGACTACCGCACGCCGGCGGGCGCGCTCATCCCGATCTACGACCCGCTCACGACGCGACCGAATCCGAACGGCTCCGGCGTCATCCGCGATCCCTTCCCCGGCAACATCATCCCCGCCAATCGCATCAACCCGGTCGGCTTCAACGTGGCCAGCATCTTCCCGCTCCCCAACGGGCCGGGTAACTTCGACAACTACACCTCGACCGCGAACCGCGAGGTGAAGGACAACGCCTTCACCGCCCGCATCGACCACAAGGCCGGCCCCAAGGACTCGTTCTTCGTTCGCTACAGCTACGACAACTACAAGCTGGACGCGCCCCAGGGCCAGGCGGTGTGCTGCCTGCCTACGCCGGACTTCGCGCAGAAGTTCGACCTGGGCCCCTACGTGGCGGGAATCCAGAACACGCACCTCACCACCCACGGCGCGGCCTTCAACTGGACGCACATCTTCGGGCCCACGCTGGTCAACGAGGTCCGCCTCGGCTTTGCCAAGACCAACCCGGAGACCCGCCAGTCGGACTTCGGGCACAAGTCGGCGGAGAGCCTGGGCATCCAGGGCATCAACGTCACCGAGTTCACGACCGGCCTGCCCAACCTCAACATCCAGGACGTCACCGGCATCTCGGGCGGCCCCGCGTTCCTGCCCGTCAACCCGAAGCAGACGCACTACCAGCTCGAGGACAGCCTGGCGTGGGTGAGGGGGCGCCACTCGCTGAAGACCGGTTACCGGTTCATCCTGCGCCAGCCCTCCCCCTTCACGAACACGGACACCCGGAGCAGCATCAGCATCAACCGCAACCTGACCAACAACCCCGCGACCAACAGCCAGGGCTCGGGCCTGGCCACGCTGCTCCTCGGCTACACCACCGGGGGCGCCCGTGGCTTCCTGCTCGAGCCGTACGACATGACCAACACGGAGCATGCCGCCTTCGTGCAGGACGACTGGAAGGTCAGCTCGCGGCTGACCGCGAACGTGGGCCTCCGCTACGAGTTCTACGGCGCGGACACGGAGAAGGACAACCGGCTGGTCAACTTCGACCCCGTGGCCCTCAGGCTCATCTACGCCGGCGAGGATGGGGCCACGAAGAGCGTCAACAAGAAGGCCCGCCACAACCTCGCTCCGCGCCTGGGCCTGGCCTGGGACCTCTCCGGGGACGCGAAGAACGTCGTGCGCGCGGGCTTCGGTATCAGCTACTACCCGCTCGCGCAGTCGGCGTCGAACCTCCTCGGCCAGCAGGTGCCCTACACGATCTCGCAGAACTACACCGTGGAGACCAACCCCAGCGATTTCTCCAGGGTGCCGCTGCTCTCCAATCCCTTTCCGCCCATCGCGCAGGTCAAGCCGCGCACCACGGCGGAGCTCAACGCGGCCAACCCGCGCGTCCTCGGGCACGGCTTCGAGAACCAGACGCCTTCCATGCAGACCTGGCAGGGCAGCTACGAGCGCCAGCTCACGCCGACGCTGATGGCCGAGGTCGCGTACGTGGGCAGCAGGGGGTCGCACCTCGTCGTCTGCTACAACCCGAACGAGGTCCAGCCCGGTCCCGGCACCCAGGCCTCGCGCCGGCTGATCCAGCCACTGGCCAACGTCTCCACCATCGTGCAGTGCGACCCCATCAACAAGTCGACCTACAACAGCCTGCAGGGCAAGCTGCTCAAGCGGTTCTCGGGCGGCCTGCAGTTCCTGGCCAGCTACACGCTGGGCAAGTCGCTCGACTACGGCGCGTCGGCGGCCTCCGGCGGCGGCGCGGTCGGCAACGGCCAGACCGTCACCCGGATGGACCTCTGGCGCGGGCCCTCCGGCTTCGACGTCAAGCACCGGTTCGTGCTCAGCTACGTGTGGGACCTGCCCTTCGGCGCGAACCGGCGCTGGGCTTCGGGCGGCGTGGGCAACGCCGTGCTGGGAAACTGGCAATTCAGCGGGATCGCCACCCTCGCCACCGGGCGGCCCTTCACCGTCTTCCTGAACACGGGCGTCAACAACGGCGCCCCGTCCTGGCCGAACCGCATCGGCAGCGGGAAGCTGGACAATCCCACCCCGGACCTCTGGTTCGACCCCACGGCGTTCGTGGCCCCGCCCGCCAACACGTACGGCGATTCCGGCCGCGGCATCCTCTACGCGCCGGGCACGAAGACGCTGGACGTCTCGCTGGCCAAGCGCATCCCGCTCAAGCAGCGCTTGAACCTGCAGCTGCGCGCCGACGCCTTCAATCTCCTCAACACTCCGCAGCTGGGCTTCCCGAACGCGAACATCGGCTCGCCGACCGTCGGCCGCATCACGACGACGGTCGGCGACAACCGGCAGATGCAGTTCGCGGCCAAGGTGGACTGGTAGATATCCTTATTAATACAGTCGGCATTAATACAGTCGGCGGGGGCCGGGGGCGATCCTGGCATCCGTCGCGCGGGGCCGGTACGATGCCGGCCGCGTGACGAACCCCGACGCCATCGACGCGCTTGGGCTGTGCCGGCGCTACGGCCGCCGCTGGGCGCTCGTGGACGTGTCGTTTCGCGTGGCCGCGGGCACGAGCGTGATGGTCGCGGGTCGCAACGGCTCGGGCAAATCCACCCTGCTGCGCATCGTCTCCACCGCCATCCGTGCCGACCGCGGGACGGCCCGCGTGCTGGGCCACGACATCCGCGCGGAGCGGGAGACGGTGCGCCGGACAACCGCGCTCCTCAGCCATGCCTCCTATCTCTACGAGTCGCTGACCGCGCTCGAGAACCTCGCCATCGCGGCGCGTTTCCTGGGCCGCGAGGCGCGCCGGGCGGCGCTCCTGCCGCTGCTGGCGGAGGTGGAGCTGGCCGAGCGCGCGGACGATGCGGTCTCGACCTTCTCGGCGGGCATGCGCAAGCGCCTCGCCCTCGCGCGCACGCTCCTGCAGGAAGGGGGCCTCGTGCTCCTCGACGAGCCCTACGGCGAGCTGGACCCACCCGGATTCCGCCTCGTCGACCGCCTCTTCGGCACGCTCCGCGCGCGCGGCTGCGCGGTGCTGATGGCCACCCATCTCCTCGAGCGCGGGGCGGCGCTTTGCGACGAGGGAATCGTGCTCGACGGCGGCCGGCTGCGTTGGCAGGGTCCGGCCAGGGACCTGCCTTCCCTCGGGGGGCTCGATCCGGCGACGTTGCCCGAGGGCCGATGACACAGCTCCTGGCCGCCCTCCGCAAGGAGTGGCTGCTCCAGAGTCGCGCCTTCGCGCCCCTCCTGGCCGTGCTGGTCTTCGGGGCCACCGCGCTTCTCCTCTTCAGCTTCGCGGTCGGACCCAACTACGACCTCCTTCGCGGCAACGCCCCGGGGTTCCTTTGGCTGGCGCTGCTCCTGTCCTCGACGCTCACCCTCGCCGAGAGCTTCCAGGCCGAGATGGAGCACCGCGCGCTGGAGGGCCAGCTCCTGCTGCCGGCCAGCGCGACCGCCGTGTACTACGCCAAGGCGCTCGCGAACTGGGCGCAGCTCGCGGTGCTCGGCATCGCCATGGTCCCCCTGATGGTCGCCCTCTACGACGCCGCCATGCCGCGGCCGCTCGCGCTGCTCGGCGTCATCGCCCTCGGCGCCGCCGGCCTCTCCGCGCCCGGCACCCTCTACGCGGCCATGACCCAGCAGGCGCGCTCCCGCCAGACCCTCCTGCCCCTGCTGCTCTTTCCCCTGGTCGTGCCCGTCCTGATCGCGGCGGTCAAGGCGACGTCGCTGCTGATGCTGGGCGATCCCATGGGTCAGGTGTGGTCCTGGACACTTTTGCTCGTCGCGTTCGACGCTATACACTGGTCGCTCTGCGGCCTCCTCTTCGGCCGCGTCGTGGAGGACTGATGGCCGATCCCTCCCGGCCCTCTCCCGTGCCCGGTCCCGGCGCGGGGTTCGCATTCATGGGCCTGGGCGCGTTGCTGCTCGCCGCCGGCTCGTACCTGGGGCTCTTCGTCGCCCCCCGCGAGTCGTACATGGGCGACGTGTACCGGATCATGTACGCGCACGTGCCCACGGCCTGGAATACGATGCTGGCCTTCACCTTCGCCTTCGGCGCGGCGCTCGCCTTCCTGCTCACCGCCAACTTCAAATGGGATGCGCGCCACGAGGCCGCGGTCGAGGTGGGGGTGGTGATGGCCGGCCTGCTGTGCCTGCAGGGTTCCATCTGGGCGCGGCCGACCTGGGGCGTGTGGTGGGACTGGGACCCGCGGCTCACGACCACGGCGGTGATGTTCTTCGCCTTCATCGGCATCCTGGCCCTGCGCCGGTTCGTCGAGGATCCGGTCAAGCGCGCCACCTGGTCGGCGGTGGCCACCATCATCGCCTACGCGGACGTGCCCATCGTCTATTACTCGGTGCGCTGGTGGAACTCCCTGCACCAGATGCAATCGAGCCCGGAGACGGTGTCGGCGGTGTTCGTGATCCCCCTGCGCACGAACGCCTTCGGCGTGCTGTTCTTCATGACCGGGCTCATCACCCTCCGTACGCGGATCGCGTCGCTGCGCTTGCGGCAGGAGATGGCTCCCCCGCTGCCCGAGCCGGCGCCCGTCCTCGCGCCCGGCGCCGCCCGATGACGCCCGCCGGCGTCATCTCCGGCGGCTGGGAGTACGTGATTGCGGCCTACGTGGTGTCCCTGGTTATACTCGTCGGCTACACGGCCTCCGTGGTGCTGCGCTACCGCGCGGAGGTCCGGCGCGCCCTTCGCGAGAGCCGCACCCCCGAGGTCCCATGAGTGACATCGCCGCCCTCCCCCCGCTCTCCCCCTCCCGCACCAAGTGGTTCGCCTTCGGGGCCCTGGCCGTGGCCGCCGCCGCCTTCGCCTTCATCACCGTCGGGGGAATCGGCGACAACCTCGTCTACTACTGGGGACCGACCGAGCTCGTGGCCGCGGGAGACAAGGCCATCGGGGCCACGATCCGCCTCGGCGGCCAGGTCGCCAAGGGCTCGATCCAGCAGGCCCGCGGCTCCGAGCTGAGCTTCGCCGTTTCCGACGGCAAGGCGACGGTGAACGTCCGCACGAAGAGCGTGCCGCCGCAACTGTTCCGCGAAGGCATCGGCGTCGTGGTCGAAGGCACCATGACGCGCGACGGCCACTTCGAGAGCCAGCGCTTGATGGTCTCGCACGGCAACGAGTACCGCGCCCCCGCCAGCGGCGAGAAGCCGGACATGAAGAAGCTGATCGAGAGCACGACCGGGCTAGGTCCGCCGGAGCGCTCCAGGAAACCATGACCGCGTCCCTCGGCCGGGCCCTGATCCTGCTCGCCCTCCTCGCCGCCAGCGCGGGCGCCCTCGTCGGCTTCGCCGCCGGTGTGCGCCGCTCGGCCGCCGGCCTCGCCTGGGCGCAGCGGCTGGCCTACGCCTACGCCGCGGCCATGGTCAGCGCCAACCTCCTGATGGTCTATGCGCTGCTCGCCCGCGACTTCTCCGTCGGTTACGTCGCGCAGGTCGGCTCCCGCGAGGTGCCGAACTGGGTGGCCGTCACCAGCCTGTGGTCCTCCCTCGAAGGGTCGATCCTCTTCTGGGGCCTGATGCTGGGGATCTACGTGCTGGGCGCCACCTGGACCAATCGCCACCGCCATCCGGAGTCCATGCCGTGGGCGATCGGGGTCTGGCTGGCCTGTGCGGCGTTCTTCAGCTTCCTGATCGCGGGCCCCGCGCAGCCGTTCCACACCGTGCCGATCCCGCCCAGCGACGGACCCGGTCCGAATCCGCTGCTGCAGAACCACGTCTTGATGATCATCCATCCGCCCTTCCTCTACGCGGGCTACGTGGGGATGACGATCCCGTTCGGCATGGCGGCGGCGGCGCTGCTCTCGGGCCGCCTCGGTCCCGACTTCATGAGGTCGCTCCGCACCTGGCTGATGCTGCCGTGGGTGTTCCTCACTTGCGCCATCGTGCTCGGCGGCTGGTGGGCGTACGAGGTCCTGGGCTGGGGAGGCTACTGGGCCTGGGATCCCGTGGAGAACGCGTCCCTGCTGCCCTGGCTGACCGCGACCGCGGCCGTCCACTCGGCGATCCTGGTCGAACGCAAGGGCATCCTCAAGGGATGGACGGTCACCCTGATCCTGGCCAGCTACCTCCTCACCGTGCTCGGCACGTTCATGACGCGCTCCGGCGTCTTCAACTCGGTGCACTCGTTCACCCAGAGCGCGATCGGCCCCACGATCCTGGTGTTCCTGGCCCTGGCCACGCTGTTCGCCGTCGCCATCCTCGCCTTGCGCATCGACCGCCTGTCCCCGGAAGGGCACCTCGAGCCGGGCGTGTCGCGCGACATGGCGTTCCTGCTCAACAACCTCTTCTTCGTGCTCCTCACGTTCACCGTGCTCATCGGCACCGTGTTCCCCCTGGTGGTGGAAGCGGTGCGCGGCGTGCAGATGAGCGTGGGACGGCCCTACTTCGATCGCATGGTCGTGCCCATCGGCGTGGCTCTCCTCTTCCTCCTCGGCGTCGGGCCGGCCCTGCCCTGGGGCAGAGCCAGCGCCGAGCAGGCGCGGCGCGCGCTCCTCCCCCCGCTCGGGGGCGCCGTGGTCCTGGCGGCGCTCGGCCTGGCCCTGGGCGTGCGGAATCCATGGACGCTCGTCGCCCTCCTCTTCGGCGGCTACGCGGCCTTCGTGACCTTCTCCGAGCTGTGGCTACCGGTGGGCCAGCGCATCAAGGTGCGCGGCGAGGGCATGCTCGAAGCCGTGGCCCACGTGCAGAGCCGAGGCCGGCGCCGCGTGGCCGCCTTCATCGTCCACGGTGGCATGGTGCTGGTGATGATCGCGATCGCGACCAGCAGCACGCAAGGCGTGACGGTCGAGGCCCAGCTCGTCCGCGGCGAGTCGGTGGCGCTCGGCCCCTACACGCTCACGTTCCTGGGCGTGGACCGCGTGAGCGAGCCGCACCGCGAGGCCCTCGTGGCCAACGTGGAGGTCAAGAAGGGCGGCCGCGACCTGGGCGTGCTCACCCCCCGCATGAACTACTACGCGACGCAGCGCGAGCCCGTCGGCACTCCCGCCGTCCGCTCGACCTACGCGCACGACCTGTACCTCTCCGTCCTCAACCTCGACGCCCAGGGCCAGACGCTCGGCCTGCACGCGATGATCAACCCGATGATCGTGTGGATCTGGATCGCCACCGGGATCATGGGCCTCGGCGGCCTGTTCGGCCTCCTGCCCTCGCGCCGGATCGCGGTGGCGCTGGCCCCGGCGATGGCGGTCGACGGGTCCCTGAGCCCGGCCCGGTCGCGTTAGGCCGCTTCCCGTGAACCGGAAGGTCTTCGTCGCCGGGCTCGCCGTGACCCTGCCCCTCGTCGGTCTGATGCTGGTGAGCCTGGGCCGCGACCCGCACAAGGTCGAGTCGCCCCTCCTGGGCCGCAAGGCCCCTCCCTTCTCCTTGCGCCCGATCGGCGGCGGCGAGCCGGTCACGCTCGCGTCCCTGCGCGGCAAGACGGTGGTGGTCAACTTCTGGGCGACCTGGTGCGTCCCCTGCGTGGACGAGCACCCCGTGCTCACGGCCGCTCCCCAGCGCTATGGAAGCGACGTCGTCTTCCTCGGCGTCGTCTACGAGGACGAGGAGCCCAACGTGCAGAGCTTCCTCCGCGAGCACGGCGCCGCCTACCCGTCGCTGGTGGACGAGGGGGGCAAGGTCTCGATCGCCTATGGAATCTACGGCGTGCCCGAGACGTACTTCATCGCGCCCGACGGCACCATCGTGAGCAAGTACGTGGGGCCGCTCCGTCCCGACCTGCTGGACGGCTTCGTGCAGGAGGCACAGGCGCGCGCGGTGACGCGCCGGAGCGACGCGCGTTGAAGCGCACGGCCGTCCTCCTAGCCCTGCTGCTCGCTCCCCTGGCCGCGGCCCAGACGCCGCCCGACCATACCCCCGTGGACCTCGCGCACGCGGAGAGCATCGCGGGGCCGCCCCGCGCGGCCAGGCTCGCGGGAGCGGCGCTGGAGGCGGAGGCCAAGCACATCGCCGCCGTGCTGCGTTGCCCCGTCTGTCAGGGACTCTCCGTCGGGGATTCACCATCCGCGATGGCGACGAACATGCGCCAGCAGATCCGCGAGCTGGTGGCCGCCGGCTTCGACGAGGACCAGATCCTCTCCTATTTCGAGGCGTCGTACGGCGAGTTCGTGCGCCTCCAGCCCCCGCTGCGCGGCGTGAACTGGCTCGTGTGGATCGCGCCCGGGCTGGGCCTCCTGCTCGGCCTCGGCGTCGTCTCCTGGGTGCTGCGCGGAGCGAGCGCGGAGACGTCGGAGACGCCGGCGGCGGTGGCGGCCACCGGGCCGGCGGTGGATGTCGTTCCGGACCCGCTGCCCGATGACCCCGCACTCGCGAAGGCCGTCTTGCGGGTGCGCGAGCTGGCGTACGGCTGGCCGGGCGGCGTGCGACCGGGGAAGGACTGATGGGCGAGGTCGAGTGGGGCCCCGCGGTGGCCTTCCTGGCCGCCGGCCTCGTGGTCGGCGCTCTCATCCTCTGGCGCGTCCTGCGCAGGGCGCCCGCGACGCCGGCCGCGCGGGCGGAAGACTCGCTCGAACGCCGCGACCTGCTGGCCAGGCTCGACGGACTCGTGAACCAGCTCCGTGAGCTGGAGGACACCGGCATCAAGCGCACGGCCGCGCAGCATCGGGACGAGCGATTCCTTCTCGAGCTCCAGGCCGCGCGGACGGTGCTCGCCCTGGACGCGCTGGCGGCGCCGAGCGCGGCGCAAGGGAAGAAGCGGGAGCCGGCGGAAGCGGTGGCTCCGGCGCGTGGATCCGCCTTGACCGGGTTCTTCTGGGGCGTCGGCTCGGCGGCGGCGCTGGGACTCCTGTTCTTCTTCGTCTCGCAGTCTTCGAAGCCGCGCGCCCCCGGCGGCTCCGTCACCGGGAACACGCCCATGGAAGGCGGCGCCGCCCCCGCGCCGGCGGCCGCCGAGGACAGCGCGGAAGTCGCGGCCCTCGAGGCCCGGGTCCGCCAGAACCCCGAGGACGTGGGGGCGCGTCTCGACCTCGCGCGGCTGCATCTCATGCGCGAGGACATGATGGCCGTCTACAACGAGACCCAGGCCGTCCTGCAACGCGACCCGGAGAACCCCCGCGCGCTGGCCTACCAATCGCTGGTGCGGCTGGCCATGGGCCAGGGCGACCAGGCCGAGGAGATGCTGGTGCGGGCCCTGCGCAAGGATCCCGACCTGCTCGAGGGATACCTGCACTTGATGTTCGTCTACACGCGCGTGGGCAAGCCTCGGCAAGCGGAGGCCACCATGAAGCGCGCGGCCGAGCGCTTCCCCGACCGCGCGGAGTCGCTGCGCCGGCTGCTCGCCCAGATGCAGGCGCCCCCGGCGGACGAACAAACGAGCGCGGCCGGCGCCGCCGGCGGCGCAAATGGCCCTGCCCCGCCCCCGGCGTCGTCCGGCGGCGGCCGCTCGGTCTCGGGCGTGATCGACCTCGATCCCGCGGCGCGCGCGGCCCTGCGCCCGGGGGCGATCGTCTTCGTGATGCTGCGCGAGTCGGGGTTCGGAGCGGGCCCGCCCCTGGCCGCGCGCCGCCTGCCCGCCTCGGCCTTCCCGCTCGCGTTCGAGATCGGCCAGGCGGACGCGATGGCCGGAGGGCAGGTCCCCGACGACGTGCTCGTCGAGGCCCGCCTCGACAGCGACGGCGATCCCCTCACCCGACCGCCCAGCGACCCTTATGGCCGCGAGGACCATGTGAAGATCGGCACCCGGGGCCTGCACCTCGTCCTCAGTCCCCGCCCCCAGAACTGAAGGCGGGCGCGAAGGACATGACGAAGCCCGGCCCGTCCGCCGCGTTCCAGCCGAGCCCCCCGTCCCTGGCCGCTCTCGCCGCGCTCGGAGGACTGGCCGCGCTCGTCTCGCTCTTCCTGTGGGGCGAGCTCGTGCTCGCGCGCGCGGGCGGCGCTACCGCCTGCGCCCTCTCCGATCCCGAGGCCTGCGCGCGCCTCTGGGACGGACCGCTGGCGATCATGGTCCATCGCGTGACGGGCCTGCCCGTCGCGGGATGGGGTCTCGCCTGGGCCCTGGCCGCGGCCGCCCTTCCCCTCGTCGCGCTCGTCCGCGCCGCCGAGGGCCGGCCGCGTGCCGAATGGTTGTCCGCCGCGCGTATCACCGCCGCCGCCGGGGTGGTGGCCGTGCTCATGCTGATGGCAGCCGCCATCCAGGCACGGACGTTCTGCCTGGGCTGCTTCGTCATCTACGTGCTCGTGTCCGGTTACGCGGGCATCGCGCTGCTGGGCTGGCGCCGTCTGGGGCTGCCTCACCGCGGCCGCGCCGCGCTCATCAGCCTGGCCGCAGTGGCGATCGCGGCCCTGCTCCTGCTCTACCCCGGCCTGAAGACCGGGTCAGCCAACCCGCTTGTCGGTGGCCGCAGCGCAGCCGACCAGCTGGTCGGTGGCCGCAGTGCGGGCCGGACGGGGGCAGGGTTCGAGGCGAACGACGACGTCTCACGGTTCGTCGCTTCGCTGGCTCCCCCGCTGCGCCAGACGCTGGCCGACTCCCTCCACCAGTACCGGCAAGGGATCGCCGTGCCCTCCGGACCGCCCCGCGCGCTGATCGGCTCCGCGAGCGCGCCGCTGCGCATCACCGACTTCACCGACATCCGCTGCGGCCACTGCGCCACGCTCCACGAGACCCTCGCCGCGCTCGAGCGTGAAGCGCCGGCGGGAAGCTTCAGCGTCGAGCCGCGCCAGTTCCCGCTCGACGGGGAGTGCAACCCGTACGTCCGCCGCGGCCAGGATCCCGTACGCTGCCTCGCCGCCCGGGCGCGGATCTGCGTCGAGGGCCGCCCGGGCGCGTCGGCCTATGCGGGCCGCTTGTTCGGCAAACAGGAAACGCTGAGCACCGCGGACGTGTACGTGCTGGCGGAGGCCGTGATGCCACGCCGTGAGCTGGAGGCCTGCGTGGGCGGGGCGGAGACGTCGGAGAAGCTGCAGTCGGACATCGAGCTCGCCGCCCGCTACCAGATCGACGGCACGCCTCTCGTGCTGGTGAACGGGCGCAAGGCCACGAGCTTCCCGCCCTTCCTCTACGCGATGGTCCTGACCGGGGGCCGCACCGACCACCCGGCCTTCGCGACCCTGCCCGCCGCCAATCCGTCCGCGCATCTGCACTAGCGCACGTACGGTGGACGAGCGCGCCTCTCCGCCTAGCCGGTCCGGGGCCGGTTCTTTCCGCGCGGGGTCGTCTCCCAGGTGTGGGGCGCGGACAAGACCTCCAGCTCCAGCATCGAGGTCACGAAAGTCTTCGGTCCATCCTGGTCGAAGCAAATGGTCGTGCGACCGCCGCTGGTGCCGGCGGTGACGCCGACTCCGAAGACCGAATGGCTGACACGCTGGCCTTCGCCCAGCCCGCGCTGGGCGTGGTCCGTGGGGGGCGGCGGCGCAACGAGCGGCTCCGGAGACCGCGGCCGCGGAGGCATGTGCGCCACGTACGGCGGTTTGGCGGTCGCCGAAGCGTCAGGCGAAGAAGCCGACGAAGGCGTCCACGAACGGTGCTTGGGCGCGGGCGTGTGCGCCGTGCGATAGCTGGCCAGCTCGACGTCGTCGATCACGACCACGTCGGGACTCGCCGTCTCGCCGGCCGCGACCGACCGCAGGAGCTTCTGATAGCAGACGTCCGGACCGTCCTGGATTCGCACCCGTCCCGCACCGAACGCCGCAATGGCGATGCGGAACCGGGACTCGACCGGCCCGTCGGGTCCATAGGCGGCAAGCCGATACTCCCGATACTCCGGAAGGGTCTGGCAGTCCA
>WNFM01114289.1_pt1 | contig 26315 bp, 24 predicted proteins | sample 5400271 | NCBI WGS metagenome assembly WNFM01 (sample SAMN13153352, study PRJNA577476) | soil metagenome | isolation source: 60 cm saprolite on Douglas fir-dominated hillslope | place: USA:California | collected 2013-09-17 | reverse complement strand
CTCGCCGATGCGACGATCACGCTCGGCCGGCGCATCCTGCGCCGCGAGCGCGTCTGGGAGGCGCATCGCCAGCATTTCTACCAGCGGGCGCTCGGCGCCGACGGCGACCATGCCGCCGTGGCGCGGCTGGTGCTGGCAGCTGACGCGCTGCTGATCGTGCTGGCGCAGCTGGCGCTGGCGCAGCCCCGCTTGGCGCTCACCCTGGCCGGGCTGGTCGTCGCGGCGCTGCTCGTGGCGATGGAGCGGCGCGCCCGCAAGGGCCGAGTCGCCCGCTGATCTATTCGGTTGCACCCTGGCGGAAGAATTGCGGGCGCACGAAGCGGCCGGCCCAGGCGCCGCGGCCGCTCTCCTTGGCATCGCCCTCGACGGCGAGGTATTGCGCGCCGCGGCCATAGGCGAAGGCGAGGCCTTCGCTCACCAGCAGCGCGCCGACGTCGCGCCCGCCGGCGGTGCAGGCGGCGAATTCGCGCGCGTGCCGATCGACGAATTCCGGATCGACATGGCAGGCGAAGTCCGCTTGCGTCACGAGCTGGCGCAGCCGCGCGGTGGCGACGGCGCCGCAATGCCAGAGCGTGCCCTTGGCGTCACGGCAGGTCTGCGTGCTCTCGAACGCGTCGACGCCGTAAAGGCGCAGCCGCTGACCGAGGCAGCCGATGCCGAGCCGCGACAAGAGGCAATGCCGCGGCCACAAGGCGAGCGTATCGCCGTCGACCACGGCGTAGCGGTCGGCATGAGCCGCCGGTCGCAACCACAGCGCGGCGGCCCATGCGGCGGCGAGCAGCAGCATGAGGGCCGTCACGCCGACGGCGATGCGCCGCGCCATCGCCGCTCCTCAAGCCTTGACCACGCTCGCCGCCGCGATCCCGGCATGGGCGCAGGCATTGCGCGTGTCGACCACCAGGGGACAGCACTCGACGACGACGCGGTAGTCGACCCCGTCATGGTCGGTGCAGATGAGGGCGGCATCGAAATCGCGGAGCGACTCGGGCACGAGCGCCACGGAGCGCCGCCCGGCGAACTCCGGATGCTCGCGCGAGCGCGGCACCTCCGGCACGAAGGGATCGTGATAGGCGACGCTGGCGCCGCGCTCTTCGAGCAGCTGCATGATCTTGAGGGTCGGGCTCTCGCGGATGTCGTCGACGTTCTTCTTGTAGGCGAGACCGAGGATCAGCACGCGCGCGCCCTTGAGGCTGCGGCCGAAGCGCTCGTTGAGCGCGCCCGACAGGCGCTCGATCACGTAATGCGGCATGCGCGTGTTGACTTCGCCGGCGAGCTCGATGAAGCGCGTGGAGATGTCGTATTCACGCGCCTTCCAGGTGAGATAGAACGGGTCGATCGGGATGCAGTGGCCGCCGAGGCCGGGGCCCGGATAGAACGGCATGAAGCCGAACGGCTTGGTCGCGGCCGCGTTGATCACTTCCCAGACATCGATGCCCATCGCCGCGTAGACCATCTTGAGCTCGTTGACGAGGGCGATGTTGACGGCGCGGAAGATGTTCTCGGTGAGCTTCACCGCCTCGGCCGTTTCCGGCGAGGAGACCGGGATGGTGCCGGCGACGAACTGGTCGTAGAGCGCGGTGGCGAGGCGGAGCGCGTCCGGCCCGTCGCCGCCGACCACCTTCGGGATCTTGGTCGTGCTGTATTGCGTGTTGCCGGGATCCTCGCGCTCGGGCGAATAAGCCAGGAAGAAGTCGACGGCCGATTTGAGGCCGCCGCGCTCGAGGATCGGCTGCATCACCTCGCGCGTCGTGCCGGGATATGTCGTCGATTCCAGCACGATGAGCTGGCCGCGGCGCAGCTGCGGCGCGATCGCCTCGGTGGTGCCGACGATGTACGTCAAATCCGGCTCGCGATGGCGCGTCAGCGGCGTCGGCACGCAGATCAGCACCGCGTCGGCCTCGTGCAGCCGCGTGAAATCGGCGACGGCGTGAAAGCGGCCGCCGCGCAGCCAGCCGCCGATGGTCGCGTCGGGGATGTGGCGAATGTAGGAACGGCCGGCATTCAACTGCGCCACCTTCTCGGCGTCGACGTCAAAGCCGAGCACGGCGAAGCCGCTGCCGGCGACTGCGCCGACCAGCGGCAGGCCGACATAGCCAAGGCCGATGACCCCGATCGTCGCCTCGCGCGCGACAAAGCGCCGGTGGAGCGCCTCGACATCGACGACCTCGGCTCTCGCCGCGCCTGGTCTTGTCGCCGGCGAAGAGTTCTTCGAAGCCTTCATGTTCCGCCGCATTCGCTTTGCCCGGCCGGCGCGATGCTTACCACGGCACCCGCCGCCGCTCAAGCCGCGCTCGGAGGATGACATCGGCGGCGCAGCGGCTATTGTCGCGCGCGAAGGATTGGTCCTGTGAGCGACTCGCATTCCGCGCCCGTCGTCGTCGTCGGTGCCGGCGGCTTCATCGGCCGTGCGCTCGTCGCAAGGCTAGCGGAGCGCGGCGCACCGGTCAGCGCCGTCGTGCGGCGCCCTGTCGCGGTGCCGCGCGGCGTCACCCTTCATGCGATCGGCGACATCACCGCGGCCACCGACTGGTCGCCGCTGCTGCACGGCGCGCGGGCCGTGGTCCATCTCGCCAGCCGGGCACACGCGCCGCTCGGCGCCGACCGGGACTGGATCGAGGGCGAGGCCGCCGCCGCGGCGCAGCTCGCGCGCGCCGCCGGCCGCGCCGGCGTCGAGCGCCTGGTGCTGGTGAGCTCGATCAAGGTGCTGGGCGAGACGACGGACGGCGTGCCGTTCCGCGCCGGGCGCCCGGCCGCGCCCGAGGATGGCTACGGCTTCGCCAAATGGTGCATCGAGGAGGCGATGCGCACGGCCGCCGCAGGGCCGGCGCTGACGGTAATCCGGCCGCCGCTCGTCTACGGGCCCGGGGTCAAGGCCAATTTTCACGCGCTGCTGCGCCTGGTCGACCGTGGGCTGCCGCTGCCCTTCGCCAGCATCGCCAACCGGCGCAGCCTGGTCTTCCTCGACAACCTCGTCGATCTCGTCGAACTGGCGCTGGCGCATCCCGCGGCGCGCGACGGCACATTCCTGCTGCGCGACGAGGAAGAGGTGTCGACGCCCGAGCTCATTCGCCGCATCGCCCGCGCGCTGGGCCGCCCGGCCCGCCTCTTTGCCTGCCCGCCGCCGCTGCTGCGTCTCGCCGCGCGCGCCGCCGGGCACCGCGCCGCCGCCGACCGCCTGCTCGGCTCGCTCAGCATCGATGACACGGCGACGCGCGACCAGCTCGGCTGGCGGCCGCGCGTCGCGCTCGACGACGGCCTCGCCGCGACCTGCCGCTGGTACCGCAGCGAGCAGGCCGGCGCTCGCCCATGACGGCGCGCCGATGACCGCAGCCCGCCCCAAGCTCCTCTACCTCGTGACCGAGGACTGGTATTTCTGGTCGCATCGCTTGCCGATGGCGCGCGCCGCGCAGCGCGCGGGCTTCGACGTCGCCGTGGCGACCCGCGTCGCCGAGCACGGCGAGCGCATCCGCGCCGAGGGCTTCGCGCTCCATCCGCTGCGCTGGCGGCGCCGCGACATCGGCCCGTGGGCGAGCCTGCGCGCCGTCGGCGAGGTCTACCGCCTCTATAGCCGCGAGCGCCCGCTCCTTGTCCATCATGTCGCGCTCAAGCCGGCGGTGCTCGGCAGCGTCGCGGCGCTGCTCGCGGGCGTCCCCGCGGTGGTCAACGCCGTCACCGGCGTCGGCTTCGTCGCGAGCTCGCCGAGCCGGCGCGCGAGGCTGCTGCGCCGGGCGATGGACTTCGCCCTGGCGCGGCTCCTCGAGCGGCCGAACAGCCGCGTCATCGTGCAGAACGAGGACGACCGGGCGCTGCTGCTGTCGCTCCGCGCCGGCGCAGACGAGCGCATCGTCGTCATTCGCGGCTCGGGCGTCGACACCACGCATTTCCGGGCGACGCCCGAGCCGCCGGCGCCGCCGGTGACCGCCGGCTATGCCGGGCGCATGCTCGCCGACAAGGGGGTCGCCGTGCTGGTCGCGGCGCAGCAGAGCCTGCGACGCCGCGGCGGCGACCTGCGCCTGATCCTCGCCGGCACGCCCGATCCGGAGAATCCGAGCTCGATCGATGCCGCGACGCTCGCCGCATGGCAGGCGCTTCCCGGCGTCACCTGGCTCGGCGAGGTCGATGACATCCGCACGCTGTGGTCGGCGGCGCATATCGCCGTGCTGCCGTCGCGCCGCGAGGGTTTGCCGAAGAGCCTGCTCGAGGCAGCGGCGATGGGTCGGCCGCTCGTCGCCACGGATGTGCCGGGCTGCCGCGAGATCGCCCGCGACGGCGTCAACGCGCTGCTGGTGCCGCCCGATGATCCCAGCGCGCTCGCCGCGGCGCTCGAGCGCCTGGCTGATGATGCCGAGCTGCGCCGCCGCTTCGGCGCAGCCGGCCGGGCGCTGGTCGAGAGCGAGCTCGCGGCGGACGCGGTCGGCGCCGCTACCGTCGCGTGCTATCGGAGCCTGCTGCGAGCGCTGCGCCTGCCGGCGCCCTGAGCGCGGCCTCGGCTCGTGCCGCCGGCAGGATCTCGTCGATGTCCCCGAGAATGCGGTACGCCAAGAGGCCCACCCACTCCTTCACCACCACGTCGACGAGCGCGAGATGCTCCGACAGGAGGAAGCTCGGCCGCGGGCTTGCCTCGCTGCGATAGTCGACCGGGTAGGGCACGACCTGCCAGCCGAGGTGACGGAAGCAGCCGACCGCGCGCGGCATATGCGTCGCCGAGGTTACCAACAGCCAGACCTGGTCCGGGCGCGGTTGCGCGACCTCGCGGGAGAACATCGCGTTCTCGAAGGTATCGCGCGAGCGCTCCTCGAGCCGGATGCGCGCGGGATCGATGCCCTGCTCGACGAAGAGGTCGCGCATGACAGCGGCTTCCGACGGCTCGTCGCGCGGCAGCAGCGACGCGTCGCCGCCCGAGAGGAGCAATTGCGCATCGGGGTAGCGCCGCGCCAGCGTCAGCGCCTCGACCAACCGCTCGCCCGCGTCGTTGAGCGCTATATGGCCATGCGCGCGGGTGATCGCCGGCAGCACCGCGCCGCCCAGCACGATGATGCCGTCGATACGCGCGGGCAGCTCGGGTGTGGGAAAGCGCGACTCCAGCGGCATCGCCAGCCACTGGCCGATAGGCAGCAGCGCGATCGCCAGCAGCACGACCGTCGCGGTGGCCACCAGGCGAAAGCCGCGCCGGCGCCGCCGCCCGCCGAGTCGCGCCGTACCCACCGCCAGCATCAGCACCAGAAGATTGCCCGGCGCCGCGATGGCCCAAAAGATCTTGCTCAGCACGAAACCCATGGCTTCAGGCACTCCCCGCGCAAATCGCCCTCTTTGTAACCGGACCGCCCCGCCGCCGCGACCGCTTTTCCTGTTGCCGCACCGCACGGGCTTGCGTAACTTTCCCGGAAATGAGCTACAGGCGATGATGAGATTCGGCCGGGCCAGGGCGGCATTCGGCCACGACGTGCTCATGGCGGCAGCTTCCTTCTGGCTGTCGCTGTATTTGCGCGTGGGCGACGGGCTGCTCGATTATCCCGGACGCCTGCTGCTCGGCTACGACCTCGCCTTCACCGTGATCGCCGCCGCGACCTTCTGGTGGACGGGGCTTTATCGCGGCATCTGGCGCTACGCCTCGCTGCCCGATCTGTTGGCGCTGCTGCGGGCGGTGACCATCGTCGTGCTCGCGTTCTTCCCGCTGATGTTCATCGCCACCCGTCTCGTCGAGCTGCCGCGCTCGCTGGTCGGCATCAACTGGCTGGTGCTGATGGCGCTGCTGGGCGGCCCGCGCTTCGCCTACCGCCTGTTCAAGGACCGCAGCCTCCGCCGTCTGCTCGAGGGCGACAAGCGCAGCTCGGCGATACCGGTGCTGCTGATCGGCGCCCGCGAGGGCGCGGCCATGTTCATCCGCGAAATGGCGAGCGATCCGGACCGGCTCTATCGCGTGGTCGGCATCGTCGCCGACAGCTCATCGCGCGTCGGGCGCCAGCTCGGCGGCGTGCCCGTGCTCGGCACCATCGACGACCTGCCGCAAGTCGTCGCCACGCTCGACGGCCGCGGCGAGCGGCCGCAGCGCCTGATCCTGTCCGCCCAGACCTTGCATGGCGCGACGGTGCGCCGGCTGCTCGACATGGCCGATGAACTCACCATCCCGCTGGCTCGGCTGCCGCGGCTCACCGAGTTCAAGCAGACGCTCGGCGACGACACGCCGGCGATCGAGCCCATCGCGCTCGAGGATCTGCTCGGTCGGCCGCAAGCCGTGCTCGACCGCGTCGGCATGCGCACGCTCATTGCCGGGAAGCGCGTGCTCGTCACCGGCGCGGGCGGCACGATCGGCGCCGAGCTGGTGCGGCAAATCGCCGCCTGCGAGCCGGCGCGGCTCGCGCTGCTCGATAACAACGAATACGCGCTCTACAGCATCGACCGCGAGTTGGAGGAGCGCCATCCGGCTCAGCCGCGCCTCGCGGTGATCGGCGATGTGCGCGAGAAGAGCCGCGTCGAGCAGGTCGTCGCCGCAGAGCGGCCCGAGCTCGTCTTCCATGCCGCCGCATTGAAGCATGTGCCGATGGTCGAGGCGAACACGGTCGAGGGCGTGCTCACGAATGTGCTGGGTACGCGCCACGTCGCCGAGGCCTGTCGCGCGCATGGCGTGCGCGCCATGGTGATGATCTCGACCGACAAGGCCGTCAACCCGGCGAGCGTGATGGGCGCGACCAAGCGGCTCGCCGAGAGCATCTGTCAGGCGCTCGACATCGTCGAATCGCGCAAACCGGGCGGCACGCGCTTCGTCACCGTACGCTTCGGCAATGTGCTGGGCTCGACCGGCTCGGTCGTGCCGCTCTTCCAGCGCCAGCTCGCCGCGGGCGGCCCGCTCACCGTGACCCATCCCGAGATCACGCGTTTCTTCATGACCGTGCGCGAGGCCGTCGAGCTGGTGCTGCAGGCGTCGGTGCTGGCGGTCAAGGGCGGCGAGGAGCGCGGCAAGATCTTCGTCCTCGACATGGGCGAGCCCGTGAAGATCGTCGACCTCGCGCGCCAGATGATCCGGCTGGCCGGCCGCAAGCCGGGCAAGGACATCAAGATCGCGTTCATCGGCATGCGTCCGGGCGAGAAGCTGCAAGAGCAGCTGTTCTACGCCAACGAGCCGCTGCTGCCGACCGAGGCCGCCGCCATCCGCCTCGCGGCGCCGCGCACCATCGACTACGCCATGCTGTCGCGCTCGCTCGATGAGCTGGCGGAGCATGCCGGCGAGCGGCGCCAGGAGCGCATGCTCGCCCTCCTCGGCACCCTGGTGCCGGAATATGGCGGCGCCGCCGCGAGTGCGTCCCGCGCCGCAGGGGCTTAGGCGCCGCGGCGTTCCGCTCCCGAGGCGGCCGAGCAGGTGACGGGCGCCGCCAAGCCCGGCGGAAGCGGTTAAGCCTCGCCCCGGCTTTCCGCGGCGATGCGCTCGAGATACTTGCGGTAGTCGGACCAAGCCGCCGGCGAGGATGATGCCCTTCATGGCGCGGCCTCGCGCGGCGCTGCGGCGCGGCCGAGCCGCTCGCCGCGATAGCGCCCGCTGCGGATCGGCTCCCACCAGGCGCGGTTGTCGAGATACCAGCGCACCGTGCGGCGCAAGCCCGTCGCCAAGCTCTCCGCCGGCCGCCAGCCCAGCTCGCGCCGAATCTTGGCGTCGTCCATGGCATAGCGCAGATCGTGCCCCGGCCGATCCTCGACGAAGGCGATGAGGCGCTCATGCGGGCGGTGCGGCGAGGTCGGCAGCTCCTCGTCGAGGACGGCGCAGAGCGCGCGCACGAGATCGATGTTGCTGCGCTCCTCGCCGCCGCCGATATTGTAGCTCTCGCCGACGCGGCCCTGCCGCAGCACCCGCCACAAGGCGGCGGCGTGGTCGCCGACATAGAGCCAGTCGCGCACGTTGCCGCCGCTGCCATAGACCGGCAGCTTCTTGCCTTCGATCGCGTTGAGGATCATCAGCGGGATCAGCTTCTCGGGAAATTGCCAGGGACCGTAATTGTTGGAGCAATTGGTCATCACCACCGGCAGGCCATAGGTCTTGTGCCAAGCGCGGACGAGATGGTCGGCGCCGGCCTTGCTGGCGGAGTAGGGATTGTTGGGGCGGTAGGGGGTCTCCTCGGTGAAGCGGCCGGCGGGCCCGAGCGAGCCGAACACCTCGTCGGTGGAGATGTGGTGGAAGCGGAAGCGCGCCTTGGCCTCGCCGGCGAGGCCGTCCCAATAGGCGCGCGCCGCTTCGAGCAGGGTGAAGGTGCCGACGAGATTGCTGTGGATGAAATCGTCGGCGCGGTCGATCGCGCGGTCGACATGGGTCTCGGCGGCGAGGTGCATGACCGCATCGGGCCGTGCTTCCGCAAAGATGCGCGCGAGCGCGGCGCGATCGGCGACATCAGCGATCTCGAGCGCGTAGCGTCCCCCCGCGGCGAGCGCGCCCAGCGGCGGGTTCGATCCGGCATAGGTGAGCTTGTCGAGATTGACCACGCCGGCGCCTTCGCCGAGCAGGTGGCGCACCACGGAAGTGCCGATGAAGCCCGCGCCGCCGGTAACCAGGACCTTCACCTGCTCCTCCCGCCCAACCCGCCGGGTGCCCGCTGGACGACGGGCCGCAACGGCCTCGTCATCCCTCCTCCGCCTCGAGCAGCGCCGTCACATCGGCCAGCCCCGGCACCACCCAAACGTCGTCGCACCGCTCGACCCGCGGCGCAAGCGCATCGTAGCGCACCAGCCGCCCGACTCCCGCCGCGCGCCCGGCGGCGATGTCGCTGTCGCGGTCGCCGACCGTCCAGGAACGCGCCAGATCGAGCGCCAAATCGGCGGCGGCCTGCAGGATCATGCCGGGGCCGGGCTTGCGCCAGGGGTTGTCGCGGCGGTAGAGGCCGATCCCCGCCGTAGGATGGTCGGGGCAGTGATAGGCTGCGGCGATCGCTACGCCCTGCCGCGCGAATTCGCCGCGCAGCCAATCCATGAGCGCGGCGTAATCGGCCTCGCCATAAAGGCCGCGGCCGATGCCCGACTGGTTGGTGGCGACGACGATCGCGAAGCCGCGCGCGGCGAAGGCCTTCGTCATCGCGAAAATGCCATCGACGAAGCGGCACTGGTCGACGCGGTGGACATAGCCGGTGTCCTCGTTGATCACCCCGTCGCGATCGAGGATGAGGCCGCGTCGGCGGCCGGTTACGATGCTCATGACCAAGCCCTATCCCACCGCCTCCGGCCAGGCAAGCGCGCTAGCATGGTTGCCTGCCCGCCGTTCGCCGCTCCATTGAAGGGAGGAGCGATGACGGAATTGTTGCACGACGCCAAGGCCTCGCTCGCCGCCATCGCGGCGTTCCGCGGCGTCGAGACCTCTGTCAGGAGCTGCGGATCCGACCCCGCGCTGCTGGAGCTCCTCAGGACGTGGGCGTCGCAGCCGCGGAAATAACCGTTGCCGCCGCCGCGCCGCGCCGCGATGATCGCAGCGACGCGGCGGTGCGAGGCAATCATGGACCTACCGGCATTTTTCCGCAGCGAACTCGCCGAGCACGAGGCCGTGCTCAAGGCGACGCTCGCGCAATGCGAGGCGGCGTTCGCGAAGCTCGTCGATGCGGCGCTGGCGGCGATTCGCGGCGGCGGCAAGATCCTGCTCTTCGGCAACGGCGGCAGCGCCGGCGACGCGCAGCACCTCGCCACCGAGCTCACCGTGCGCTACGTCAAGGACCGCGCGCCGATCGCCGCCATCGCGCTCACCACCGACAGCTCGGCGCTGACCGCGATCGGCAACGATCTCGGTTTCGACCAGCTCTTCGCCCGGCAGCTGCGCGCGCTCGGCCGCAAGGGCGACCTGGCACTCGGCATCAGCACTTCGGGCAAGAGCCGCAACGTCATCCTCGCGCTCGAGGCCGCGCGAGAGATGGGCCTTACCGCCGCGGCGCTCGGCGGCGGCGATGGCGGCCACTTGAAGGGGCTCGCCGACCCTCTGCTCATCGTGCCCTCACGCACCACCGCGCGCATCCAGGAGATGCACATCCTGCTCGGCCAAATGCTGTGCGGCGCGCTCGAACGCGAGCTGGGTCTGGTTTAGGAGGACTGCCCCGGCTCATGCTGACGTATCTCTTGCCGGCGCTTCCGGTATTGGTCTTTTGGCTGCTCTTGGTCGGCTTTGAGTCGAGGCCCCTCGGTGACAGAGTGGTCAAGACGGCCGTGGCTTGGACCTGCCTACTCCTGACGCTGATCGAAGGGTTAAGCGCGTTTCGCGTACTGACACAAGCCAATCTGGCACTTGGCTGGGGTATTGCGCTCGTCGGCCTCGCAGCGCATCAGGCGCGACGCGGCTACAATTGGCGCGGGCAGACGTTGTCATTCCGACTGCCGCAGCCGAGTTGGGCTTTGGCCGCGGTCCTATTGGCCGTCGTCTTGCCGACAGGCATCATCGCCGTGCTGACCTTGCCGAACACGTGGGATGCGCTGACGTATCACGTTGCGCGGGTCGATCACTGGGTACAGGACCACTCCGTCGCGTTCTATCCAAACTACGATTGGCGACAGAATGAGCCTGGACCTCTTGCCGAGTACATCATTCTGAATTTCCGCCTGCTGAGCGGGACCTACGCACTCGCCAACCTGACGCAATGGTTGGCAATGATCGGCTCGGCGGTTTCTATTTTCTCGATCACCAAGACGCTGGGCGCGAGCAACCCGGGGGCGAGACTCGCGGTTGTTTTCGCTGCCACCATCCCGATGGGCGTTCTCCAGGCATCGAGCACGCAAAATGACTATTGCGTCGGGTTTTGGCTGCTGGCCTTTGTCGCACAGTTCACGCGTTGGCTCGATACTCGGTCGACCAGCGATCTCATTTTTGCGAGCATCGCTCTTGGTTTCGCGGTGCTGACCAAAGGAACGGCGCTGGCGTTCGCGCCAGCTTTTGGATTGTGGCTGCTCGCCGATTTCCTTGTAGCGTTCCGAGCACCACTGCGGTCGAAGGCCATCATATTGGCGCTGTGCGGCTTCGCCGTTCTGCTTCCGAACCTGCCGCACGCCGCCCGGAACATCATCGCTTATGGCGCACCATTCGGGACAAATTCCGCAGTTGTCGTCAACCAGCCCATGACGATCCCTGCCGCCGCCACGAACGTGATCCGTAATGTTGCAATGAATTTCGCGACGCCCAACGTGGCCGTCAACCAGGCGTTGGTAAGCCGACTCCAGACCTTGGCAGCGGCAATCGGACTCGATCTGAACGACAGGAATACGACACTCGATGGCGTCGAATTCGCGCTCTGGCCAAATATCCGGAATGAGGATTTGGCGGGCAACGCTTTGCACACGACGATCATTTTTGCCGTATTCATCGCGCTGCTCTGGAGCCCGTCCCGCCTCGGCCGTTTCGACGGCGCGTATGCGGCCTGTGCCGCGGCCGGTTTTCTGATCTTTTCCGCCCTTCTGAAATGGCAGCCTTGGGGGTCGCGTTTGATGCTGCCGGGCTTTCTCCTGTCCGCCCCTTTGGTCGGCAAGATTGTCGCGGATCGTTTCTCGACGCGCGTGACCGGATTCCTGTTGCCGGTGATCCTGTTGTGCAGCGCCCTACCTTACGTGATCCTAAACGGCTCGAAGCCGCTCATCGCGTTCCATGGGCATACGACGCTCTGGCAGCTTCCGAGATCTGCTACGATGTTCGTGAACCAGCCGGGGCTTGACGCGCAGTACGCCGCCGTTGCGAGCTACCTGAAACAGTGCGGCTGCGGTCAACTCGGCCTAATGGCCGGCGAAGACGCGCTGGAAACTCCGATCTTCAGCGCGATGGCCGAGCGCGGACCGACCCCCTTCAGAATAGAACAGCTGCTGTCGAGTCCCGCGCGCGGCAATCTCGCCTACCCGCTCGGGCCGTTTACGCCCAACGCGATCTTGTGGATCGGCAGCCAAAAGCCTGAGCGAGTCGCGTTCGCCGGCCGAGTCTTTCTGCCTGCCTTTGATACCGAGAGGCTGCACGTGTTTCGACTGCCGGAGCAAGCGGACAAGAATTAGGACTTGCAGGGCGGAAACACCGCCGAATCCCGACAGGAACGCCGTCTCAGCGCCGCGATGGGAGATTACGGGGTTCGACCGAGTACCAGAACAGCACACGATTAGGAGCCGGCGACTGGCGAAGTTGACCAGGAACCATGCACCGGTCCCGGCAATCTTCGATTTCATCGGATCGAGGCCGAACTCACGATGAGCGCGATCAGGCTGGCCACATGGACCATGGCGACATCTTTCCAACCCGACTGCGTTTTCGATACGAAGATGGCCCTGACGTACGGCAGGTAGTTGACGAGCTGGGTCTGGTTTAGTCGTGGCTTAACCCGAATGCCACGCCCACATCGCACGTCTTGCTCAGGGACCTGTCACGCCGGCCTCGATGGAGCGCCATATCAGCACGCGGCCGTCCCGCAGCGAAGGGCTGCGAAAATCCGGCGCGCAGGGCAGCGGCGCGTCCCAGCACTGGTCGGTGCCGACCGGCACGTTCGCGTGGAAATGCGGGCCCAGCGCCTCGTCCTGGACGAGCGCAATCGGGATCTCCGGCCAGGAGCGCGCTGCCGCCACGGCCGAGACTCCGAACACCACCAGGAAGACGGCGCAAAAGAGAAAGACCAACCCGGCGATCGCGTTTCCCGCCCAGACGCGGCGCATCACTCCCTGCTCGGGCAGCCATCGCCAGGCCGCCCACGCCACGAAGAGCGCGGGCGTCCCGATGAGAAAGCCCATGCCGAAGCGCGGATCGGGCGCCGTCGCGAACCAGAACGCGACGCCGATGCAGCCTGTCGCCGCGGCGTAGGCGATCGCGAACGCCACCCGCCGGTCGCGGATCGCGGCCATTGGCGTGGATCCGGCGCGGCGTCCGTGGACGGCGACGGCGCCGACAAGCAGCGCCATGATCGCGAGCGTCGCGCTGGTGCCGGCAAAGAAGGCGCGATGGGCCAGCACGGTGAAAGGCCAGGACTTGAGCCAGGCCCACCCGTGCAGCGCTTCCGCGAAGTGGTCGTTGGGCATCCGCGACCATCCGGTGACCACCGCGGCCATGTAGCGCACCCGCTCGATCGGCACCGGCCATGGCAGGCCGGACAGGCACGTCGCCGCCGCCGGAAACGCAATGCAGCCGGAAGATGCGATGCCCGCGGCGAGCCAGGCGATGCCGAGCACGCCGACAATTGCCATCACGGGATCGCCCCGCAGCTGGCGCGGCGAAAGATGGCCGCTCCGATGCAAGGAGAGCAGCGCCGCCGGCGGCAGCAGCAGGATCGGCGCCGCCGAGAGCTTCACGGTCACGGCGACGGCGCAGGCGGCGAGCAGGAGCACGAGATGCGCTCGGGCGGCAGCAGCGTCGCCCGCGGCTGCCGCCTCGTAAGCTCTGATGAAGGCCCAGAAGGCCAAGATCATCAGCAACGCCGATGGCAGGTCATAGCTGGGGCTCGCGCCTATCCGGTGGAAGGACAGGATCTTTGCGTTCACCAGGAGCACGACGGTGACGACCGCGGCGAAGACATTGCTCATCCGCAGCGGGCCGGGCGATGCCTGCGACTCGACGGCTGGCTGCAGCATCGCCGCGAGCGCGACCAGGAGCACGGCCGGGTTGAGCAGGAAGACGTTCCGCCGGTCGACCCCAGGGAGGTCGAGCATTGCCGCGGTGGTGAACCAGGTCGAGTTGACGCCGAATCTCAGATGCAGATTGGCGAGGCCGAAGACCCTGGTCGATTGCTCCAGCCATTCGATCGCCTGGAGGTGATAGAGCCCGGTGTCGTGGGCCGGCGGCGTGATGGCCGCACCGGCCGCGAAGGCGACGAGGAGGGCACACAAAAGCCCCAGCATCAGCATCGGGCGTGCGCCCAGCGACAACCAGATCTGCCGGCGCCTGACCGCGAATGAGACGAGACCGAAGGCGACGGTAGCGAGTGCCAAGTCATGCGTCAGCGGCGTGAGAAAGTTGGCGACCAAGCCGACAGCCATCAGCGGCACCAAGCCGAGGATGGCGTAGGCACCGAAGCTGACATCGCCCGGGCGATGCCGGGCGGCGATCAGCGCCCCAATACCGGCGAGGACGACGACGATCAGAGCAAGGCAGCCTAGGACGGCCAGCATTTCGCTACGCATCCTTGAGCGAGAACGGAAGATTCCCGCACCCGGCTTTTATGAGGCGTCACGGCGGAAGAGGGTTACCGCCCGGCTCGCGACCCGGTCGAATAGTCGACGCCTTGCAAGCGGGTCCCGGGCCGTTGGGCAAAGATGAGGAATTGTCGGCTGGCGAAGTTGAACAGGAACGCGGCGCCGGTCCCGGCTATCTTCGCCAGCATCGGATCGAGACCGAATTGTCGTACGAGGAGGGCCAGGGTCGTCAGGTTGACGGCGAGCGCGAGCAGGCTCGCGATATAGACCATCGCCGCGTCCTTCCATAGCGACTTCGTCTTGGATACGAAAATGGTCCTCACGCACAGCAGGTAGTTGACGAAAGTCGCGACGACGAAGGCGACAATGGCCGCGGCGATGTAGTGCAGCGACGCCGCCTTGAGCAGAAGCCAAAACACCGACCACTCGGCCAGCGCGCTCACTCCGCCGATCACGACGTATTTGGCCAGGGCGACGCCATGACGCTCAACTAGGCTGCGCATCATCGGAGCAGCGAGTATTTCAGGATGCAATAGAGCGCGCGCCATCCATCCTTAATGCCGATCTTTTTGCCTTGCTCGTATGTGCGGCCATAATAGGAAATGCCGACTTCGTAGAAAATGAGCCCCTTCTTGGCGAGCTTGGCGGTGATTTCAGGCTCGAAACCGAAGCGATCTTCCTCGATCGTGACCGACTGGATGACGTTGCGCCTGAATACCTTGTAGCCGGTCTCCATGTCCGACAGATTGAGGTTCGTGAACATATTGGAGACGAGCGTCAGCAGCCTGTTGCCGACCATGTGCCAGAAGTAGAGCACGCGATGCGCTTGGCCGGTCATCAAGCGCGAGCCGTACACCACGTCGGCGCCGTGGTTCAGGATCGGAGCGACGAGCTTCGGATATTCGTTCGGATCGTATTCCAGATCGGCGTCCTGCACGAGCACGATGTCGCCCGTCGCATGCTGGAATCCGGTCCGCAGTGCCGCGCCTTTGCCGCGGTTCTTCGGCTGATAGATCACTTTGGCAACCAGCGGCTCGATATCGTTCCGCAACAACTCGGTGGTGCCGTCCGTCGAGCAGTCGTCGACGATGATGATCTCTTTGTTGCGGATGTCGGTCGCGAGAACCGCATCGACTACGCGGCGGATTGTCAGCGCCTCGTTGAAGCAGGGGATGACGATGGTCAGCAAGAAATCCTGCTGGTTGCCCGATGCCTCCTCGCTCGAACCGATCGAGGTGGAGCGCTCATGCGACCGCTCGGTGGCAAGCATATCCATCGCGCGAATCGGAATTCCCCCGGCGATCTATCCCGGCGATACATACCTGAGGTCGACCGATTGGGCAAGCTGGCGTAAGATCGCCGCGCCGCCACGCGTGGACCCGCTCGTGCTTCGTCTCGGTTTCCGGTCAAGATGACGACTTCCGCCGCGCAAGATTTCTGGCTCGCGAGTCTGGACGACGCCGGCCGCTTCAACCGCTGGGTATTCGACAGGATCGCGCCCTGTCTCTCCGGCGACATCCTCGAAGTCGGCTGCGGCACCGGGACCTTCACCGCGCTGATGGCATTGGCTGGTCATCGGGTGACGGCGGTCGACATCAACCCGGGCTATGTGGAAAAGGCGAAAGCGAGGCTGGCCACCCAGAGCGGCGTCTCGATCGTCGCCGGCGACGCCACCAAAATGAGCTGGGCCGCCCGATTCGACACCATCGTGCTGCTCGACGTGCTCGAGCACATCGAGGACGATGTCGGATGTCTGCGGCAACTCGCCGCCTGTCTCGCACCGGGCGGGCGGGTGGTGGTAAAGGTTCCCGCCGGAGCATGGCTTTATAGTCCGCTGGATGCGGCGATCGGCCACTATCGGCGCTACAGCAAGAAGACCCTGCGCCGGGTCTTCGCGGAGGCCAGCCTTGTTCCGGGTGACGAGCGCTACTTCAATGCGGCGGGCGTCCCGGGATGGTGGCTCAACGGCCGAGTCTTGAAACGGATCACGCCGCCGCAAGAGCAGATACGGATCTTCGAGACGATCGTGCCGCTCTTGCGCGCGGTCGAGGCGGTGGCACGGCCATTCGGGTTATCGATCATCGCGAACGCCGTGCGGCCGATCTAGGAACCATGGCTCGTCCCCGTCCTTTCGCGCGGCGGCCGCTAAGTCACCAGCCGCTCCAGCGTCTCGACCGTGTCGGCCTCGGCGGCGGGCTTGTCCCAGCGGATGCGGTGGACGCGCGGGAAGCGCATGGCGAGTCCGGATTTGTGCCGGGTCGAGCGGTGCACGCTGTCGAAGGCGATCTCCAGCACCAGCTGCGGCGAGACCTCGCGCACCGGGCCGTAGCGCTCCACCGTGTGGTCGCGCACCCAGCGGTCGAGGCGCTTCAGCTCGGCGTCGGTGAAGCCGGAATAGGCCTTGCCGACGGGCACCAGCGCGCCGTCGCGCCAGGCGCCGAAGGTGTAATCGGAATAGAAGGACGAGCGCTTGCCGTGGCCGCGCTGCGCATACATGAGCACGGTGTCGGCGGTGAGCGCGCCGCGCTTCCACTTGAACCACGGGCCTTTCGGCCGGCCCGGCACGTACGGCGAATCGCCGCGCTTCAGCATCAGCCCCTCGATGCCGCGCGCCCGCGCCCCCTCGCGATGCGCGCGCAGCTCGTCCCAGCTCGCGAAGGGCACGAGCGGCGACAGGTCGAGCCGCGACCGCGGGCCGGCGGCGAACCATCGCTCGAGCCGTCGGCGCCGCTCGTCGAAGGAGAGCGGCCGCAGATCCTCGCCGCCTTCCTCGAGGATGTCGTAGAGCCGCACCCAGGCGGGATAGTCGCTGAGCATCGCGGAGGACGGCACCTTGCGGTTCAAGCGCTGCTGCAAATCGTTGAACGGCGCCACCTCGCCGTCGCGCAGCACCAGCAGCTCGCCGTCGAGCACGACGTCGTCGGGCATGGCGTCGAGGATGTCGGGAAAGGCGCCGCCGATATCGTCGCCCGAGCGCGAGTAGAGGCGTTGCGCGCCGCCGCGCGACACCAGCTGCACGCGGATGCCGTCCCACTTCCATTCGGCGCGATAGGCCGACGCGTCCAGCGCATCGAGATCGCCGTCCTCCAGCGCCTGCGCCAGCATCAGCGGGTGGAAGGTCGGCCGGCTGCCGATCTCCGGCCGCCGGCCCCTGCCCTCGAGCCACGCGAACAATTCGGCATAGGGCGGCAGCAGGCCGTGCCACACCGCCTCGATGTCGTCGAGCGGCAGCTTGCTCCATTCGGCGAGGGCCGTCTTGGCGAGCCGCGCCGAGACGCCGACGCGCAAGCCGCCGGTGACGAGCTTCAACAGCGCCCAGCGCCCCGTGGCGTCGAGCGCGTCGAGCCAACGTTCGAGCCGCGCGCCGGCGGTGGCGCGCGTCGCCGCGTCGAGCTCGGCGACGATCTCGGCGAGGCCCGGCACATGGTCGGCGCCCGGGCGCTGCGGCCAGGCGAGCGATACCGTCTCGGCGAGGTCGCCGACGAAGTCATAGGACCAGGCGAGCAGCTCGGCATCGACGCGGCTCATGGCGAGCGCGCGGATCTGCGACGGCTTCACTTCGGCGAAGGAGAGCTCGCCGGTGAGCGCGGCGAGCGCCCAGCCGCGCTCGGGATCAGGCGTGGTCGCGAAATACTCGGCCATCAGCCGCAGCTTGCCGAGGCGCGACGGCGTGAACAGCAGCGCATCGAGCAGCGCGGCGAAGCGGTTCATTCCGCCTCGTCCTCGAAGCCGCGCAGCGACAAGGCGCGCGCCTTGAGGCCCTTGAGGGTGGCCTGCCGCACCACCGCCTCCTCGTTGCCGTGTGTGACCCAGATCTCCGGCGCGGCAACGTCATCGAAGGTGGCGTTGAGCTCGTCCCAGTCTGCGTGGTCGGAGATCACCAGCGGCAGCTCGACGCCGCTCGCCTTGGCGCGCTGCTTGACGCGCATCCAGCCCGACGCCAGCGCCACGACCGGATCGGGCAGGCGCCGCGACCAGAGATCGGCGATCGACCCGGGCGGCGCCAGCACGATGCGGCTCCTGAGCGCGTCGCGCGGCACGCCGGTGGCCGGACGCAGCGGCCCCAGCGCCACGCCCTGTTCCTCATAGAGCGCGCAGAGCGGCAGCAGCGCCCCGTGGAGATAGACGGGATCGGCGTAACCTTGTCGGCGCAGCAGCGCCAGCACGCGCTGGCACTTGCCGAGCGCATAGACGCCGACGACATGACAGCGCTCCGGGAAGAGCTGCACCGAATGGAGCAGCTTGCCGATCTCCTGCGCATCGGGTGGATGGCGGAATACCGGCAGCCCGAAGGTCGCCTCGGTGACGAAGACATCGCAGCGCTGCGGCTCGAAGGGCGCGCAGGTCGGGTCGGGCCGGCGCTTGTAGTCGCCGGAGACGACGACGCGGCTCCCGCCATACTCGAGCACGATTTGCGCGCTGCCGAGCACATGACCGGCCGGCGCGAGGCGGACCGCGACATCGCCGAGGCGGATCGTCTCGCCATAGCGCAGCGGCTGCAGCGAGCCGCCGGCTTCCTCGCCAAACCGGCTCTTCATGATGGCGAGCGTCTCGGGTGTGGCCAGGACGCGGCGGTTGTTGGGCCGGGCGTGATCACCATGACCATGGGTGACGACCGCGCGCGCCACCGGCCAGGCCGGATCGACGAAGAAATCCCCGGGCGCGCAATAGAGCCCTTTGGGGGTCGGCTCGAGCCAAGTCTGAGGTGCGGCAGTCATGGGCGACGGTGAATAGGTGGGAAGAGTTGACCATGCGGTCAAACCGCCAGTCATGCCAGCGGCACCCCTCACCCTCCCATCGCTCCGCGACGGGCCCCTCCCTCTCACACAAGGGGAGAGGGGCCGATCAAAGCGCAGGGTGACCTCACTCTCCCTTCTGGGAGGGGGCCGGGGTGAGGGGTGCTACGAGCTCGCCGCCGGCTTGCGATACGCCACCAGCATCGTGCCCTCGATATGCCGCAGCGGCAGCTCGCGCGCGAGTTGATTGAGCGCGTCGTAGACGCCGGGCGCGTGGCGTGGGCCGGCGTAATCGTGCCAGAGCACGGTGCCGCCCGGCCGCACCATGCCGAGCGCCTTGCGGCTGTCGCTCTCGACATAGGAGCGCGCATGCGAGGCGTCGACGAAGACGAGATCGCACCTGCCCGCATAGGGCGTCTCGTCGAATGCCTTGCTGTCGCCGAGGAGCTGCGTGATCTTCGCCGCCGCCGCAGTGCGGCGGTAGGTGAACTCCTGCAAGGACTCGGCGAGGGCCGCGCGCTTGGCGCGGGCGTCGTCGCCGGCGTCCTCCCGGTAGCGGTCGGCGCGGGGATCGAGCGTCAGTGTCACCACCCGAGCGTCGGCCGGCGCGTTGCGCGCGAGCAGGTAGGTCGTCTTGCCGGTCGCGGTGCCGAACTCGAAGATCAGCCGCGCGTGCCGCGCGAGGTTGCACAGCACCCAGGTCTCGAGATCGCTGATCCCGCCTGGCACGCGGTAATTCGGAAAGGCGACGATCTCGCTCGCCGGCATCGGCCCGAGCGGGCCGGCCGTCAGGATCGGCGCGATGTCGCCCGCCGGCACGCGCGGGATGGGCCAGCGGGAGAGCAGGTTGCGCTGCCGTCGCCGCGCGCGATAGATGGCGAGCCGGTAGAGCGCGAGCGCGAGCCCGCCGGCGGTGACGATGTTCGTGGCGATCAGCGCCTCGACCAACATGCCTGCGATGTCCTGCGCGGGGCGACAGCGCCCCGTTCTAGCGCGGGCGCGGCAGGAAATCAGCCGGCGAGATCGGCGCCGCGATGGAGCGAGAGCGGCTCCGCCACCTCCTCGAGCGGCCGGCGCTCGGCGTTGATGCCCAATTTGAGCTCGACCAGCGCCGCTACCACCATCAGCGCCGCGCCCAGGAGGTAGCCGCCGAGGATCTCGGCGCGTGAGCCGCTCTCGATCAGCACGCCGAAGAGCCACGGGCTGAAGGCGCCGCCGAGCAGCGTGCCGAAGGCATAGAACAGCGCGATGGCGAGCGCGCGCAGCTCGAGCGGGAAGCTCTCACCGACGGTGAGATAGGCGGCGCTGGCGGCGGCCGAGGCGAAGAAGAACACCACCGTCCAGCACAGCGTCAGCGTCGCCGCGTCGAGCAGGTCGGCAGCGAAGAGCGCGGCGGTGGCGGCGAGCAGCAGGCCCGAGAGCGTATATGTCGCGGCGATCATCGGCTTGCGCCCGATGGTGTCGAAGAGCGGACCCAGCAGCAGCGGGCCGGCGAAATTTCCGAGCGTGAAGGGCAGGATGTACCAGCCGATATCGCCAGCAGGCACGCCGTAGAACCGCGTCAGCACCAGCGCGTAGGTGAAGAAGATGGCGTTGTAGAAGAACGCCTGCGACGCCATCAGCACGAGCCCGAGCACCGTGCGCCCAGAGTAGTGGCACAGCAGCGTACGCGCCACGGTGGCGAGCGAGATGCGCCCGCCGCCCAAGAGCATGACGCCGTCGTGCGCCGGCGCCAACGCGGCGCCCGTCGCGGCGGTCACGCGCCCCTCGATCTCCGCCACCACCGCTTCCGCCTCGGCGACGCGGCCATGGGTCATGAGCCAGCGCGGGCTCTCGGGTACGAAGCGGCGCAGGTAGAGGATGACGAGGCCGAGTACGGCGCCGGTGCCGAAGGCGAGCCGCCAGCCGATCTCCGGCGACAGCACCGCCGGGTCGAGCAGCCAGATCGAGCCCGACGCGCCCAGCGCCGCGCCCAGCCAGAAGCTGCCGTTGATGGCGAGGTCGGTGCGGCCGCGCAGCCGCGCCGGGATCAGCTCCTGGATCGCCGAGTTGATCGCCGTGTACTCGCCGCCGATCCCGGCACCGGTGAGGAAGCGGAAGACGGCGAAGCTGGCGAAGTCCCAGGAGAGCGCGGTGAGCGCCGTCGCCGCCAGGTAGAGGCCGAGCGTCACGTTGAAGAGGCGCTTGCGCCCGAGCCGATCGGTGAGGTGGCCGAAGAACAGCGCGCCGAGGATTGCGCCGGTGAGATAGGCCGTGCCGGTGAGGCCGACCTGCTCGGCCGTCAGATGCAGCTGCGGGCTTTGCTGCAGCGCCGCCGCCACCGAGCCCGCCAGCGTCACTTCGAGCCCGTCGAGCACCCAGGTGATGCCGAGCGCGGCGACGACGAGGCGATGGAAGGGGCTCCAGGGCAGCCGATCCAGCCGCGCCGGCACGTCCGTGCGGATCGCCTGCTGCCCCTCCATGCCCGCCCTCCCCGCGCCGCTCCACTAAGGGGTCAACGCGTGCGTCGGCCTCGTTCCAACCGCCGCCTGTCAAAAAACCGTCATTGGACGATCACGCCACGGCAACGACGCTCCCGTAGGTTGATCGCGCCTACCGCCGCTCGCGCCTTCGGCCAGCGGCCACAATCATTCAACACGGGGGTAAAGCATGGTCTTTCGCAGCAGCAGCTTGCGCCATTGGGCGCTGGCGACGGTCGGTACGGCCGCGCTTCTTTCGGCGGGCGTCGCGTCGCCGGCCATGGCGCGCGAGACCGAGGATTTCAGCACGAAGTGGCCCATCAAGCATGTCGTGGTGATCTTCCAGGAGAACATCTCCTTCGATCACTACTTCGCGACCTATCCCAACGCGTTGAACCCGGCGGGCGAGCCGAAATTCACCGGCCGCGACGATACGCCCTCCGTCAACGGCCTCACGGGCGGGCTGCTGACCGACAATCCGAACCTGTTCAATCCGTTTCGCCTGGACCGCGCCCAGGCCGCCACCTGCGACATGGATCACGGCTACACCGACGAGCAGAAGGCGGTCGATGGCGGCTTGCTCGGGCTCTTCGTGCAGACCGTGGGGCGGAAGGGCGTCGGCTGCAACCCGAACGGCTCCACCGTCATGGGCTACTATGACGGCAACACGGTGACGGCGCTGTGGAACTACGCGCAGCGCTTCGCCATGAGCGACAACTCCTTCGACACCAATTTCGGGCCATCGACGGTCGGCGCTCTCAACCTCATCGCCGGCCAGACGCATGGCGTCGTCCAGGCAACCGCTCCGGTCAACGGCGTGCCGACCCCGACCTCCGCCAGCATCCCCGGCAACACCTTCGTCGCGCCCAGCGACGCGCAAGGGACGGTCATCGGCGATCCGCAGCCGCTGCTCGACGACTGCTCGAGCCCGGGCTCGCGCGCGCAGGTCAAGATGGCCGGGCCGAATGTCGGCGATCTCCTCAATGCGAAGCGCATCGCCTGGGGCTTCTTCCAGGGCGGTTTCGCGCCCAGCACGCCGGCGACCTTCAATGCCGATGGCTCAGTCAAGACGCCCGCCGTGTGCAACACGGCGCATGCCGCCCATCCCGGCGTGCCCAATCCCACGGACGGCAATCCCAGCGGTGCGGACGTGCATACGCTCGTGACGGACTACATCCCGCACCACCAGCCGTTCCAGTATTACCAGACCACTGCCAACCCTCATCACCTGCCGCCCAGCTCGGTGGCGATGATCGGGAAGACGGATCAGGCCAATCATCAATACGATCTCAGCGCGTTTTTTGCCGCGCTGAAGTCGGGCCACCTGCCGGCGGTTTCCTACGTCAAAGCGGCCGCCTACGAGGACGGCCATCCCGGCTATTCCGACCCGCTCTCCGAGCAGACCTTCCTCGTCGACGTCATCAACACGTTGCAGCAATCGCCGGAATGGGCGGAGACGGCCATCATTATCGCCTATGATGATTCCGACGGCTGGTACGATCACGTGACCGGCCCGATCGTCAGCCCGTCGGAGACACCGGTCGACTCCCTGGTGCCGCTGCCGCGGGCGAGCGAGCCGACGCAGCCCGCGAGCCCCGGCGCCATCGCTACCTCCGGGAATTGCGGCACGCCGAAGCCGGGCGCCTTTGCCGCGCGGTGCGGCTATGGCACGCGCCAGCCGCTGCTGGTGATCTCGCCCTGGGCCAAGGTCAATTTCGTCGATCACACGACGACAGACCAGTCATCGATCCTGCGCTTCATCGAGGACAATTGGGATCTCGGCCTGATCGACGGTCCCGCGGAGCCGCCCGCGGGCCAAGCCTCCTTCGACCGCATCACCGGCCCGCTCGTCAACATGTTCGATTTCGCCGAACACCCGCAGCCGCGACCGCTGTTCCTCGACCGCATCACCGGCGCGGCGCTCGATCGCGATTGAACCACGCGAATGTGCGGGCGGCTCGCTACGAGGCCGCCCGCACATTTGCGCCCGCGGACGTGCTGCTCGCGGTCGACGAGACGGTCCGGGTACAGATGCACTGCGATTTATGGCGCCGAGATTGCTGCTGATGGGCGAGATGGGAACGGTCAGTGATGCTGGCCCAACATCGCCCAAAAAGGTCACCCGCATGTCACAAAGAGCGTAACATCTTTCATATCAACGCGTGCGTGCCCGCTGAAACCGACACGATCATCATTTCGTTTGTGATCGCCGTTGCCATCGCGGCGGCACAGAGTATGCTGCGATGTGTTTGAGCGTGGCTCGATGATCCAAGACCGCGCTCGGCAAAATTAACCCAGTCGGACGGAGGACGGCGATGGCAAAGACGCAGGCCGCAGAGATGCGCGTAAAGCGCGGCGAGGCTCAGATCACCGCGGCATTCGATCCTTCGCAAGCGCTCAACGGGATCGAGCCGATCTTCCAGGCGAGCAATAAATGGCTGGAGACCTGGATGGCGGTCAGCTCCGAGATCCTCGAATTCAGCCGCGCGCGTCTCGACCGCAATCTCGAAATCGGCAAAGCGATCGCACGCTCGAGCAGCATCGACGAGGCGATCGAGCTGCAGGCCGATCATGCGCGCACGACCGTGCGCGAGTATTTCAGCGAGGCGGGCAAGATCGCCGATCTCGGCACGCGCGCTCTGCTCGACAGCTTCTCCGTGTGGCAGCCGGCGGCGCGCGAAGCGACGCGTCGCACCGCCACCACCGCCGCCACCTCCGCCGCCGCGGAATAGCCGCGGCACACCATCGTCGGGAGAGCGGCGCGGATCAGCGCATCTTCGCCGCAAAGCGCGCGTCGCGCCATGCGAGCGCGGCGCGCAGGCCGTCGCGGCGCGCGATTTCCATGAACTGTTGCTTGTCCACGCTGCCCTCGCCCTCGATCTGCAAATCGATGTCGAGCGCCGCGGCCAGCGCCTCGCCCATGCCCATGATCTCGTAGCTGCGGTTGATCGCGCGCTTCGTTTCGCGCAGCGCCATGGGGTCGATCATGGCGAGATCGCCGGCGATCGCCAGCGCACGGGTCAGCTCGTCGCCCGTCGGCACCACCTCGTTGACCAGCCCCATCGCCTCGGCGCGGCGCGCCGAGAGCGTGTCGTCGCCGGTGAGCAGTAGCTGCTTCGCACGCTTCGGCCCGGTGAGCCAGGGCAGCAGCATGACGACGATGCCGGCGCCGAAGCGCAGCTCCGGCTCGCCGAACACGGCATCCTCGGCGGCAATGGTGATGTCGCAGGCGAGCGCCAGCTCGCAGCCGCCGGCGAGGCTGGGCCCGCGCACCGCCGCCAAGGTCGGCTTGGGCGAGTGCCAGAAGCGCATGATGACGTCGAAGTCGCGCTGCAGCAGCGGGCGCCACTGCGCGACGCCGCTCGGCCGCGCCGCCGCCTGCTCCTTGAGGTCGAAGCCCGAGCAGAAGCCCTTGCCGGCGCCGGCGAGCACGATGGCGCGGACGCCCTCGTCCGCCTCCGCGGCATCCATCGCCGTGTCGAGCTCGCGCAGCATGGCGGCGTTGATCGCGTTGAGCCGCTCCGGCCGGTTGAGCGTGACCAGCGCGGCCGCGCCGCGCCGCTCATAGAGGATGGTCTCGTACGCCATGGCGATGCGCTCTTTCCCGGGGACCGCGGGTTCTCACTAGCCGGCGGGCGGCAACGGCACGTTGTCGATGAGCCGCGTGCGGCCGAGCCAGGCGGCTGCGAGGATGCGGCCGGGGCGATCGGCGCGCGCCAGCGGCGCCAGCGTTTCGGCCTCGACCGCCTCGACGTAATCGATCTTGGTGAAGCCGGCGCGGCCGAGCTCGCCGACCGCCGCCTCAAGCGCCGCAGCGACGCTCGCCTCGCCGCGCTCGATGCGCCGCGCGATGTCGCGCAGCGTGCGCTGCAGCGCGGGCGCAGCCGCACGCTCCGCCGGCGAGAGATAGGCGTTGCGCGACGATAGCGCGAGCCCGTCGGCCTCGCGCACGATCGGCACGCCCTCGATGCGCACGGCGATGTCGAGGTCGCGCACGACGCGGCGGATCACTTGCAGCTGCTGCCAGTCCTTCTCGCCGAAGCACGCGACATCGGCCTGCGCCTGCTGCAGCAGCTTGGTCACCACCGTGGCGACGCCGGAGAAATGCCCCGGGCGGAAGCGGCCGCATTGTCCCGCGGCGAGCGCGCCGGCGCCGATGCTGGTGGAGAAGCCTTGCGGATACATCTCCTCGAGGGGCGGCGCGTAGAGCAGATCGCAGCGGGCCGCGACGAGCTTGGCGGCGTCGCCGCCCTCGTCGCGGGGATAGCGGGCGAAGTCCTCGTCGGGCCCGAACTGCGTCGGGTTGACGAAGAGGCTCGCCACCACCCGGTCGCACAGCTCTCGCGCGCGCGTCACCAGCGCCAGATGCCCGGCATGGAGCGCGCCCATGGTCGGCACCAGCGCCACCGTCTCGCCGGCACGGCGCCAGGCGCGCACGCGGCGGCGCAGCTCCGCGACACTGCGCACCACCGCCAGCTTGCCGATCCGCTCCGTGCCGAGCCGCTTCATGCTGCGCTGCGATGTAGACCGGCGCAAATCCCGCGGCAAGCGCAAACTTCGGCAACGCTGCGTTGCACCCGCTGCGGATCCGCTGCGGCGCGATGCTCGCCCCATGCTATGGTGCCACTGCGCCAGCAAAGAGGCTCATCCGTGCTGCTCCATCTCCAGACCTGGGAAGAGGTCGAGGCCTATCTCCGCAACGCCAAGGGCATCATCGTGCCCATCGGCTCGACCGAGCAGCACGGTCCCAACGGCCTCATCGGCACGGACGCGATCTGCGCCGAGGCGATCGCGGCGGGCGTCGGCGAGGCCGCGGGCGCGCTGGTCGGCCCGACGATCAATGTCGGCAACGCGCAGCATCACCTGGCCTTTGCCGGCACCATCACCTTGCGTCCCTCGACGCTCATCGCCGTCATCGGCGACTACGTCGCCTCGCTGGCGCGCCACGGCTTCGAGCGCTTCTATTTCATCAATGGCCATGGCGGCAACATCGCCACCATCGGCGCCGCCTTCG
>WNFM01333684.1_pt1 | contig 26332 bp, 20 predicted proteins | sample 5400271 | NCBI WGS metagenome assembly WNFM01 (sample SAMN13153352, study PRJNA577476) | soil metagenome | isolation source: 60 cm saprolite on Douglas fir-dominated hillslope | place: USA:California | collected 2013-09-17 | reverse complement strand
GACGCCGCCCCCGCCAATACCGACGACCTTGATGACCGCCAAGTAGTTCTGCGGTGCTGCCACGAGGAGGGAACCTTTCCGCTCGTTTACTCTATCGCGTTTTAACTGACCGCCTCGGCCACCAGTTACCCCGCCAAGCTCGGAAAACTACGTGTTAGCAGTTTTCCGAAATACGCCCCCAATAACATCGGCCGGGTACGTTCCGCTGCTTTCAAGCACGTCAACTCTCACCCTCAAGTTGAGATTTAGAGTTATGTCAAGCTGCCGATTAATACGGACAGTAGAGTTGCCCGCCACCTGCGGTCAACTAACCGCGCCGCAGCGGCCCCCGGCGTGTCGCAGAGGACACCGCCAGTAACGGTCGGTCACGGCAGCGGCGGGGACGAACCGCCGCCTGCCGGACGCGCTCTGGCTCATCCATCCACGCCAATCGGCACCTCGTTCACTATCGCCCGGTCACGGCGGCGCCCGGGTCGCTGAGGTCGTAGTAAGTCGCCTTCGCGGGCATCAGGATCGTCACCTCGGCCGCCTTGGCCGCAGGCCGGTCGGTGCCGCCCCACAGGACGGTGATCCCGCGCCGCAGATCCAGCGTCACCGCGGTGGGCGACGGCGCGGCCACCGCTCGCACGAGGCGGCGGATCTGCGCCGGGAGCTGCTGCAGCACGGTCACCGCGGCCCGGACGGCCGGGCTGCCGCGCAGCGAGGCCAGCGCTGATGGCGAGGGGGCCAAGGCCAGCTGGACCATCCCGTTCGGCCGCCGGGCCACGCGGCGGACCACGACGCCGAACTTGTCGATCAGTGCGTATCCGCCGCCGGAGGCCACCGCGAGCGCGGGCGTCCGCTCCTGGATGGCGATCACTACTGCATCCGGCCAGTGCCTGCTGACCTGCGCGGACTGGACCTGGGTGATCCGCTCGACCCGCTGCGCGACGCTCGCCGGGTTGATCCGGGCGAGCGGGGTGCCTGGTTCGATGCCGGCCGCCTGGAGCACCTCGGCCCTGGGCACGAGGTGGATTCCGGTGACCGCCACGGACCGGACCACGAGCAGGCTCGAGCCGAGCAGCGCCCAGATGGCCCCCACCACGATGGCCGCCGCCATGACCACGAAGAACGCCGCCTTCCATGGCCGGCCGGATCGGCCCGGCCGGGCGCCGCGCCGCGGGGCGCCGAGGTGCTGGAGCCCCTCCGCCGGGCCGAGCTCTGGATGCGTCCGGGGCGCGGCCGGGCGAGTTCCGCCGCCCGCCTCGCCCTCACGGATCGTCGGCTGGCATCGTTTGTCGGCTGGCACCGTTCGTCGGCTGGCACCATTCATCGGCTGGCACCATTCATCATCGGGCACCGTCACGTTCGCGCAGGGCGGCCACGATCATGGGGCCGAGCGCGGTGACATCGCCCGCGCCCATGGTCAGGACCAGGTCCCCCGGCTTGGCCAGGCCCGCGACAGCGTCCGGCACCGCGGCGGCGTCGGGGACGAAGCGGCCCCGGCCGCCGGGCACCTCAGCGGCGACGATCATCCCGGTGACGCCGGGCTCAGGATCCTCGCGGGCCGCGTACACGTCGAGGACCAGCGCCTCGTCGGCCAGCCCGAGTACCGCCCCGAACTCGGCGGCGAAGATCCGGGTCCGGCTGTACAGATGCGGCTGGAACACGGCGATGACGCGCCCGCCCTCGGCTATGTCCCTGGCCGCGGTGAGGTCGGCGGCGAGCTCGGTCGGGTGATGCGCGTAGCTGTCCAGCACGCGCACGCCCTCGACCTCGCCCTTGGGCTCCATGCGCCGGCGCGCGCCGCGATAGGCGGCCAGGCCCGCCGCCGCGGTGCCGGGCGGCACGCCGAGCTCCACCGCGGTCGCGAACGCCGCCGCCGCGTTGAGCGCATTGTGCCGGCCTGGAACCTCGATCGTCAGGGTGACCGGGTCGCGCGGCACGTCCGGCCTTCCTGGCCGCGCGGCGTCACCGGCAAAGTCAGCCGGCCTGGGGAGTTCACGCACTCGCGGTGTCACGGTCAGCCGCGTGGCCATGCCGAGCCCAGTCACCCCGGTCAACCGGTAGTCCGCGTCTGCCGACTCGCCGTAGGTGCGCACCCGCAGCGGGAGCGCGGCCGCGGCCGCTGCGAGCGCGGCGGCGCCGGGGTCGTCGCGGCACGCCACGAGCAGCCCGCCTGCGCACACCTGGCCGGCGAAGGCGGCGAAGGTCGCCTCGATCTGGGCCAGGTTCTCGTAGTTGTCCAGGTGCTCTGCCTCGATGCAGGTGACCACGGCGGTGCGCGGCGACAGCATCAGGAACGAGCCGTCGCTCTCGTCGGCCTCGGCGACGAACAGCTCGCCCGTGCCTTCGGCGGCGCCGACGCCGGTCTCGACGAGAACTCCGCCGATGACGTAAGAGGGGTCTGCGCCGCAGTGGCGCAGCACGGTGGTGAGCATCGAGGTCGTCGTGGTCTTGCCGTGCGTGCCCGCGACTGCGATGCCCTGCTTGCCGATCATGATCGAGGCCAGCGCCGCCGCGCGGGGCAGGATCCTGATCCCGCGCCGCCTGGCCTCCACGAGCTCGGGGTTGTCGGGCCCGATGGCCGTCGGCGTCGTCACGACGGTGTCCACCTGGCCGAGGTTCGCCGCGGAGTGGCCCACGTGGATCAGCGCGCCCCGGGCGGCGAGCTCATCGAGTTGCGCCGAGGCGGCCCGGTCGCTCCCGGACACTGCGACGCCCCTGGCGAGCAGGATGCGCGCGATCCCGGACATGCCCGCGCCGCCGATGCCGACGAAATGTACCCGCCCCAGCTGCCCGACCGGCACCGGCGCTACCGGCGTGACCAGGCCCATGTCAGATTTCCTCCTGCCCTCTCCACCCGTTCCACCGTTCCGCCTTTCCTTCCCCGGCCCTACTTTCCCGCCCGCCCTCGCCCGCCCTTGCGCTCCCACCCTCGCCTTCCCACCCTCAGCGGTGCCGCGGCCTGCCGCGACGCCCCGCGCCCCGCACAACGTCGATGACCTCGGCCGCGAGCCAGCGGTCGGCGTCCCTCCGGCCCACCTCCGCCGCCGCGCGCGACATGGCCGCGACAAGCTCGGCGTCGAGCACCACGGGAAGCAGCGTGTCCGCGATCCACTCCGGGCTCAGCTGAGCGTCATCGACGACGATCCCGCCGCCGACTTCCTCGATCGGCATGGCGTTCAGGCGCTGCTCGCCGTTGCCGTGGGGCAGCGGCACGTACGCGGCCGGCAGGCCCACCGCCGTTAGCTCCGCGCAGGTCATCGCGCCGGCCCGGCACATCGCGAAGTCGGCAGCCGCGTAGGCGAGATCCATCCGGTCCACGTAGGGCAGCGTCACGTAGGGCGTCTCCCCCCCGGGCGGGGGGACATCGATGTCGGACCGGGGCCCGATGATGTGCAGCACCTGGACGCCTGCCGCGCGGATCCACGCCGCCGCGCCGACCGCCGCCCGGTTCAGCGACCGGGCGCCCTGCGAGCCGCCGGTGACCAGCAGCACCGGGAGGTCGGGCCGGAGGCCGAAATGCCCGCGCGCCTTGTCCCCGAGCGCAAGCCGGTCCAGCCCGGAAATCTCGCGGCGGATCGGAATGCCGATGCAGGTGGCATGCGGGAGCCTGGTGCCGGGCTGCCCGGTGAAAACGTGGCTGGTCAGCCTGGCTCCGATCCGGTTGGCCAGGCCCGGCCGCGAGTTTGCCTCGTGCACGATGATCGGGATACCGCGGCGCCGGGCGGCGAGATAAGCGGGCGTGGCCACGTAGCCGCCGAATCCGACGACCACCTCAGCCCTGGCGTCATCGAGCGCCTCGGCCGCGGCACCGATCGCGGCGGCGAGCCGCCCGGGCACCGACAGCAGTTGCGGGGTCAGCGAGCGCGGCAGCGGGACCGCGGGAATGAGCGCCAGGTCGTAGCCGCGGAGCGGAACCAGCCTGGTCTCCAGTCCGCGCTCGGTGCCCAGGCAGGTGATCTGGATCCGCGGATCGGCGCGCCGCAGCGCATCGGCGAGCGCTAGTGCGGGCTCGATATGCCCGGCAGTCCCGCCGCCTGCGAGGACGACGCTCATCGACTGGCTCACCTCCCCTCGTGGTTATCGTTATCGCTATCCACCCTTAATGCGTTATATCCCCCTTAAGTGACAAGGGCTCAGCCGCGCCGCCCGCGGGAGTCGCCGGTAGCGAGGCCTAGCCAGCTTAGGACGCGCAGCACCGGTCCGGGACCAGCAGCGGCGAGTGCCTGGCTGGCTCCGGGCTCCCGTTTCGCGAACGACATCAAGCGTCACCAGCAGCGAGGACAGGCCCGCCGAGACGAGCGGCAGCGGCACGCCGGTGATCGGCAGGAGCCCGAGGACCGCGCCGATGTTCACCAGGGCCTGAACCACGATCCACGCGGTTACGGCTGCCGCCGCCAGGCGCATGAACGTGTCCGGCACCCGCCGGGCGATCCGCAGTCCGGCATAGGCCAGACCGCTGTAGAGGAACGTAACGCAGAGCGTGCCGACCAGGCCGAGCTCTTCGCCGATGATCGCGAAGATGAAGTCGGTGGGGGTGTTCGGCACCCACCACTTCTCCTTGCCGGCGCCCAGCCCGACGCCGAACCACCCGCCCGAGCCCACCGCGTACTGGCCATTCATCGCCTGATAGCCAACCGTCGTGGGATGCGCCTGCGGGTTGAGGAACCCGGTAATACGCTCCAGCCGGTAGGGGGCCACCACGATCAGGATGATCATCGCGAATCCCATCAGCCCGAGCATGCCGAGGAACAGCCGGCCCGGCGTCCCGATCACCCAGAGCAGGGCCAGGAAGATCACCAGCAGGATGAACGTGGTGCCGAGGTCATCGCCGAGCATCACCAGCATGCTGACGATCGCGGCCCCGGGCAGCAGCGGCATCAGCAGGTGCCGCCATTCGGTGAGCTGGCCTGCCTTCTCCTTGCGGGCGAGCAGGTCGGCGCCCCAGAGCACGAAGGCGAGCTTGGCGAACTCCGATGGCTGGATCTGGAATCCCGCGACCTGAATCCAGCGCTGGGCACCGTTGGCGCTATGGCCCACGGCGAGCACCAGCAGCAGCCCGAGCAGGGCTGCGGCGACCATCGGGTAGGCAGCGGCGCGGAACAGCACCGGCGACGATCTCGCGGCGATCCACATCAGCGGCAGCCCGACCACGGCGCCGACCAGCTGCTTCTGGAACCCCGCGTACGGCGATCCGCCCTGGGCCAGGGACTGCGCCGACGAGGTGGACAGCACCATGACCAGGCCCAGCGCGACCAGCAGCAAGGTGATGCCGAGGACGAGGTAGTACGAGGTGAGCGGCCGGCCCAGGAGCCTGACACCGGCCCTCACCCGGCCGGCGGCTCGTGACGGGTAGCGCGGCGCAGCGCCACCCTCCCCCTCCGCGCCGGACCCGCTCGCGACACCGGACTTGATCGCGCTGTCGCTCATCACCGTGTTTCTCGCCGGCGGGGCGCTCATGTGTCTCCCCCTCGACTGAGGGGTCCCTCCGGCTCGCGACTCATCGTGCCTCCGCCAGCCGGCCGACCGCTGCGGCGAACGCATCGCCGCGCGCCGGATAGTCGCGGAACATGTCGAACGACTGCGCGGCCGGCGCCAGCAGCACCGTGTCGCCGGGCACGGCCAGCCTGGCGGCCTCCGCCACAACGAGATCCATGGCACCAGTGTCGGTGCGGACGGCCTCCACGACCGGGACATCTGGCGCGTGTCGCGCCAATGACCTGCGGATCACCCCACGGTCGGCGCCGAGCAGCACCACGGCGCGCAGCCGCGGCGCGACGGAGCCGACCAGATGATCGACGTCCGCGTCGGCGCCGCGGAACAGTCCCCCGGCAACCCACACCACCGAGGGGTACGCGGCGATGGACGCCGCCGCCGCGTGCGGGTTGCTCGCCTTGGAGTCGTCGACGTAGTCCACCCCGCCGACCCGGGCGACCAGCGTCATCCGGTGCGGCTCTGGCTGGAAGGCAATCAGCCCGGTCTTGATCGCCGCAGGCGGGGCCCCGTACGCGCGGGCCAGCGCCGCCGCGGCGAGCGCGTCGGCCACGTTATGCGGCACCTGCGGCCGGACATCTCGGACGCCGGCCAGGATGACGCCCCCCGGATCGCCGAAGGCCCGGTCCAGCAGGACGTCGCCGGCCGTGCTCGCCCCCGGGGCGACGCCCCCCCCAGGCCCCCCCGCGATGCCAAGCTCGCCCGGGCCGGGAGCGCCCAGCCGAAAAGCCACGACGCGCGCGGCACCGGCCGCGGCACCGGCGAGCTCCGCCGAGCGGCGGTCGTCGGCGTTGCAGACGGCCACCGTTCCCGGCGCGTAGATGCGGCCCTTGGCCCGCGCGTAGGACTCGATATCGCCGTGCCAGTCGAGATGGTGCGCCGCCACGTTCAGCACCACGGCGGCGAACGGCCGCAGCGACGAGCTCCAGTGCAGCTGGAAGCTGGACAGCTCGACCGCGATGACCGGGTAAGGCTCGGGCTCGGTGACCGCATCGACCACGGACAGGCCGACGTTGCCAGCGGCGATGGTGCGGTGGCCGGCCGCGGCGAGCATGGCGGCGAGCATCCGCACGGTCGTGGTCTTGCCGTTGGTCCCGGTCACCGCGAGCCAGTCCTGCCGGGCGCCGCCGGGGAGAACCGGGCGCAGCCGCCAGGCCAGCTCGACATCGCCGATCACGGGGACGCCCGAGGCCGCGGCCGCGGCCAGCAGCGGCGTGCCGGGCCGCCATCCGGGCGTGGTGACCACGAGGTCGGTCCCGGCCGGAAGCCGCGGCTCCGGGCCGAGCACGACGGCAACTCCGAGGCCGGCGAGCTCATCCGCGACCTGGCGGTTGTCCGGGTCATCGCGGGCGTCGACGGCGGTGACCCGCGCGCCTCGGGCCGCGAGGGCCCGGGCGACCGGCGGGCCGGAGATGCCGAGCCCGCTGACGCATACCCTGCGCCCGGCGAGGCCGGCGGCGAAGCCGGCCAGCCGCGAGTCCGCCCCGTTCCCCGCGCGCATCAGTACGTCGGCAGCCAGGCCACGTAGAAGATGCCGAGGCCGAGCGCGATAAACAGGCCGGCAATCATCCAGAACCTGACCACGATCGTGGTCTCGGCCCAGCCGAGCAGCTCGAAGTGATGCTGCAGCGGGGCCATCTTGAACACCCGGCGGCCGGTCAGCTTGAACGACCCCACCTGGATGATCACCGACAGGGTGATGATCACGAAGAGGCCGCCCAGGATGACCAGCAGCAGCTGGGTCTTCGTGCACACGGCGAGCCCGGCGAGCACGCCGCCGAGCGCCAGTGACCCGGTGTCGCCCATGAAGATCCTGGCCGGCGGCGCGTTCCACCACAGGAACCCGAAGCAGGCGCCGAGCACCGTGCCGGCCACCACCGCCATGTCGAGCGGATCCCGCACCGCATAGGACGTCGGGGCCAGGAAGACCGTAACATCGTTCTTCAGCTGCCATATCCCGATCAGCACGTACGCGGCGAGCACCAGGATCGCGGCGCCGCTGGCCAGCCCGTCAAGCCCGTCGGTCAGGTTCACCGCGTTCGACCACCCGGCGATCATGAGCACGACCCACAGCACGAACGGCAGCACCCGCCGGGGTGAGGTCGAACCCGTCCGGGTGGCGCAGCACCTCCACCGCGAACACCGCGCCGACCACCGCCTGGCCGGCCAGCTTGGCCCCGCTGCGCAGCCCGAGGCTCGTCTGCTTGTAGATCTTCATGAAGTCGTCGACGAAGCCCACCGCGCCCAGGCCGGTCATCAGCCCGAGCACGAGCACCCCCGACGTGCTCATCGCGTCCTTGGTCAGCACGTGCCCGACGACGTAGCCGATCAGCGTGGCGACCACGATGACCGCGCCGCCCATCGTCGGCGTGCCGCGCTTGGTCAGGTGCGAGGACGGGCCGTCGTCCCTGATCTCCTGGCCGTAGCCGCGCCTGGTGAACATCCTGATCGCGAGCGGCGTGCCGAACAGCGCCAGCACCATCGCGACCGCGGCCGAGACGAGGATGGTTTTCACAATGGGACCTCCCCGGTCAGCGCCAGCGCCACGCGCTCCAGGCTCACCGCACGCGACGCCTTGACCAGCACCATGTCGCCGGGCCTGACTCGCTCGCTCACGGCGGCCAGCGCGGCCGCGGCATCGGGCACCTGCAGCAGCTCGCCTCGCCACGACGGGTCCGCCCTGGCCCCGGCCAGCATCGGCGCAGCCTGCTCGCCCACCACGATCAGCCCGGCCAGCCCCGCGCGCGCGGCCTGCCGGCCCGCCTGCTCGTGCAACTCCTCGGCCTGCGCGCCCAGCTCGGCCATGTGGCCAAGCACGGCGAACGCACGCCGGCCGTGTGCCATCGCGGTCAGGGCCGACAGGGCGGCGCGCGTCGCCTCCGGGTTGGCGTTGTAGGCATCGTTGATGACCGTCACCCCGTCGGGCCGCTGCGTTACCTCCATCCGCCACCTGCTCCGGGCCGTGGCCGCGGACAGCCTGGCCGCGACGGCGGCGACGTCCATGCCGAGCTGGCCGGCCAGCGCCGCCGCGGCCAGCGCGTTGGCGACGTTATGCTCGCCGTGCAGCCGCAGCCGGACGGGAGCCGAGCCTGCCGCGGTCAGCAGCATGAAGCCGGGCCGGCCGGCCTCGTCGAGCACGATGTCGGCCGCGCGGACGTCCGCCCGGGGCGACCGGCCGAAGGTCACCACACGCGCCGCGGTGTGCCGGGCCATGGCCAGCACCCGCGGGTCGTCGGCGTTGAGCACGGCCGCGCCGCTGGCCGGCAGCGCGGCGGGCAGCTCCGCCTTGGCCTTGGCGACCTCGTCGATGCTGCCGAACTCGCCGGCGTGCGCGTGCCCTACGCACAAGACGGCGCCCAGCCGGGGCGGCGAGATCTCGCACAGCGCGGTAATGTGCCCGGCACCGCGCGCGGACATCTCGGCGACCAGGTACCGGGTCTGCTCCGTCACCCGCAGCACGGTGAGCGGGTGGCCGATCTCGTTGTTGTAGGAGTCCCGCGGCGCCACCGTGGGCCCCAGCGACTCGATCAGCTGCGCCGCAAGATCCTTGGTCGTGGTCTTCCCCACCGACCCGGTGATCGCGGCGATCGTCAGGCCGCCCGCGCGGTCCACGACGGCTCTGGCCAGGGCGGCCAGGGCGGCGGCCACGTCAGGGACGATCAGCGCGGGCACGCCGGGCGGCCGGGAGGCGAGCACCGCGGCGGCCCCCGCCGCCAGCGCACGGGATGCGAAGTCGTGTCCGTCGGCGCGGCGCCCGGGCAGGGCCGCGAACAGGCTGCCCGGCCGGGCCTGACGCGAGTCGGCGACGACCGGGCCGGTCACCATCGCGCCCATGTCCAGGGCCGCGGAGTCTGCGTCGGGCGTGGCGCCGGTGATCTCGGCTATCTGGGCCACCGACAGCGCGATCATGGAGCCCCCACATCGGCCTGCCCGGTATCGGGCGGCCCGCCGGACGCGGCCAGACGGCGCGCGAGCGCCTCAGCCACCACCTCGCGGTCGTCGAACGGGATCACCGACGTGCCCGCGTACTGGCCGCGCTCGTGTCCCTTCCCCGCGACCAGCACGACGTCTCCCTTGCCCGCGCCGGTGATGGCGACGCCGATCGCGGAGCAGCGGTCGGGCTCGATGATCACGTGCGCGCGGTCACCGGCGGGAACGCTCACGGCTCCGGCGAGCATCTCGGCGAGAATGCCGAGCGGATCCTCCGAACGCGGGTTGTCGCTGGTGAGAATCGCCACGTCCGCGAGCCCGGCCGCCGCGGCCCCCATCAGCGGGCGCTTGGCGCGGTCCCGGTCACCGCCGCAGCCGAGCACGATTGTGAGGTTTCCCAGCGTGACCGGCCGCAGCGCGTCCAGCACGGCCCGCACCGCGCCGGGCTTGTGCGCGTAGTCGACCAGCACGGTGAAGTCCTGGCCGGCCTCGACCCGCTCGAGGCGGCCGGGCACGCCCGGGCAGGCGGCGACTCCGGCTACCGCGGTCGCGATCCCGACGCCCGCCTCGACCAGCGCGACGATGGCCCCCAGCGCGTTGGCGACGTTGAACGGCCCGGGCAGGGCCACCGACGCTTCGGCCTCCACGCCTCCGGGGCCGATGACCCGGAACGCGCTCCCGTCTGCCCCGCCGCGCGCCTCGGCGGCCCGCCAGTCCGCTTGCGGGTTCCCGGCCGCCGAGTAGGTGGTGAGCGGGATCTGCGGTGCGGCAGCGAGCAGCCGGCCATGCTCGTCGTCGATGTTGACCACCCCGGCCCGGGCGTAGCCCGGCGTGAACAGGGCGGCCTTCGCCTCGAAGTAGGCGTCGATTGTCTCGTGGAAGTCCAGGTGATCCTGGGACAGGTTGGTGAACAGGGCCACGTCGTAGGCCGTCCCGGCCACGCGGCCGAGCGCCAGCGCGTGGCTGGAAACCTCCATCGCCGCCGCCGTCACGCCCCGTTCGACCATGGCGGCCAGCAGGGCCTGCAGATCAGTGGCTTCCGGGGTGGTCAGCCCGCTGTCGATGGTGACCTCGCCGACGCGGGTCTGCACGCCGCCGACCAGGCCGGTCACGTGGCCTGCCGCTCGCAGCCCGGACTCAACCAGGTAGCTGGTGGTCGTCTTGCCGCTGGTGCCGGTCACTCCGATCAGCGTCAGCTTCCCCGACGGGTGGCCGTAGATCCAGGACGAGACGGCGCCCAGCCTCGCTCGCGGATCGCCGACCACGAACACCGGCAGGCCCGACCGGATCGCGAGTTCCTTGCCCGCCGGATCGGTGAGGACCCCGCCATGGTGCTGGCGGCCGGGCAGCGCGACATACAGGTCACCGGGCTGCACGCGGCGTGAGTCGTGCGTGACCCCCGAAATACCGCGGGATGCGCTGGGGCTGGTCAGAGGGCCAGGCCCGTCCCGGCCCGCGGTTCTCACGCCCAGCAGCCCCGCCAGTCCCCCTAGCGAGCGCAGAGGAACCCGGCGTGGACGCATATCCGCTGGCACGGGCAGAGATTACCTCCGTTCACGTGCCGTCGCTCACGGAGCGGCCGTTCCCGTGGCCACGAGCCTGACGTGCGGCCGCCCGGCGCCGTCCGGGGGGATCTGCAGGGTCTGCAGCGCGAACTTCGCCACGTGGTAGAACACCGGTCCGGCCACGGCATCGCCGAAGTAGCTGCCGCGCGTCGGATCCTGCACGTTCACGGCCACGATGATCTGGGGGTCGCTGGCCGGGGCGATGCCGACGTAGCTCGACCCGTACTCACACAGGCAGCCGCCCCGCTGCGGATCCGGCACCTGAGCGGTACCGGTCTTGGCCGCGATCGAGTACCCCGGGATCACGCCCCACGGCTGCCCGCCCTGGGCGTCGACCGCGGGCACCTGCTGCAGTATCGCCATCAGCTCCCGCGCGGTCCTCGGCTGCAGCACCCGGGTCCGCCGCGGCGCGGGCGCGGGCGTGAACGTCCCGCTGCCGTTCGTCGTGCCGGCCACGATGGAGGGCTCGACCCGGACCCCGCCGTTGGCGATCGTCGCGTAGACGCTGGCCATCTGGACCGCGTTGACCGCGACGCCCTGCCCGAAGGAGAGGGTGTAGCGCGTGTCGCCCCACCACCTGGCCGGCGGCGGCAGGATTCCGGCACTCTCGCCGGGCAGGTTCAGCCCGGTGGGCTCGCCGAGCCCGAACGCCTTGAAGTACTGGTACTGCACCTGCGGGCTGACGTGCCGGACCACCTGCACCATGCCGTCGTTGAGGGAGTTGGCGACGATACCCGCGATCGTGTACCTCGCCGTCGCGTGGGTCTCGCCATCGTGGAAGGCAAAACCGTCGACCACGATCTGGTCGGGCACCGTGTAGGTGCTCATCGGCGTCTGGCCGCCGTGCTCGAGCGCGGCCGCGGCGGTGATGACCTTCGCCGTGCTGCCGGGCTGGAACACGTTCTGCACCGGGATATCCGCGGTCGCGGCCACGGTTTGCGGGTCAGCCGGGCTGAACGTCGGATACTGCGCGAGCGCCAGCATGCGCCCGGTGCCCGGCTGCATCACCACCACCGAGCAGTTCCGGGCCCGCGCCGCCTTGACCTCGGCGGCGCACGCTTGCTCGGCGTACCACTGGATATCGGCCTGGATGGTCAGCCGCAGGCTGCCGGCGGGCACCGGCGGCCGGACGATCTGCTCGGTCTGCGGGATGGGCTGCTGCGTCGGGCCAAGCTCCACCTCCTCGCTGCCGTCCCGGCCGGCCAGCAGGGAGTTGTACTCCGCCTCGAGCCCGGCCTTGCCACTCAGGTCGCCCGCTGTGTCGGCGTTGGCGAAGCCTATCAGGTTAGCCGCGAGGTCGCCGTTGGGATACGCCCGGGAGTAGGACGAGGTCTCGGCGATTCCGGGTAGCTTCAGGGCCGTGATGCGGGCCCCGGTCGCCGCCGCGACGTCACGCTTGAGCACGACATATTCCGGCGAGGTGGGGTGGTCGATCAAGACCTGGATCGCCGAGGCCGCCAGGCCCAGCGGCCCGGCTAGCGCAGCGGCGACCTGCGGGCGCTGGGCCTGCGGTATCAGCTTCGGATCGGCGTAAACCAGGTCGGTCTGCACGGTCATCGCGAGAACCGTGCCGTCTCTGCTGCTGATGGAGCCGCGCACGACCGGGATCAGGATCGGCCCGGGCGGCAGCATCTGCTGCTGCGCGAGAGCCCGGTAGCTCGCCCAGTGCAGGCCCTGCAGCTGAACGAGCCGGCCAGCGAGCAGGGTCAGGGCGAACCCGAGGCACAGCAGCGAGACGTTGAGGCGGCGGCCCGGCCCAGCTCGGCGCACGGCCGGGCGGGCGGGGCGGAACGAGCGGGCGGGCCGGGCCGGGGGGGCTGAGCGTGACCGGACGAACGGCCGGCTGCGGCGGTCATCGTCCCGGCTGCGGCGTTCACCCGGCCGGGGCCGGCGGTCATCGTCCGGGCCTTTGCGACCGGCCCTGACGTCCGCTGGCCTGCGCGCTGACCTGTCCACAGAGTCCGGACGCGGGCTGACGGCGGGCGGCCGTCCCCCCCCGCCACGCCCGCCCTCGCCCCGCCTGCCCTCGCCCCGTCCGCCGGCGCCCCGCCCGGCCCGGCCCTCGCCGGACCGCCGGTCCGAACGCGGCCCGTGCGGCCCCCGGGGCCCGCCGGGCGGCCCGCCGGATGGCCAGGCGCGCCGGGCCGGGCGCCGCCCTGGCCACTCGTCACGGTCGCCGGAACCACTGGCGCCCGAACCGTCGCCGGGCGTCACGGGGTGTATCCGGGGACGGCGTACGCACCTGTCACATGAGCCGGCGTGGCGTGCCTGCGGCCGGTCTGCGGGTCGACAAAGTTGAGGGTCGGCTGCGCCCGCATGCCCAGCCGGAGCGCTCGCTGCAGTATCGAGTTCGCCGACTCGTCGGTCGACACCTGCTGCTGCAGTTCCTGCACTCGCTGAGCGGCCTGGGTATTGTCCCGCTGCAGGTTGCTGATCTGGAAGGATGCCGCGGCCAGCGTCGTATTGATCACCAGCAGGCAGACGAGGCCGCACCCCAGCAGCGCGAGCACCAGCAGGATGAACGGCGTGCGCGACACGGGCCGCCGCCAAGTGCCCGAGACATGCCCGGGACCCGGGGCCGCCGGGGTCGCCGGGCGAGCCACGCGGGCGCCCCCGGCCGGCTGGGCCGCCGGCCGCGCGGACTGGTCGGCGCGGCGCGGTCGGCCCAGCATGCCCGGGCGGCCCGCCAGGCCCCGGCGGCCCGGCACGCCTGGCCGGGCGGGGCGGGTCCGCAGCCCTTCGGTCGCGGCCCGAGCAGGATCCGGCCCCCGCGGATCGGCATCCGGATCCGCGCGGCGCGGATCCTGACGGCGCGGATCCTGACGGCGCGGATCCTGACGGCGCGGATCGTCGCGGGGCGGCCCTTGGCGGCGCGGATCGTCGCGGGGCGGCCCTTGGCGGCGCGGATCGTCGCGGGGCGGCGCCTGGCGGCGCGGCGCCCGGATGCCCGGCCTGGGTCCGCGGGTGCCCGTACCCACCGTGGTACTCATGTGGCTAGTCCGCCCTCCTCGTCGCATGCGCCATCGTCATGCTGTGCTTCCCGCGCGCCTCCGGGGCGCCTTTGAGGCGCCGCCTTCCCTCGTCGCTCGTTCCTCGCTCCTCAGTCCAGGCGACACCGCGCCCCTTCGGCTCGCTCATGCGGCCCGCACTCGCTCGGCGGCTCTCAGCCGGGCCGAGGCGGCACGCGGGTTAGCTGTCAGCTCCGCGGCCGTGGGCCGCTCGGCCCCTCTGGTCAGGAGCCGGAACCGAGGCCTGCTCCCGGCGAGCTGCACCGGCAGGCCAGGCGGCGTCGTGTCCGCGGCGCTGGCGGCGAGAGCGCGCTTGACCGCGCGGTCCTCGAGCGAGTGATAAGCGAGCACCGCGATCCGGCCGCCGACCGCCAGGGCATCCAGCGCCGCGGGCAGGGCCCGCCGGAGCGCCTCGAGCTCGCCGTTCACCTCGATCCGCAAGGCCTGGAACGTGCGCTTCGCCGGGTTGCCTCCGATCCGCCGGGCCGGAGCCGGGATCGAGTCGCGGACGATCTCGCTGAGCCGCAAGGTCGAGGTGAGCGGTGCCTTCGACCGTTCCCTGACCACCGCGTCGGCGATGCGCCGGGCAAAGCGTTCCTCGCCGTACTCACGCAGCACCTGCGCCAGCCGGGCCGCGGAATAGGTGTTGACGACGTCCGCCGCGGTCAGCGCACCCGTCCGGTCCATCCGCATGTCCAGCGGGGCGTCGCGGGAGTAGGCGAACCCGCGGCCGGGGTCGTCGAGCTGAGGGGACGAGACCCCCAGGTCGAACAGGATGCCATCCACGTTCGGATGACCGAGCTGGGCCAGGATCTCGCCGATCGCGTCGTACCTGGCCTGGACCAGCGTGACCCGCCTCGCGTACGGCGCGAGCAGCTTGCGGGACTCCTCGATCGCAACGTCGTCGGCGTCCACGCCGATCAGGTTCAGCCCGGGATGCTGGCTGAGCAGGGCGCTGGCGTGCCCAGCCCGGCCGAGTGTGGCGTCCACCATGATCGATCCCTCAGGCTGCAGCGCGGGCGCGAGCAGGGCAAGCACCCGATCGGTCATGACCGGCTGATGTCCTGATCCCGTCGTGACCATCGGGCCCCCCTTCTCGCGTGCACAGCCACTGCGAAAGCGGCAGGACAAGACAGGCGCCTGCTGGCGCGTTTTGCCCGGCCAGGTCCCCATCCGCGCGATGCGCCGATGGGCACTGCGCTGATGGCCCTGGAATGCCGCCTGGCGCCGGGGAAGTGACGTCAGCCGGCCCTGGCCACCCAGCGCGGGTGGAGACCTCGCCGGGCACCCCGTGATGCGGGCGCCTGCTCACAGAACTCCGGGCAGCACCTCCTCGGACGCCTCGGAGAACGCGTCCTCCTGCCGGCCCAGGTAGGCATCCCAGGCCGCGGAGTCCCAGATCTCCAGGCGGGTATTGGCCCCGATCACGACGCAGTCACGCTGCAGCGCCGCGTAGTCGCGCAGCGCGGGCGGGATCGTGATCCGGCCCTGCTTGTCCGGTACCTCGTCGGATGCGCTGGCGAAGAAGACCCTGCTGTAGTCCCGTACCGCCTTGGCGGCCACCGGCGCGGTCCGCAGTGCCTCGGCGATGCGGCCGAACTCCGACTCCGGAAACACGTAGAGGCAGCGTTCTTGGCCCTTCGTCAGGACCAGTCCCGGCGCGAGTTCCTCGCGGTACTTGGCGGGCAGGAACAGCCGTCCCTTTTCGTCCAGGCGCGGCGTGTGAGTGCCGAGAAACACTGGCGCTCACCTCCCGAGTCCCCCACCCGTGCCGCTCCACGGGGCATTCGCGCCCCACGGTCCACCACCTTACCCCACAATCCCCCACCGTCAATGATGCAGCTGAGCTGATCTGGCCGCATCTGGAAAGGATGTCGAGGTCACAGCGGTGGAGTGAAGTGGAGCGTGCTGTGCACCGCGAGAGCGGGGGCCGTGGCCGGCGGCGATGCGATCCTGCGGTGGTCCGGGCTGCCCCCGGGATAGCCTGCGGATACCGCGCAAGGCAGGATTCTGCGTATGGTGTCACCTCGCCGCCACCGAAGCGACCTCGCATCCGCTGCACCGTACGACCTACTGTCTGTACGCTCGGGGCCAGTACGCACGGGGGCTGAACGCGCGGGGCCTGAACACACGTTGTACGGACGCAGGGGCATGGCGACGGATTACGGATTTCGGTTCCGCCTCGTCCGCGGGCTCGATGATCGCGTCGAAGGTGACGCGAGGAGGACATGTGATTATTGACACGGGGAATGAGGCAGACCGGAAGCTGGACGAGCTCGTGCCGGTGGCGCACCGCGTTAGCGGCGCCGTCGAAACGGTGATCTCCGGCAAGCCCGATGCCATCAAGCTGGCGATGACCGTGCTGCTCGCCGAGGGGCACGTGCTCATCGAGGACGTGCCGGGGGTCGGCAAGACGCTGCTGGCCAAGGCGCTGGCCCGGTCCATCGACTGCTCGGTCCGGCGGATTCAGTTCACCCCTGACCTGCTGCCGGGCGACCTGACCGGGGTCAGCGCCTTCAACCAGGAACGGAGGGAATTCGAGTTCAAGCCCGGGCCCATCTTCGCCAACATCGTCCTCGGCGACGAGATCAACCGGGCATCGCCGAAGACCCAGTCCGCGCTGCTGGAGTGCATGGAGGAGCGCCAGGTCACCGTGGACGGCGCTACCTACCCGCTAGAGCTGCCGTTCATGGTGATAGCGACGCAGAACCCGATCGAAATGGAGGGGACCTATCCGCTGCCAGAGGCGCAGCGGGACCGCTTCACCGCTCGCATCGCCATCGGGTACCCGGACCGGGACGCGGAGCTTGCGATGCTGGACTCGCACGGATCGTCATCGCCGCTGGACGTGCTCGAGCCGGTCGCTCACGGCAGCGACATTCGCGCCCTCATCGCCGCCGTGCGCGGCGTGCACGTGGCGCAGTCGATCAGGCAGTACGTCATCAGCCTGGTCAGCGCGACGCGATCCTCCGCGGAGCTCAGGCTCGGTGCGTCACCGCGGGCCACGCTGCACCTGCTGCGCGCCAGCCGCGCCTACGCGGCTCTCGACGGCCGGGACTTCGTGATCCCCGATGACGTTCAGGCCCTCGCGGGTCCCGTGCTCGCGCACCGGCTGCTGCCGACGCCCGAGGCACTGGTGAGCCATGAGCTCCCCGAGCGCGTCCTGGACCGGCTGGTGGAGAGGCTGCCGCTGCCGAGCAGGTAAGGCGCAACGGCCGGGATCCCGGCGACCGCCGGCGGTCAGTGGCCCGGCTCACAGGTTGGCCATAGATTGGAACGGCGGTCCGGCGGGAATGGCCGGGGCAGCGGGAGCGCGCGGCGGAAGGAAGGGCGGGCGGGACATGCGGTCATGGCTCGCGGCATTCACCACGCGCGGTACCTCGTTTCTTGCTGCCGGGGCCGCCGCGGCCATCGCCGGGCTGTTCCTGGGTGAGCGTGACCTGGTCAGCGTGGGAGTCCTGCTGCTCGTGCTGCCGATGTTCTCCGCGCTCGCCGCGGGCCGGGCGCGCTACCGCCTCAGCTGCACCCGCAGCGTCATCCCGCCGCGCGTCGCGGCAGGCCAGACGGCGCAGGTGCTGCTGCGGCTGGAGAACGTCTCGCGGCTGCCGACCGGGCTGCTGCTCGCCGAGGACACGGTCCCGTACGCGCTGGGCACCCGCCCCAGATACGTCCTGAACGGGATTGAGCGTGGCGGGACGCGCGAGCTGAGTTATCCGCTCCGCTCTGACCTCAGGGGCAAATTCGAGGTCGGCCCGCTGGAGATCCGGATCGCTGACGCCTTCGGCCTGGTGGAGCTGGGCCGCTCATTCTCCGCCCGCACAACGTTCGTGGTCACCCCGAAGGTAGTTCCGCTCCCGCGGGCGGTGGTCAGCGGAAGCTGGCGGGGCGACGGGGACGGCCGGGCCCGCACGGCGGCCGCCGCGGGAGAGGACGACGTCGTGCCGCGCGCGTACCGGGACGGCGACGAGCTGCGCCGGGTGCACTGGCGCTCGACTGCGCGGTACGGGGAGCTCATGGTGCGCCGCGAGGAGCAGCAGTGGCGGAACCGGGTGCTGCTCCTGCTCGACACCCGGCGCTCCGCGCATATCGGCAGCGGAGCGACGTCATCGTTTGAGTTCGCGGTCAGCGCCGCCGCGTCCATCGGCGCGCATCTCGCGCGCGAGGGCCTGCACGGCCAGCTGATTACGGACTCCGGGGCGCTGAGCACACCCGGCATCTTCGAGGATGTGCTGCTCAACTCCCTGGCCGTGATCAAGCCGTCCCGGGGCCGCGAGCTTGACTCTGGCCTCGCCGCGCTCCGCAACGGCAGCGGCCTCACGATCGCGGTGGCCGGGCGGCTTTCGGCGGGCGCGGCCCGCCAGCTCGCGGCGAGCCGCCGCGACGCCGGACCCGCGATCGCCATGCTGCTGGCCGTGTCGACCTGGGGTGGCAAGGGTCAGGATCAGGGGGGGCCGGCGGATGGCCGGCCCGGATCCAGCCGCGCCGCTTCAGGTGGCGCGGCGAACGGCGGCGCAGCCGACGGCCGGGCGGCCGACGGCCGGGCGGCGAACGGCCCGGGCCCGGCCGGGCCGGGCGAGACCGATGAGGCCGCGGGGATCCTCCGCGCGGCAGGCTGGCGGGTGGCCTGCCTCGACGCCGCCACGCCGCTCGCGGTCGCCTGGCAGCACCTGGCCATGTCCCCGTCCGCCCCCCCGCCGACCGGTTCGCTTCGCCCCGCCCGGCCCACCCTGGCCGCCCCGCTGGTCCCCCGTCCGGGGACGCCGGGAGCCGCCGTATGAATCCCAGGCTGACCCTGACCGCAGCCGCCGCGGTCATCCTGGCGTCGGTGTCGGTGTACCCGCTGATCCAGGGCGGGGCGTGGTTCTGGGCCGGCGTGGGCGCCGTCATTACCGCGGCCGCCGCGGGGACGCTCACCAGGCTGCCGACACTGCAGGCGGCCGTGGCGGCCACCGTGCTCGCGCTGATCGCCGCCAGCCCGCTGCTCGCCAACCCGGCCTGGTCGTGGAAAGTCCTCGGCGCGGTCATCGTCGCAGCTGCGGCCGCGAGCCGCGCGCGCATCCGCGTCCTGCAGGTGCTCGGCGGCCTGATCACCTACGTGGCCGCACTGCTGATCTACCTGAACGTCGCGTTCGCCGCCGGGCATTCTTTCGCCGGTATCGTGCCCACCACGACCTCGGTGCGCCACCTGTGGTCGCTGGCCAGCCAGGGCCTGGCGGAGCGGGCCTATGCCCCCCCGGTCCCCGGCAACCTGGGGATCACGCTCCTGGCCGCGGGGGGCATCGGCCTGATCGCGGCGGCTACCGACCTGATCGCGGTCCGGCTGCGCAGCCCGGCGATCGCGGGCCTGCCACTGCTCGCGCTGTACAGCGTCCGGATCACCACGAACGCCAGGCAGGGCGGCGTGGGCGCCACCATGGTGTTCTGCCTCGGCCTGATCGGCTACCTGGCGCTGCTAGCGGCTGACGGCCGCGACCGGCTCCGCATCTGGGGCCGCCCTGGCCGCGTCGGGCCGCCGCATCGGGCTGGCCGCGGCCTGCATCGCGCTGGCCTTCCCGCTGCTGATTCCCGGCGTGCGCGTGCACGACCTGTTCGCCTCCGGCGGTTCGGGCACCGGACCGGGCGGGAAGCGTATCAACCTGCCCAACCCGCTGGTCCAGATGAACGGGCAGCTGCGCGCTTCGAGGCCGCAGACCGTTCTGACTTACCACACGGATGCATCGAAACCGCAGGAGCAGTACCTGCAGGTGTACGTGCTGAACTACGACGCCGCCACGGGAAAGTGGGGCCTGGTGGTGCCACAGGCGCAGGCCAGCACCCAGGTGGGGAGCGGACCGCTGCGGGCCGCTCCGGGAGTTGTGCGCGGCATCCCGGAGACCGCGAGCAAGACCAGGGTCAAGCTCGCCACGGGAGTAACCGGCTACAGTTCCAAGCTGGCCGTCCTGCCGCTGCCGTACGCGCCCGCAAGGCTGCAGGTCGCGGGAGGCTGGCAAGAAGACAACAGCACGCTGATGGTTTACTCCGTCACGGAGCAGCTGTCCGGCTTGAGCTACACGGTGACGAGCACGCAGCCCGACCCGGAAAGCCGCGAGCTGGGCCTGCCCACGTCCGATCCGGAGAGCATCGCCGGCAGCTACCTGAGCTTCCCGTCCGGGCACCACCAAGAGCTGGCCAAGCTCGCGCGCAAGATCACCAAGCACGCCCGCACGCCGATCGACAAGGGGGCGGCGCTGCAGGGCTACTTCACGTCCGGGGACTTCAAGTACAACCTCAACGTCAAGCTGCCGGACAATCTCGCGGGGCTGACCAGCTTCCTCCAGAAGAAGCAAGGCTACTGCCAGCAGTTCGCCTTCGCGATGGCCGCGCTCGCCCGCCTGGCCGGCATCCCGTCCCGGATCGCCGTCGGCTACACGGCAGGGAGCGAGGCCCACGGCACGTGGAAGGTCACCACTGCCGACGCCCACGCCTGGCCCGAGCTCTACATCAGGGGTGCCGGCTGGCTCCGCTTCGAGCCCACGCCGGGCGGCACCACCGGCCAGGGCACGGCCATACAGCCGGATTACGCCCCGGCGCCGCGCACCCACGGCATCACTCCGGGCGCGACCACCAGCCCGGGCGCAGGCGCCAGGCTCGGCTCGACCGCCGGCCCCCCGAACATCGCCAAGATCCAGAAGCTGGGCGAGGGCTTCGCGGGCGGGGCGGCCCGGGCCGCCCCGCGGCACAGCATTGTCCGCCAGGTCCTGCTGGCCGTCGTGATCGTCCTCGGCCTCGCCCTGATCACGCCGATGGCGGCTAGGTGGCTGGTCCGCCGGCGCCGGCTCAGGCTCCTGGGTCGGCCAGACCGGCGTCACCCAGCCGGGCCCCGGCTCGGTCCCCGCTCCCGGCGCCTCGATGACCTGAGCCTGGATGCACAGCGGCTGGACGTTCAGCGCCTGGACGCACGGAGGCTGGACGCACAGAAGCTGGACGCCGAGCTCGCGCATGCAGCATGGCGGGAGCTCCGGGACAACCTGGCCGACTACGGACTGGCCCGCCGGGCCAGCGAATCACCCCGCGCTCTGGCCGGCCGGGTCGCGGCCACGCTGCGCCTGGACCCGGCGGCCCGGCGGGCCCTGGACCGGATCGTCTGGGCCGAGGAGCGGGCGCGTTACGCCACGGTCCCGCTGGGCCCGGAGACACTGCGCGCCGACACCGCCACCGTTCGGCGCGCACTCTCGCGGGAGGCGGACTGGGTCGTGCGCTGCCGCGCCTGGCTGCTGCCGACGTCAACGCTCACGCCGATCCGGCAGGGACTGCAGCAGTCGCTGGATGTGTTCGGATGGATGGATGCCGCTGGGCTAAGGCTCCGGGACCGGATCCGCCAGCAGGGCTAGTTGCCAGTCCAGCCGGGATCAGCGACCGCGCTCCTGGCGCCGGCGCCACCGTTCCTCGAGCCGTTCCATCATCCCCGTGCCGGTCGCGCGGCCGGGCCGCCGCTCCTTCGGCTTGGCGGGTCCCCGCCCGGTGGCGACGCCGGTCATGTGCCGGTAGCATGACGACGAAGCCGGCCACGCCGATCCAGATGTACTTGGTCACCACGCCGGCCAGCAGCATCCCGACGCCGAGCAAGAACCCGAACGCCGCCTCGACGACCCTGCGCTTGTAATGCACACGCGGATCGCTCGCGCGGACGGTGTTCGCGAACCGCGGATAATCGGCGTAGAGCGCCTGCTCAATCTGCTCGAGCTGGCGCTGCTCGTGCTCCGAGAGCGGCACGGTGCCTCCCATGAAACTTGCGCGCGAGGACGGGGCTCGGCGAGCTTCTCCTCACGGCCTGGCTTACCCTCCAGAATACGAGCGCCGATGCGTCCTGCGGAAGGGTACGCCGGTCTCGGGCCTGAACCCGCCCCGCGCCGATCACCCGTTCGCCGCTCCGCTCACCGGCATATCACCAGAAAACCGGATCCGGCGGTGGCCGGCGGGCTGGCTGAGCGGGGGTCACAGTCCGGTCCGGTCGCCATGAACCAGGGTCGCCGGGCGCACGGTGTCGGTCCCGAACCGCCCGGCGATCCGGTCCACGGCCCGCTCGGCCTCGCGCCACGAGACCGCCCGGTCCCCGAACGCCAGCTGCGTGACCGCGGTCGGGGCCGGGACCAGGCCGGCCGCCCGCACCCCCACCAGCCGTAGCCGAGCCCGGTCGCCCAGCCCGGCTACCGCGTAGAGCTCGCACGCCGTCCGGTATATCTGCTGGGCCACATCGGTTGGCTCGGGCAGCGTCCGCGACCTCGTGATCGTCTTGAAGGTGGCCAGGCGCAGCTTCACGACGACGGTCCGGGCCGAGCAGCCCGCGGCGCGCAGGCCGCGGGCCGTCCGGCCGGACAGCCGGAGCAGCTCACGCCGGATCACCTCGGGATCACAGACATCGCTGGGAAAGGTCTCCTCGGCGCCGATGCTCTTCTCCTGGACGCCCGGCACCACCCGGCGATCGTCGCGCCCCCAGGCCAGGGCCGACAGGTGGGCGGCGGCGGCCGGCCCGAGCGCTTGCTCCAGGCTGCTGACGGGGGTGTGCGCGATGTCCGCGACGGTGCGCAGCCCCAGCCGGGCCAGTACCTGGCCGGTCTGCTTCCCGACCCCCCACAGCGCGGCGACGGGCAGCGGATGCAGGAAGTCCAGGACGCCGTCCGCCGGAATCACGAGCAGCCCGTCGGGCTTGCAGTGCACGGACGCGAGCTTGGCGATGAACTTGCTGGTCGCAACGCCTACCGAGCAGGTGATCCCCTGCTGCTCGAGGATCATCGCCCGGATCAGCTGCGCGATCGCCGCAGGCCGCCCGAGCCGCCGGAGCGCGCCCGAGACATCCAGGAACGCCTCGTCAAGCGCGAGCGGCTCGATCTCCGGCGTTATCGTCCGGAAAGTCGCCATGACCTCCCGTGACACCGCCGTGTACAGGCCGTGCCTGGGCGGGATGACCACGGCGTGCGGGCACAGCCGCGCGGCCCGCGTCATCGGCATGGCCGAGCGCACCCCGAACGTGCGCGCCTCGTAGGAAGCCGAGAGCACCACCCCGCGCCCGCTGGTGCCGCCCACGACCACCGGCCTGCCCGCCAGGTCGGGCCGGTCCCTGATCTCCACGCTGGCGTAGAAAGCGTCCATGTCGACGTGCAGGATGTGACAGCCCGTGTCATCCCCCGCCGGCCTGCCCGGGTCACCCCGCGGGAGTTCGTGCGCCACCGGCGCCTCCTCATGCAGTCCCTCGGCTCACTGTAGTGCCGGCCTCCGACAGTCCGTCGGCCGCCGGTTTTGGGGGTTTTGGGGGCGAGCGGGTTAGAGAGGGCGGAACGGGCTAACCGTGGTCAGGGGCGGGGTCGGGTTGCGGCCTGAGCTCGAGCAGGCGGGCCAGCAGGCCATTGACGAACGCCGGAGAGCCTTCCGTGGACAGGTCCCGGGCGAGCAGCACCGCCTCGCTGATCGCGACCCCGTCGGGCACGCCTGATCCGCAGTAAAGCTCGTACGCCCCGATCCGCAGGATATTCCGGTCCACGGCGGGCATCCGGTCCAGCGTCCAGCCCTGCGAGTGCTCGCTCAGCAGCTCATCGATGCGCTCGCGGTGCGCCTGCACGCCCCGGACCAGCTCTGCGGCATAACCGGAGACCGGCGGGCTGCCGCCGGCGGATGAGCCGCCCCCCGCCGGGCCGGCGGCGGACCGCTCGGCGAGCAGGTCCAGCACGGGCTCGCCCCTGATCTCGGCCTCGAACAGGACGTCGAGCGCCCGCTTGCGGGCCTTACTGCGCGCAGACATGGTCCACCCCGGCGAGCCGGCGGCACGGGGAGGACGTCACGCCCGGCCGAGGTACAGGCCGGTGCGGGTGTCCACCCGGATCTTCTCGCCGGTGATGATGAACAGCGGCACCTGGATCTGCGCGCCGGTCTCCAGGGTGGCCGGCTTGGTCCCGCCCGTCGACCTGTCGCCCTGCAGGCCGGGGTCGGTCTGGCTGACGGTCAGCTCCACGGCCGCCGGCAGCTCGACGTACAGCGGGACCCCCTCGTTGAACGCCACCACGACGTTCTGCTCCTCGAGCAGGTAGTTCGCCGCGTCGCCCACGGTCGCCGCGGGAATGTGCGGCTGGTCGTAGTCGCGGGTGTCCATGAAGACGAAGTCGTCGCCCTCGCGGTAGAGGTACTGCATCTCCCTGCGGTCCACGCTCGCCTGCTCGACGCGCACCCCGGCGTTGAAGGTTCGGTCCACGACCTTGCCCGACAGCACGTTCTTCAGCTTGGTGCGCACGAACGCGCCGCCCTTGCCCGGCTTGACGTGCTGGAAGTCCACGACGTTCCAGAGCTGGCCGTCGATGTTGAGGGTCATGCCGTTCTTGAGATCGTTGGTGGTGGCCACTGGTCGTGTCTCCTGCGTGCGTGCGGAACCAGCTCGTTCCGGCTACAGAACGAGGAGTTCCCTCGTGGTCGTGGTGAGCATCTCGGGTGACCCCGCCGCCCCGGCGCCAGCGCGCACCACCAGGGTGTCCTCGATTCTGACGCCGCCCCTGCCGGGCAGGTAAATCCCGGGTTCGACGGTTACGGGAACCCGGTCTACGAGTGTACCGGTCTTCCCGTACCCGATGGTCGGGGCCTCGTGGACCTCCAGCCCGACGCCGTGGCCCAGCCCGTGCCGGAAGTGGCCACCGTGACCGGCGGCGGCGATCAGGTCGCGCGCGGCCGCATCGACCGCGCTCACGTCCGTGCCGACGGTCGCGGCCTGGATGCCGGCCCGCTGCGCCTCGGACACCAGATCGTAGATGTCGCGCTGCCACGCGGCAGGCGCGCCGAGCGCGACAGTGCGGGTCATGTCCGCGTGGTATCCGCCGTACCTCGCGCCGCAGTCGATCGTGATCAGGTCCCCGGCGGCGAACGGCCGGCCGGCGGGCACGTGATGCGGGATGGCGCCGTTCGGCCCGCTGGCCACGATGGTGTCGAAGGCCACCGCCTCGGCGCCGAGGTCCATCATCGCCCGCTCCAGGCCGACCGCGAACCCGCGCTCGGTCTGTCCCGGCTCGATGCCCGGCAGCGCGGCGGAGAGCGCCTCGCTGGTGATCGCGCACGCCCGGGCCAGCAGCGCGATCTCGGCCTCGTCCTTGACCATCCGCAGCTCCTCGATGATCCGCCCGGCGGCCGCCAGCGACGGCGCGCCGTTGACCTGGGTCAGCTCCTGGTACTGCTCCACGGTCATCACGTGGGCCTCGAACGCCACCGCGCGCAGGCCGCGGGCGCCGGCCAGCCGGGTCAGCGCCGGCTCGATGAACCGGTCGATGACCAGCTCCAGCTCGGGGGCCTCGCGACGGGCGGTCTGCTCGTACCTGAAGTCGGTGGCCAGCACGGCCGGCCCGTGGACGGGGAGCAGCAGCGCCGCGTTGGAGCTGACCAGGCCGGTGAGGTAGCGGACGTTGACCAGGCTGGTGATCAGGGCCGCGTCCGCGCCCAGCGCCGCGATCTTCCCCTGCGCGCGCGCCCGGCGGTCGGCGTGGGCCAGCGGCACGGTTGGCGTCACGCGGCCAGGTCGCGGATCTGCTCGATCAGCCGCACCCGCTCGGCGTGCGTGGGGGCCAGGGGCGCCACGTTGAGCGTGGTCACGCCGGACTCTCGGAACGCCGCCACCCGCTCGGCCACCCAGGAGCGCGGCCCGATCAGCGAGGTTCCCTCCAGCAGCGAGGCGGGCACCAGCGCGGCGGCCTCGTCCTTCCGCCCGTCCAGGTAGGCGTCCTGGATCGCGGCGGCCTCGGCCTCGTACCCGTACCTGGCCACCAGGTCGTTGTAGAAGTTGCGGCCCTTCGCGCCCATCCCGCCGATGTAGAGCGCCTGCGCGGGCCGGCCCTGCTCCAGCAGCCCGGTAACGTCCTCGCCGATGGCCAGCGACGCCGTAGCCGGCACCACGTCCAGCGGCCCGAGCGACGGGTCGCGCTTCGCCTGGCCGGCCGCCAGCGCCGCGCCCCACACCGACGCCGCCTTCTCGGGGAAGTACCAGATCGGCTGCCAGCCCTCGGCCAGCTCGGCGGCCATCTCCACGTTCTTGGGGCCCAGCGCCGCGACGAAGATCGGGATCCGGTCCCGGACCGGGTGGTTGATCAGCTTCAGCGGCTTGCCGAGCCCGGTGCCCTGGTCCGGCGGGAGCGGGATCGTGTAGTGCCGGCCGGAGTACTCCAGCCTGTCCCGGCGCCACACCTTGCGGCAGATCTCGATGATTTCCCGGGTCCGGCCGATCGGCGCGTCGTACCGAACGCCGTGCCAGCCCTCGATCACCTGCGGGCCCGAGGCCCCGATGCCGAGCGTGAACCGGCCGCCGGACACGTAGTCGAGCCCGGCCGCGGTCATCGCGGTCAGCGC
>WNFM01129703.1_pt5 | contig 26344 bp, 28 predicted proteins | sample 5400271 | NCBI WGS metagenome assembly WNFM01 (sample SAMN13153352, study PRJNA577476) | soil metagenome | isolation source: 60 cm saprolite on Douglas fir-dominated hillslope | place: USA:California | collected 2013-09-17 | reverse complement strand
GAGGTTGGCACGCGCGCCGGAAAGCGCGCCGCCCGCCGGGTAGGCGCGCGCAAAGTGGCCACTGCACGCGTGCCGGTGCTGTTCGAGGCGCCGGTCGCGTCCGGCCTGCTCGGTCACTTCGTTGCCGCGGTCAGCGGCGGCAGCCTGTACCGCAAGTCTTCCTTCCTGCTCGACAGCCTCGGCAAGACAGTGTTTTCGCCGAACGTGCAGATTCACGACCGGCCGCATGTCCCCAAGGGACTGGCCAGCAGCCCGTTCGACGACGAAGGCGTGGCGACGCGCACTCGCGACATCGTGCAGGACGGCGTGCTGCAGGGTTATTTCCTCGGCAGCTACTCCGCACGCAAGCTTGGTATGAGATCCACCGGTAACGCGGGCGGCAATCACAACCTCAGCATGGATTCCACCGACGGCGATCTGGCCGCGTTGCTCAAGAAGATGGGAACCGGCCTGCTGCTCACCGATTTGCTGGGGCAGGGGGTCAACATGGTCACCGGCGATTACTCGCGCGGCGCCGCGGGATTCTGGGTCGAGAACGGCGAAATCTCCCATCCCGTGCAGGAAATCACCGTGGCCGGAAATCTCAAGGACATGTTCAGGAACATCGTCGCGATCGGCTCCGACGTGATCGTGCGCGGCTCGCGCCAGTGCGGATCGGTGCTGGTCGAGGGAATGACGGTGGCCGGCGAGTGAAACGAGTGCTGGGTGCTGCGTACTGAGTGCTGAGTGAGTGAAACGAGTGCTGAGTGCTGCGTACTGGGTGCTGAGTACTAAGTAAATACGAAGCGAGGCCCTGCAAGCATGAAGCTTTTCTCCCAGCACGACACGTGTACTCGTTACCGATTCATCGGCCGTTTGCGGGAAACGTGTCAGAACGCCGCATCCCGCCCCAACGGCAACCCCCATTCGCCGTGTCTGCGGCGTGCACGCAGCACTCAGCACCTCGCGGCACTGCTGCTCGTACTCGCTCTCGCGTCATGCGGCGAAAAACCCCCACAACTGGCGAGATTGGACCCTTCCGACGTCGTCCTGGCATTCGGCGACAGCCTGACTTACGGCACTGGTGCGGGACAGGCTGAAAGCTATCCGGTCATACTGGCGCAACTGATCGGCCGCAAGGTAGTCGGTGCCGGGGTGCCGGGAGAGACGACGGCCGATGGACTGGAGCGTCTGCCCGCGGTGCTCGAAGAGGTGAATCCCAGGCTGGTCCTGTTATGCATGGGCGGCAACGACATGCTGCGCAAAATGGACTCCGCGGGCATCGAATCGAACCTGCGTGCGATGGTCCAGATGGCAAAGGCGCGCGGTGCCGGTGTCGTGCTGATCGGCGTTCCGACGCCGGAACTGTTCGGTGGACCGCCGGAGTTCTACGACAGGATCGCGAAAGAATTCTCGCTGCCGCTGGAAAAGAAGGTATTGAACGACGTCTTGTTCGATCGCAGCCTGAAGTCCGACCCGATTCATCCGAACGCCAGCGGATATCGTCGCTTCGCTGAAGCGCTGGCCGATCTGCTGAAAAAGGCGGGCGCCGTCTGACAGGGTGCATCGAAAGGGAGGGCCGCATGAAGGGCAATCGCATCGAAACAGTTCATGTCCTGCCGTTCGCGTTCGGCCTGATTGCCTTTGCGGGCTGTCACCGCGAGCCGCGGCCTCCTGGCTGAGCATGAAACTTTTTCCCTGGCCCAGGTACGCGATCATTTCCGGCTTGCTGGCCGCGCTGATGTTCGCGCTCTCGTTCACTGATGCCGCTGCTGCCGCTGCGGAAAGAACGAAAGTCGTGCTGGCCGTGGGCGGCAAGACGACCCTGTATTACCTGCCCCTGACGCTGGCCGATCGTCTCGGCTACTTCACGGACGAGGGCCTGGATGTGGAGATCAACGATTTCCCCGGCGGTTCCAAAGCGTTGCAGGCACTCATCGGCCATAGCGCCGACGTCGTTTCCGGCGCTTACGAACACACCATCGTGATGCAAACGCTCGCGCAGAAAGTCGAGGCATTCGTGCTGCAGGGCATGAATCCCGGGCTCGAACTCGGCATCCGCAAGGACAAGGCGGCGGGCTACTCCTGGGCAAAGGACCTGAAGGGCATGAAGATCGGCGTGTCCGCGCCGGGGTCGAGTACCCACATGCTCATCAATCATCTGCTCGCTTCGGTGGGGCTGAAGCAGGACGATGTTTCCATCATCGGCGTGGGCACCGGCCCCTCCGCAGTAGCGGCGATGCGCAGCGGCGAGATCGATGCCATCTCCAGCGTCGAACCCGTGATGACGTTGCTCGAGCGTTCGGGGGACATCAAGATCGTGGTCGAAACCATCACCGACAAAGGCGTGCGCGACGTATTCGGCGGCAGCATGCCCGCGGCCACGTTGTATGCGCGGGTCGACTATATCGAACAGAATCCGAAGACGGTGCAGGCCCTGACCAATGCCATCGTGCGGGCGCTGCTCTGGTTGCAGAAGAGCACGACCGAGGACGTGCTCAATGCGGTGCCGCCGGAATACCTGCTTGGAGACAGGGCGCTGTATGCGGCCTCGTTCGAGCGGCTTCGTCCGACGTATTCGAAGGACGGCATGATTCCGAAGAAGGGCGTCGACAATTCCTACAAGGTGCTGCTGGCCCATAACAATGCCGTGCGGCGTGCGCCGGTGGTGTGGATCAACCAGACTTACACCAACGCATTCGTGGAAAAGGCGCTGCAGAAATACAGATGAACATGCAAAGTTCGCTGAGACTGGAAGGGGTGACCTGTACCTTTCCCGCGAGGGGGGGCAATGCCGGCTATACCGCGGTCGCGGACGTGAGCCTCGACGTGGCGGATGGCGAATTCGTCTCGGTGGTCGGACCCACCGGCTGCGGCAAATCCACGCTGCTGAATGTCGCCGCCGGCTTGCTTGCGCCCACGCAGGGCAGCGTCTCCGTATTCGGCGAGAAATTGCAAGGCATCAATACGCGCGCGGGTTACCTGTTCCAGAGCGAAGCGCTGATGCCATGGCGCACGGCATTGCAGAACGTGACCGCCGGCCTGGAATTCCGCGGCGTTGCCGCGGACAAGACGCGCTTGCGGGCAACGGACTGGCTCAGGCGCGTCGGGCTCGCGGCACACGGGCACAAGTATCCGCACGAGCTTTCCGGCGGCATGAGAAAGCGCGTCGCGCTGGCGCAGACGCTGATCCTCGATCCCAAGATCCTGCTGATGGACGAGCCGTTCTCGGCCCTGGATGTTCAGACCCGCAGCCTGATGGAGAACGAGTTGTTGAACCTGTGGGTGCAGGACCGCAAGTCGGTCATGTTCGTCACGCACGACCTGGAAGAAGCCATCTCGCTGTCCGACCGCGTGGTGGTCATGTCCGCGGGACCGGCCAGCCGGCTGATCGGCGAGTTCGCCATCGACCTGCCGCGTCCGCGCGACGTATCCGAGATCAGACTCACCCCGCGCTTCGTCGAAATACACAGACTCATCTGGCAGGCGCTGCGCGACGAAGTGCAGAGAGCCTACGTCCACGCCTTGGACTGAAACGATTTGCCACAGAGGTCACGGAGGGCACAGAGAAATGCAAGAAAGCGGAAAAAGGATGGAAGGAGCATGCGGACAATTCCGATGCGCGTTCTGCGTTCCCTTCCGTCTTCGTATTCGTTCGGTATTTTTGTTTTCCTCTGTGACCTCTGTGGCTAAGAATTGGGTTATTTCATGAAGCGCGGCACGCTCATAATTTGTCAGATCGGCCTGTTGGTCGGGTTGTTCGTGCTGTGGCACGTGCTGACCGCGACGGCGACGCTGCCGAAGTTCTTTTTCGGCGAACCGCTGGTCGTGCTGATGCGGGTTCGCGACTGGTTCGTCAGCGGCAAGATCTATCCGCATCTGGGCGTGACCCTGATCGAGACCATTCTGGCCTTCATCATCGGTACGGCGCTCGGCCTGGTGTTCGGCCTGTGGCTGGCACTTTCCGACTTTGCGGCGAAGTTGCTGAATCCGTACATCACCGCGCTCAATTCCATGCCGCGCGTGATCCTGGCGCCGATCTTCGCGGTCTGGTTCGGGTTGGACATCAAGTCCAAGGTCATGCTCGGGATCACGCTGGTGTTCTTCATCGTTTTCTTCAGCGTCTATAACGGCGTGCGCGAAGTCAGTCCGACGATCCTGGCGAACGCACGCATGCTCGGCGCGAACGGCCGGCAATTGCTGCGGCATGTCTACCTGCCGAGCGCGACGGCCTGGGTTTTCTCCAGCCTGCACGCCTCTGTCGGCATGGCCTTCGTCGGGGCGGTGGTCGGCGAATACCTGGGCTCGGCCCGGGGCGTGGGCTACCTGATCCTGCAGGCCGAGGGCGTCTTCGACATCAACACCGTGTTCGCCGGCGTACTGGTACTGACCGCTTGCGCCCTGGTCCTCGACTATGCCGTCACGCTCGCCGAGCGCCGCCTGCTGCGTTGGCGGCCCGGCACCGTCTCCAACGCCTCCTGAACTCTAGGGCAACTCTCTCACCGCAGAGGACGCAGAGGACGCGGAGGACGCAGAGGAAGAGCGAGGGAGTGAAACAGGCTCGGCGCGCATTTCTCTGATTGCCCGTCACGGCCAAAGTAGGCCGCGTAGATTCAAGAACAGCTTTCTCATACTTCCCGGAATTCCCCCCGTTCCTGTTTTCCTCCGCGTCTTTTCCTCCGCGTCCTTTGCGTCCTCCGCGGTGAGAGCTGCACTAATCTTCTTGAGCGAAACCGCTTGTCCATGCTAGAAACGGGTTCGGACTCATAAACCAGTAAATCCACTTGGACTTTTCGAATCACGCCATCCTGATCGGCGCCGTTCTGGTGCTGCTGAGCATCCTGGCCAGCACGCTTTCGGCACGCACCGGTGCACCGCTGCTGTTCGTGTTCCTCGGCATCGGCATGCTGGCGGGCGAGGACGGGCCCGGTCACATCCGCTTCGGCGACTATCAGGTCGCCTACCTGGTCGGCACCCTGGCACTGGCTGTCATCCTGTTCGACGGCGGCATGCGCACGCGCTACGACACCTTCCGCGTCGGTTTGTGGCCGGCGGTTTCGCTGGCCACGGTCGGCGTGGTGCTGACAACGGTGATCGTGGGTTATGGGGCCTCCCGTATTCTCGGACTGGGATTGATGGAAGGCATGCTGATCGGCGCCATCATCGGCTCGACCGATGCGGCGGCGGTCTTCTCGTTGTTGCATGCGGCGGGCATGCGGCTCAAGCAGCGGGTCGGCGCCACCCTGGAAATCGAGTCGGGCTGTAACGACCCGATGGCCGTGTTCCTGACCCTGTCGCTGATCCATATCGTCGGGGCCGACCAGAGCGCACCGGGCTGGTCGGTGCTCTGGCACTTCATTCAGCAGTTCGGGCTCGGGGCACTGGCCGGCATCGGCGGCGGCAAGCTGCTGGTCTGGCTGATCAACCGCGTGAATCTGGCCAGCGGCCTCTATCCATTGCTGGCCATGGCCGGCGGCCTGGCGATCTATGCCGGCACGACGGTCCTGGACGGCAGCGGCTTCCTCGCGATCTATCTCGCCGGACTCATCCTCGGCAACAGTCGCGTGCACACGGCCGGCAATATCCTGCGCGTGCACGACGGGCTCGCCTGGTTGTCGCAGATCGCCCTGTTCCTGATGCTCGGCCTGCTCGTGACGCCTGGTGCGTTGATCGAGATCGGCCTGGGAGCGCTCGGCGTGGCAGGACTGCTGATGTTCGTCGCGCGGCCGATCGCGGTCGGCGTATCGCTGCTTCCGTTCAAATTTCCGCTGCGCGAACAGGCGTTCATTTCGTGGACCGGCTTGCGCGGTGCGGTGCCGATCGTGCTCGCTCTGTTTCCGGTCCTGGCCGGGCTGCCGCAATCGTCGATCTACTTCAATGTCGCTTTCTTCGTGGTGCTGGCGTCGCTGCTGGTGCAGGGTTGGACCGTCGCACCGCTGGCGGGCTGGCTGCGATTGAGGCTCCCGCAGGAGCACGCGCCTTACTACTCGGAGTTCGTCGAAGTGCCGGGGCGCGCCGGCCTGCAACTGCTCGGCTACCGGGTGAACGAAATGAGCGCGGCGATCGGCAGGACGGTGATCCAGCTCGCCCTGCCCGCGGAAGTGCGCGTCGTCGCGGCATTCCGCGACGGCAGGACAGTCGAGTCCATCAGCCACCTGGAAATTGCGGCCGGCGACCTGGTGTATGTAATCACGCCGAGCGAGCACATGACCGTGCTCGATCTTTTGTTCGTGCCGGCCGACGACCTGGAAGAGTCCGAGCAGCAGCGCTTCTTCGGCACGTTCACGCTGAATGGCGATGCCCCGCTGGGCGAAGTCGTGGAGATGTACGGTGGGGCGGTATCCACGTCGATCAGTTCCATGACGCTGGCGCAGTACATCGACCGCCAGTTCCGCCGCCGCCCGGACGTGGGCGACTATGTGCGCTTCGGCAAACTGAATCTGGTCGTGCGCGAGATGCAGAACGGCCACGTTTCCAAAGTCGGCATCATCGTCCGCGAGCGGTAACTGGGAGATTGCGGCCGCGCGAATTGCGTGGTCGAAAGCGAAGCCTGAAAACCAATACCCGATTCTTGTGTGCTCTCTACCCATCGCGCATTTGGAACTACAATGCCGATGCTCGATGCCGCAATCGACCCCGCTTCCCTAGTAACAAACCATCGAACCCTTGTTCATTCTCAAGCTGATCCTCGTCCCGGCCCTGATCGGCGCGATCACGCTGGCGGGCCGCCGCTGGGGACCGTCCGTCGCGGGCTGGCTTTCCGGCTTTCCGATCGTTACCGGGCCTATTCTTTTGTTCGTGGCGCTGGAGCAGGGGCCGCAATTCGCCTCCGTTACGGCGGCGGGGGCGCTGGCCGGAGGATTGGCGTGGATGTCGTTTGCGCTCAGCTATGCCTGGGCCGCCACGCGAATGCACTGGTTTCTGACCTTGCTCATCGGCCTGTGTGCCTATCTTGTCGTCGGCATGGCGGTGGTTTTTTCCGCGCCGCCGTTCACCTTGATCGTCATCCTGGTCGCCGCCGCGGTTTTGCTCGGGCCGTCTTTGTTTCCGCGACTGACCCAGCCGATCGGCAGGGTCGTTTCGTCATACGTCGAACTTTTCGCACGCATGATCGCGGGCGGCTTGCTGACCGTCGCGGTCACCCACATGTCGCCGGTACTGGGGCCGAAATTCAGCGGCCTGTTCGCCGTGTTTCCCGTCATGGGCATCGTCCTCGCCGCTTTTTCGCACCGCGCCAGCGGCAACATCTTTACCATCCATCTGCTGCGCAGCATGGTGTATGGTTTCTATGGCTTCACCGCCTTCTGCCTGATCGTCACGCTCTCCCTGCCGGCAATCGGAATTACCGCCGGATTCTTGCTGGCGTTAGGCTGTTCACTGGCGGTGCACCTTTGCGTGCTTTTGTTCATGCGCCGAAACCGTCGCCGCGTTCCGGCGATTCCCTGACGCGGCAGCGCATCACGACAATTCTTCGGGCAGCGCTTGGACTCGTCCCAAGTCGGCGGTATCGAAACCCTCCGTGGACCGGCCGTAGATCGGCGCCAACAGAAGGGCTTTTTCTACGTCTTCAACGTGAAAGCCGTGCGGCCGGACGTCGCAGGCGGACGGTCCGAACCAGAGCCGGGTTGGGCGACACGAATGGGTTAAAGCAACTCGCGAAACTGCTCGATGGTGAGGCCGGCGTCGCGAACGATACCGCCCAGGGTAAATGCGTTGACGGGGTTGTGACGCGGGATGGTAAGGATGCGCGCGCCGTTGGACATGACGATGTGCTTGCCTTGGCGGACCACCGAAAATCCGGCCTTTTCGAGAGCGCGGACGGCATCGAGGTGATTGACGCCCGGAATCTTTGGCAAGGCTAGACGACTACCTCGATTTCGCGAACACTCTCCCCTCTCAACTGCTCGTCAATGACAGCGAGGTATTCACGGATCGCATCCTTTATGTTTTCGAGGGCCTCTGCTTCCGTAGCTCCCTGTGACCAGCATCCAGGAAGGCCGGGCACCGAGACAGAAAAACCCTCTTCAGACTGGTGTAGAGCGATGCGATAGCGCATGGGTTCTCTCCGAAAGCGCGGTAGTTAAGTATAGCTCAGACGCTGTGACGCCCAACGTTGCCGTTCAACGACCCGAGCGAGAGGGCGAAGTCCGCTTGCTTGGGGCCGGTGCAACGGTTGGTTGGGCTGCTGACTCTTCAATGACTTGGATACCATTTTCGAGACACCAGTCCCTCAGCGCCTTGTCGATTGACTCAGCCTCGTACTTGTACCATTGCTTCAGAGCACCTTTGGACTCCAACAATCCCTTGAACCTGGCGTAGGCACCTTTGCGCCGGAAAAAAGCCATAACCTGGTCATGGCACTCCGGCAGTTCGCTCGCGGCAAAGCGCAACGCAAGCCTCTTTCCGAGACCTAGATCGGTTTTGTGCGGCACAGACAGATAACGGTCAGACGTCTCCAGATCGCGGGGAACCTCTTCATCCAACGAACTGATCTCGGACGTCCAAAAAATCTCACCCGAATCAAGAGAGACGTAGGCGTTGTTCTCGCCCAGCGGGGCCGCACCGACGAACTCAAACGCATGCGAGAGTTCGTCAAGCTTAACGGCTACCACGGTATCTCCACAGCGACCCAACGTGCGCGATGAGCGGCGCACGCCGGCGGCCACTCTGAAATCGCGATCGTCTCGCGCGGTTATGTGACGCTCTCACCCGAAGAAGCATGAATATTCGTCTTTCTCCACAACCTTCAGAAATTTCTCAAGGCTCGCCACCTCCGGGACTGGATCGTAGCGATGCCATTTCAGATCAGCACGCTTCCAGAAGACTTTCCAAATGCCTTGCGTCTTCACGAAAGTAGCCTTTGCGACTGATTCCTCGATTCTCTCGTGCGGCGTCTGGAAACGCGGTCGAATCTCGAAAATCTCGACACTCTGTCCGGCAAGCCGAAAGCCTAGATCCAGTTGAGGGCGAATGTGAGGAGGTGGCCGACGCCTCTCGATGAACTCGCCGACGACGCGTTTAAAACGCTTGCGTTCAAACTCGCTCAGGGCCATACCTGCACCATATAACGCAGAGCTAAACGGCGCCGAACGGCGTCCGGGTTGAGCGCGGGGTTATGCCGCAGATTCCAGCGCATCCCAGCCGGGGAATACGAGCACTGCCGGATGACATTTGAGCGCACGTGCAAGAACCTTTGCCCGCTTTACGCCGAGGTTGACCCGGCCATTCTCGATGGCGGAAATGGTGGCCTGGGGAATGCCGGTGAGCTCGGAAAGCTGACTTTGACTCAACTCCTGAAGCTCGCGAAGAATCCGGACAGATTCGCCGACAGAAACCTCAATCCTCTTCTTCGCGGGGCGAACCTCTTTCATATCATGGCCTCTGATAGTCGTGCGGAGTGACTTGAATAACCTGGATCAATAGAATGTTGGCGGAAACCCGATAAATCACCCGCCACTGGAGCCCCAACCGGGAAGAACGGTGACCCTTCCATTCTCCGGAGAGGGCTTCATCGTGAAATCCCTTGATCGCCCGCAACCCGGGCGGACCCGAGAGCATCGCAATATCTTTCCACTTCTCATAGCGCTTCAGAACCTCCTGAGGCACTCTTCCCGAGAGTTGCCTGTCTACCCGGCGGTGCTCCTCGATGCGCCACATGCCATATTGTGCCTATACCATTAATGGTATGTCAAGGTTACTTGAATATGTTGAGGCATGACATTTTAGCGCAGCGGGTGCCGCAGACGCTCCGCCGCAGCGATGGGTTAGGCCACACTGTGGACGCCCACGGAGCCGAGATCCGTCGGATTCCCATGTGAAGCATTGAGGGCAACTGCTTCCTCGACCAGCGCGACCACCGTTGCTTGCTCCAGTGGTGTTTCCTCCACCAGCTCTAATGTTGCCATCTCGTACTTTCCACCAGGCTTCAAACGAGGCTCGATGTCCCGCAGACGCTTACCTCGCCAAAACCCAAAGAGGATGCGCTTTTCTTCTGCGCGAATGAGGGAGACGGGACCATTCGAGAAGTACACCAGGTGGCCCCACTTGACGGTTTCTCGAAGTGACGCGGTCTGAGGACAGTTGCGCGCAAGACTTGCGCGTAGCGCCGATGCCAACCACCGATCGAGGCAATGTATGCGTCAGGATTCTCCGCTGGTACTGACTTCTTCATTGGCATTTGACCGCACTCCGAGTTTGGTGCGGCCCAACGCAGAGCTACCCGGCGCGCGGCGCTTTTGCGGCGCGTCCGGTTGAGCGCCGGGTTGGGCGCTGCTGCTTCACTAGACGGACCTCAAGCCTGTAACCCAGGGCCTTCGCGTAGCGCTGAAGTGTGGCCATCGAGGGCGAGTGCTTTGGCGCAGCAGATTCCAGCCGGGCAATGGCTGACTGGGTTGTTCCCACCCGCACAGCGACCTCGGCCTGCGTGAGACCAGATTCGGCCCGGGCCTTCAGTACCTCGTCCAAAAAAGCGAACTCGTCATCCAGGGCATCATAGGCTTCTTTCACACCACGCTTGGCTAGAGCTTGGCGCTTAAACCGTTGCAGAGAGCTAGACATCTTTGATTTCCTTCAATCGTCTTCGAGCGACGTCCAACTCTTTTCGAGGCGTCTTCCCGGTCTTCTTCACAAACTGATGGAGGACCACAATCCTGCGACCGACCACCGTGCAGTAAAAGACCCGAGCGATGCCCTCGGTGGCCTTGAGACGAAGCTCGAACAATCCGTCTCCCATGGCCCGAGTGTGAGGCATACCCAGATCGGGACCGTACACCTCCATCCGCTCAGCGTACCGAATGAAGCGAGCGACGAAACCGGTTGGCAAGGCCAGCAACTCCACCTCGACGACAGAACTATAGAAGGTGACGGTCCAAGTCACTCGATAAGTATAGCAAAAATGCTATCACAGTGCCAACTGATGAAAGCGCCCAACGAAAAGGTGAACGGTGACGCGCCCGTCCACTCTTTGCAAATCGTAGTGGGTCGCGCGGCATCCGTTCAACCGCACGGTTCTCCAGCAAGACGCACCACTGCTCGCTTGCTAAGGTGGTCACGGCGAACAACGCCACACGGCGCGAAGGGAAAAGGATGATTCTTGTTATCCTGGCGAAGCGTTATCGCGCTGGTCGCCCTGAAGCTCGCTTCAGGCGCCAGCGTCACTAACGCTTCGCTAATAGCATTTTTCTTCGTGCATCGCAGTGATTTTTTGTAACGCGCATCTCATCCGGCCACGACATCGTGGTGCGTTTTGTCTGTGGGAACAGTTATTCACCAGATCCGCCGGTCCGTACTATTGAAATTCGCGGAACGAGCCTACGGGCGATAAGAACTTGATTCATCATGGATGCACTGAGGCTGTCGGTCCGCATATGCCATGATAATACGGACGGACAATATCGGGTTGTTGCGGAATCTTGGCGCGCAAGTTCGCTATCGAGGAATACTCCGCGGTTCGGTTTGGGCCGATTGGTAACCTCTCGTGGTCGCCGACAACTTTCGAGATAGTCCCCCAATCCCTTTGTCATCCCGCCATGCCGGTGCTACATTGCCGGCAGGCGAAGACGGCTCCGTCTTTCACAACAAAACTCCGCCCCCAGGCGCCCGAGCGGCATCCACGGCGACCTTCTGATCCCGGCCTAAAAGAAATTATCCGGGCTTCCTCGGCTTGACGGTTTTCAACTTGTTTCCGAATACCCAGCTCTGTATGTATTTGCGCACTAGCCGACGTAAGTTCTGTGGCTACAAGTCGATGATGTTATTTCAATCGATAATAACGAGGAGACGGACGATGAAGAAATTGACGCATTTGATTTTTTGTGTTGTTACGCTGCTTGGCCTTCTGCTTAACCAATCCACATTCGCAGCAGACAAATTTACTCGGCAAGACATCCAAATAAAAAGCGGTGGTCTAAACATGGCCGGCTGGCAGTATGTGCCAACCGGATTAACGCAGGGGGAAAAGCGACCCGCAATCGTGATGGCGCACGGCTGGAGCGCGGTTAAAGAGATGTATCTGGACGATTATGCCGCGAAATTTGCCAACAACGGTTTTGTCGTGACGGTTTTCGATTATCGCAATTTCGGCCCGAGTGAAGGCGAGCCACGCCAGCATATCGATCCGGCCATGCAGCTTGAGGATTATAAGAATGCGATTACCTGGACCCAACTTCAGCCAATGGTCAATCCCGACAAAATCGGTATCTGGGGCTCTTCCTATAGCGGAGGGCATGTCTTGCATTTGGGCGCTTACGATCGGCGCGTAAAGGCGGTAGTCGCGCAGGTTCCATTAGTCAATGCTGTCACGAATTTCAGGCGCTTGGTACGCAATGACTATTGGCCGGGTTTCCATGCCTGGCTGGCAGCGGATCGCATGGAACAATACAAGACTGGCAAAATGGGCTATCTGCCTGTAGTTGACGAGCAGGGCAAGCCCTCAGCACTACCGACGCCTGACTCGTACGAGTGGTTCATAAAGGCAGGCAAAACGCGTGCTCCGAATTGGAAGAACGAACAGACCGTTCGTTCCTTGGAATTGGCTTTGGAATACTATCCGGCTGCGGGTATTCAGCTCATTTCACCCACGCCCTTGCTGATGGTTGTAGCCGAAAATGATGTGCTCACCCCAACTGACCTTGCGATCGAAGCATATAGCCGCGCGATGGAACCAAAGAAACTTGAAATAATTCCTGGCGGGCATTTCGATGCTTACACCGTTGGCTTCGAGCGGTCCGCAACACCTGCCTTGAATTGGTTCAAGCAGCATCTGATGAAGTGAATGCTTTAGTGCCCCGATCTTGCAAATAGGGTCGGGGCATTTACAAGGAAATGGATCAAGGTGTGGGCAACGAGAACTGCTCGTTAGGCAACCCGGACAGGGCTTTTATGAAACACAAGCAACGGTTCCACCGATGAAATGCCAGATGGAGCGGCCGCCGAAATAACTACCCTGCCATCATTTTCCGTCCAGGACCTTCTTCTTCTGCACTTCAAACTCAGTCGGTTGCTCGGTTGAGAGGTCGGACCACGCTATGTCTTTGTGCTATCAAGAACAGTATCCCAAAGATAGGCGTTATTCTGGCTTAGAGCCCCGTTTTTTCTGTCGAAAAGGTGGTCATAAGGCGAGGAGGGCTCGCGAAGGAGGTACGTTTTATTATCCGCGGTAATCTGGCGACGCCCGATTGCGCTACCCAATTCGGTCTTTCCTGTTCGAGGAACTGTACGCTTCCGACAGCGGTGGTCCGACCCCGATCTAGCAACTGATTCCAACGTCGGGCCGTAACAATTTACCGGTGAGCAAGCGCGCTTGATACGGGATAATTTTTCGCGCTAAAGCTGAGCTTCGATAGCTGCCTTATCTATAACCGACCATACTTGCCAAATCTTCTCTCTCCGAAATTCATAGAATGCATTCTCAGTAAAGGAAACCCTCTTCCCGTTTACATGGAGTCCAAGGAATTTTCCCTTTGGCGTACAGGCGAATTCCAGCCGGCTCGCTATATAAGGCGGATCGGAAATCAGCAGCCGAATGTCGAAATGAAGATCCGGAATTTCATAAAAGTCTCTCTCCAACATCTCGCGATAACCTAATATCCCGATCCGCTGGCTGTTGTAGTACACGTCATCATGAACGAACTGTTCCAGCTTCGGCCAGTCCTGCTTATTAAGACAGGCAATGTAGCCTCGGTAGAAGTCGGAGAGGTCGGTTTTAGTCATGGCTATTGCTCCTGTGCTTCTACAATAAAGTGGCACGAGGTAAAACTTTGCACCCAACAATAATATCTCAGAGATCGACTCGGTTCCCTCCCGCCATTCGTCGCCGCCCCATGCAAAAAGTTTCGCGCATGGGGCGGCACAGCAATGAAAGCTCTCAGGATGTCCGCTTCGTCCGCATATCGGTCAGGGGCGGCCAATTGCGCCCCACATGAAGTATGTCGAGCTTGCTACGACCAAGAGGGAAGCCGAAAGATGAACAAGACCCGAGCGAAAAAAGAGGCGGGCTACGACATTAGAACGGTGCAGGAACTCCTCGGCCATTCGGACGTATCGACGACGATGATCTATACACACGTTCTCAATCGTGGTGGTCGTGGGGTCTTAAGCCCCCTTGATGGGTTCTCTCACCCGGCCACATCAAGCCTCGTAGCTGCTAAGCGGCGGGCAGGAACAGAACAGGTTGCGGTCGCCCCAGACGTTGTCCACCCGGCCTACGGGTGACCAGTACTTGGCCTTGCGCAACGCCGGCAGCGGATACGCGGCTTCTTCGCGCGAGTAGGCATGCGGCCAATCGTTCTTGAGCAAGGCTTGCGCGGTGTGCGGTGCGTTCTTCAACGGGTTGTCGGCCTGCGGCCATTGGCCGGCCTCGACCCTGGCGATCTCGGCGCGGATGGCAATCATGGTGTCGCAAAAGCGATCCAGTTCCTGCAGCGATTCGCTTTCGGTGGGTTCGACCATCAGCGTGCCGGGCACCGGGAAGCTCAGGGTCGGCGCGTGAAAGCCGTAGTCGATGAGGCGCTTCGCCACGTCTTCGGCGCTGATGCCTTCGGCCCCACCGGTGCTGTCCTTCAGGGGCCGCAGATCGAGGATGCATTCGTGCGCCACGCCGCCGCCTTTGATGCCGGCGATGTTGCCGCTGTAGTGCACCTCGTAGTGGTCGGCCAGGCGCGCGGCGATGTAATTGGCCGACAGGATCGCCGTCTCGGTCGCCGCCTGCAATCCCTCCGCACCCATCATGCGCATGTACATCCAGCTGATCGGCAGCACGGCGGCATTGCCGAGCGGCGCCGCGCTGATGGCACCGACCTGCTTGTCAGGGCCCGGACCGGCGCTGCGATGGGCCGGCAGGAAAGGCACCAGGTCCGCGCCTACGCATACCGGGCCGACACCCGGCCCGCCGCCGCCGTGCGGAATGCAGAAGGTCTTGTGCAGGTTGAGGTGGCTCACATCGCCGCCGAACTCGCCGGGTGCCGCCACCCCTACCAGCGCGTTCATGTTCGCGCCATCGATATAGACGCGGCCCCCATGGCTGTGGACCAGCGCGCACAATTCCTTCACCTGCGTGTCGAAGACGCCATAAGTAGACGGGTAGGTGATCATCACTGCGCCGAGCCGGGTGCTGTGCTGCTCGCACTTCGTCTTCAGATCGGCCAGATCGACGTTGCCGTCGGCGTCGCATTTCGTCACTACCACCTGCATGCCCGCCATCTGCGCACTGGCCGGGTTAGTGCCATGCGCCGACTCCGGAATCAGGCAGATGTTGCGTTGCCCGTCGCCACGCGACTCGTGCCAGGCCTTGATGCTCAGCAAGCCGGCATATTCACCCTGGGAACCGGCGTTGGGTTGCAGGCTCACGCCGCTATAGCCGGTGACCTGGCACAGCCAGGCCTCGAGCTGCTTGCGCAGCGTGTCGTAGCCGGCCAGTTGGTCGCGCGGCGCGAACGGGTGCAGGTCGGCGAATTCCGGCCAGGTGACGGGAATCATCTCGCTGGTGGCATTGAGCTTCATGGTGCACGAGCCCAGCGGGATCATCGTGCGGTCCAGCGCCAGATCCTTGTCGGCCAGGCTGCGAATGTAGCGCAGCATGGCGGTCTCGCTGTGGTGGCGGTTGAACACCGGGTGCGTGAGGAACGGGCTGGTGCGCGCCAGCGACGGCGGGATCAGCGAGGCGATGCCATTTTCGAACCGGTCGAAACCGGGCAAGGTCTGGCGATCGGCGAACAACGCCCACAGCGCCGAGAGGTCCGCGCGCGTCGTCGTCTCGTCGAGCGTGATGCCGACGCTCGTTGCCGAGGCGCGGCGCAGGTTGTAGTCTTCGTCGCGCGCCGCCTGCATCACGATGTCTGTCCTGGTGCCCGTGTCGATTTGCACCGTGTCGAAGGCGCTGGCATTCAGCAGCGTGCAGCCAAGTTGCTGCAAGCCCGACGCCAGCACCGCCGTGTAGCTGGCCACGCGGCGTGCGATTCGCGTCAGGCCCTCAGGGCCGTGATAGACCGCGTACATGCTCGCCACCACGGCGGGAAGCACCTGCGCCGTGCAGATGTTGCTGGTAGCTTTTTCGCGGCGGATATGCTGCTCGCGCGTCTGCAGCGCCAGGCGATAGGCCGGAGCACCATGCACGTCGACGCTCACGCCCACGAGCCGGCCCGGCATCGAGCGCTTGAATTCGTCCCGGGTAGCCAGGTACGCCGCATGCGGGCCGCCGTTGCCCATGGGCATGCCGAAACGCTGCGTGTTGCCCACCGCGATGTCGGCGCCCATTTCTCCGGGCGGCGTGATCAGCGTCAACGCCAGCAGATCGGCGGCGACGATGACCATGCCGCCGCGCGCATGGACCGCGTCGCCGATCGGCTTCAGGTCGCGCACCACGCCATTGACACCGGGGTATTGCAGCAGCACCGCGAATGCATCGGTGTCGGCAGCCTCTTCGGCGGTGCCCGTAACCACGGACACCCCGAGTGGCTTCGCGCGGGTTCGCACCACTTCCAGTGTTTGCGGCAGCACATCGTCGGCAACGAAGAAAGTCGTGGACTTGCTTTTGCCCACCCGCATCGCCAACGTCATGGCCTCGGCGGCGGCCGTGGCCTCGTCGAGCATCGACGCACCGGCGATGGCCATGCCGGTCAGGTCGCACACCATGGTCTGGAAGTTGACCAGGGCTTCCATGCGGCCCTGGGAAATCTCGGCTTGATAAGGCGTGTAGGCGGTATACCAGGCCGGATTTTCGAGCACGTTGCGCAAGATGACGCCGGGCGTGTGCGTGCCGTGGTAGCCCCGGCCGATACAGCTCTTGAGCACTTGGCTAACGCTTGCGCTTCGGAGAGTACCGCCGGCAACGCCATGGGCCGGCCGCGAACAATGCTGCGGGGGACGATGGCCTCGATCAGCGCGCGCCTCGATTCGGCACCGATGGCCGACAGCATGCGGCGCTCATCGTCTGGACTAACGCCGATGTGGCGAGCGACGAATTCAGCGGCGTTTTCGAGTTCGACGAGCGGCTTGCGGTCGGACGACGACATGGGCGCTTGCTGAACTTCGCGTCGGGGCATGGTCACGCGCTTTTCACCAGCACGTCGTAGGCGGGTTCGTCCAGCAGTTGTTCGAACTCGCCCATATCGGGGAGTTGAACCTTGAAGAACCAGCCGCCGCCCATGGGATCGGGGTTGGCCAGGGACGGATCGTCGCGCAACGCTTCGTTGACCTCGACGACTTTGCCGCTGACCGGCATGTACAGGTCAGCGGCCGCTTTCACCGACTCGACCACGCCGGCCACGTCACCCTTCTTGAAGGTGCTGCCGACCTTGGGCAAATCGACGAACACCACATCGCCCAACGCCTCCTGCGCATGATGCGTGATGCCGACGGTGGCGGCTTCACGGTCCGCGATGTTGATCCATTCGTGGTCGGGCGTGTACTTGGTCGTCATGGGTTCTCCTTGGGTCGTTGAATGTTCGTATCGGCTTCGGCAATGGCAGGCGAATGGTGTCGTCAGCCACGAAAATAGCGGTGGGGTGTAAACGGCAAGGCGCTGACACGCATGGGCAGGTTCTTGCCGCGCACTTGCGCGTACACCTCGCGATCGGGCATGGCGTGATCGGCGGCGAGGTAGGCTATCGCGATCGGGCGGTTGACCGTCGGCCCCAGCGTGCCGCTGGTCACCTGGCCGAGCTTGCGGCCCTGCGCATCGACGATCGGCGCGCCTTCGCGCACCGGCACGCGTTCCTGTCCGACCAGTCCTACGCGCCGGGTGCTGACGCCAGACGCCAGTTGTCCGTCGATCACGTTCGCACCCGGGTAGCCGCCGGCGCGTGCGCCGCCCGCGCGGCGCACTTTCTGGATGGCCCAGGCCAGGCCCGCTTCCACCGGCGTTGTCTTGTCATCGATGTCGTGCCCGTAGAGGCACAACCCGGCTTCGAGGCGCAACGTGTCGCGTGCGCCCAAGCCAGCCGGCTGGACCTCGGTCGACGCGAGCAGCACGCGCGCCAGCGCTTCGGCCTGGGAGGCAGGCAGTGAAATCTCGAAGCCGTCTTCACCGGTGTAGCCGGAGCGGGTGACAAAACAGTCCGCGCCCGCCAGCGTGGCGCTCATGCCGGTCATGAAGGCGAGTTTTGAAAGAGCGGGGTTGAGCCGCGACAATGCAGTGACGGCCCTGGGTCCTTGCAAGGCCAGCAGCGCCCGGTCGGGCAAAGGCCGCACCGTGCAGCGGTGTCCGATGTGCGTCGCCAGATGCTCGATGTCGGCGGCCTTGCAGGCCGCGTTGACGATAACGAACAAGTCGCCCTCGCGTCGCGTGATCATCAGATCGTCCAGGATCCCGCCGCCGGCATTGGTGAAGAAACCGTAGCGCTGCTTGCCAACTGCCAGGCCGACCACGTCCGCAGGGACCAATGACTCCAGCGCCTTTGCCGCGTCGTCGCCCAGCAGGCACAACTGCCCCATGTGCGACACATCGAACAGGGCCGCCGCTTCGCGGCAATGCCGGTGCTCGGCGAGGATGCCCGCGGGGTAGCTCACCGGCATGTCGTAACCGGCGAACGGCACCATCTTCGCGCCGAGTTCGAGGTGCAAAGCGTGCAACGGGGTCTTCTGCAAAACGGTGGCGGACATGGCTCCGAAGCTAGTCGAGGGCAGTCTTCGAACCAATGCGACCAAAGCCGCATCGGGGATGCCCTCTCTGTCCGCTTTACGGCGGACCGCTTGCCCCTTCGGTGGGCCCGCGCGAGGCGGGCCTCTCTCCAGCGAGGAACGCTTCAACGGAAGCGTCTGTCAGTCCTTTGGCTTGAGCGTTTGTGCTCCCGGTAACTGCGGGCGCTGCGCCTTCGGCGGCTTCACATGGAAGCGCTCTCCTGACAGTGCCAAGTGTAGCAGCGACCGATGCATTGCGTCGAGACGGCGGGTAGCGTTGCCGGAAGGGTTGCGGGCCGTCACCTTTGCGGACTATCCTCGCCGGATAGAGGGGTAGTGGCTGTCTCGAAACCCCAGACGAACATCCGAAGGGTGGACGGGTGGACCTGATTCTCAGCATCGAAGCGTTCGTGCGGGTGGCGGAGACGCAAAGCTTTGCCAACGCGTCGCGCCAGATCGGCGTCGCCAAATCCGTCGTCACCACGCGCGTCAAGCAACTGGAAGAACATCTCGGCGTGGCGCTGTTCCATCGCTCCACGCGCGCGGTCAAGCTTTCGGAGTCGGGCGAAATCTACTACCGCGACTGCAGCGACTTGTTGCAGAAAGTGCAGGATCTGTCGCTGCGTTCTCAAGGCGAAAAAAGCGCGCTCAAGGGCACGCTTCGCATCCATGTCCTGCCGGGCTTCGCGCTCGGGCATTTCTCCAAGGCGCTCACCGATTTCCGCAGCGCCTATCCGACGATTGATTTCGAAGTGATGGTAAACGACCGCGTGGTCGATCCGGTCAAGGAAGGGCTCGACCTGGTGTTGCAGATTTTCCCGCCGGCGTCGAACTCGCTGATCGAGCGGCGCCTGTTTCCGGTCCGCGGCCTGTTCTGTGCGGCGCCGGACTATCTCGCCGGAGAGTCGGAGCTCGAAACGCCGCTGGACTTGTTGAGGCACGATTTCGCCTGTTACTCGTACTACCCGTGGGGCGACAAGTGGCCGCTGATCAAGGGGGCCGAACGCTTCCAGATTTCGCTCTCCCCGGTGCTCAAAACCAACAGCGTGCATCTGCTGCTCGATTTCGCGCGGGCGGGCGCGGGCGTCGCTTATCTGCCGACCATGGTGGCCGCGCCTGACCTGCTGGAACGCCGGCTGGCGCGAGTGCTGCCCGAGTATTCCGCGCCGCCGCTCTGGTTGTCCGCCGTTTATCCCGCATCGCACCGCTCCACCGCGAAAGTCAAACTCTTCCTCGATTTCCTGCGCACGCGCTTTCCCAACGAACCCCAGTGGGATCAGGCGCTGGGCTTGCCGCCACTCGAACCGGGCCCCGGCGAAGAATTCTGATCGTGCATCGCGGCCGTTTGCGGCGGCGCGTCATCGCATTTTTCCAAATCCGACCGGTGCGTTCGCAATTTCAGAACGCCGCAGCTATTCCCGCGAGCCGCTCCCGGGACTACCCTTCGCTCCACAGCATCAACCGAAATAATAAAGCGTTGGCCACAGAGGTCACAGATACCCTACGTGCGCAGCACGTCGGAGTACCCTTTTAGGTCACAGAGAAGGGCAAAAAAAGGACGGGCGGCGAAATGCGGTGCTGCGGATTGAAACGACGCTATATCAAATAGCTGCCCATACAAAATACGTTCAAGGTCAGTTTTTGTTTTCCTCTGTGACCTCTGTGGCCAAATTGCCTTTTATTAGATTCAAGAAGGAGGAGAGCCATGCAATACCAGACCCGCTTCGGTTCCCTGGACAAGTTCGAGAAGGGAACCATCGAACTCATCAACGACAAAGCCAAGCACTACGTCTTTTCGAATGTCTTCGACGTGGCGAATCGCTCGAAGCCTTACGAAAAAGTCGTCGTCGGCAAGAACCTGCAATACGTGATCGAGACCCTGCGCGCCGAGGGAGATTCCGCATGGTTCGCGGCGTCGCACGACGAATTCGTGATGGCGATGGAGGGCGAGATCGAAGTGCATTACATCAAGCTCGATGACGCGCAGAAGATCGCGCCTGCAGCCAGGGAGGGCAGTGTCCGCATCCAGGGCACGCCGTCGGGAAAGAAGATGGGCGTGATCAAGATGAAGCGCGGCCACCAGGCGTTGCTGCCGGCGGGGGCGGCCTATCAGTTCCGTGCAAAGAAGCGCGGCGTACTGCTTCTGCAGACCATTCTCGGCGAGAATTCGGTCGAGAAGTGGGGCGAGATCTGCCACCAGTAATTCCCGCAATCCTTACCGCATTCGGAACAGGGGAAACGCCATGGACACAGTACAAAACGTGATTGCCACCGAACCGGACCGCGTGACCGGTTACCGCTCTTTCCATCTGGGCTCGTTCGCGTTCAGCCGCGACGCCTATTTCGTCACCGTCAAGTGGCCCGCGAAGGGGGAGACGCGCTCGCACCAGTTGCCGGCCGATGCTTTTCTGCGTGCACTGATGCGCGACATCGCCTGGGGATTTTTCTACGGCTGGGTGAATTTCGACGAAGTGCTCGGCACCCGCAACCTTTACGGCAAGGTCGACCTGTATGCGGGCGCCTACAATGATTCGCTGAAGAAGGCCGGCGTGGACTATACCGAGCAGTTCGCCACGCCGATGATTACGGCGACGTTCAAGGCGATCCTGGCCGACTGGGTCAACGAGGGATTCGATCCGTTCGCCGCACCCGAGGAAACCGGCAGCGCCTTCGGCTTCAAGCACGGCGACAACATGGCCGCGATCGAGCGCTTCCGCATCGCGACCAAGCGCATGCCCGGAATGGACGGCGACTCGCCGCTGCGCGACGACCTGCCGGTCAACCGCCAGTTCCAGGATGTGGCGCAGGACGAGCCGGAAATCCTCGCCGAGCCCGGCTTCGAAAAAGAGCTGCGCGGCTTCAACCTGTTCAAGTATCTGTCCCGTTCGGACGTTACCTGGAACCCGTCGGTGACCTCGGTGTGCAAGGCCAGCCTGTTCTGCCCGACCACCGAGGAATACATCCTGCCGATTTTTCACGGCAACGACCGGGTCGAGTGGTTCGTCCAATTGTCCGACACGATCGTATGGGAAGTCGCGGACAAGAATACCGGTGCGCCGCGCGCGCGCGTGACCATGAATGCCGGCGACGTGGCCGCCATGCCCGCCGACATCCGCCACAAGGGTTTTTCCACTAAACGCTCGATGCTGCTGGTGTGGGAAAACGTCACCCCGGATTTGCCCAAGCGCTACGACCGCGGAGAACTCAAGCCCTGGCCTGTTGATTTCTAAGAAGCAGGGACGAGGGACGAGGGGCGAGGGATCTTAGGCTCTAAGGCATCTCGCTTTTCCCCTCGCCCCTCGTCACTCGCCCCTCGTCCCCATCAGAATGCCATGATTCAAGACAAACTCTTCATCGACGGCGAATTCGTCGACAGCGACGAGCGTGGACGCATTCCCGTCCTGAATCCGCACGACAACTCGCTGATCACCGAAGTCGCCGAAGCGAAGAAAGCCGACGTCGATCGCGCCGTCGATGCGGCACGGCGGGCCTTTCCGGCGTGGGCGAAGCTGGCGGCCGCGGATCGTGGGCTGCTGTTGCTGAAACTCGCCGATGCGATCGAGGCGAATGCGGAGGAACTGGCGAAGCTCGAATCCATCGACACCGGTCATCCGCTGCGCGACACGCGCGGGTTGGATGTCGTGCGCACGGCGGTGACCTTCCGCTACTTCGGCGGCATGGCGGACAAGTTCCAGGGCAGCGTCGTGCCGGTGGAGCAGGGTTTCCTGAATTACGTGTTGCGCGAGCCGCTCGGCGTGGTCGGCCAGATCGTGCCGTGGAATTTCCCGCTGATGTTCACCAGCTGGAAAATGGGTCCGGCGCTGGCCGCCGGCAACACGATCGTCATGAAGCCCGCAGAACTGACGCCGCTCTCCACGCTGAAAATTGCGGAGCTCGCGCACAAGGCCGGCTTTCCCAAAGGCGTGATCAACATCCTGCCTGGTTACGGCAGCATTGCCGGCCAGTATCTCGCCGAGCATCCCGGGGTCGACAAGATTGCGTTCACCGGCTCGACGGCGACGGGACGCAAGGTGGTACAGGCGTCCAGCGGAAATCTGAAACGCGTTCAACTCGAGCTGGGCGGCAAAGGCGCCAACATCGTATTCGACGATGCCTTCCTGCCCGCGGCCATCAACGGCTCGGCCTTCGCCATCTTCCATAACCAGGGCCAGGCGTGCATTGCCGGATCGCGGCTGATCCTGCACGAGAGCATCGCAGAGGCGTTCCTCGATGGTTTCCTCAGGCTGGCGAAATCCATCCGCCTGGGCAATCCGCTGGATGCCGCCACCGAAATGGGTCCGCTTACCTCGCAGATGCACCGCGACCGCGTACTGGCCTACGTGAAAATCGCCAGTGAGCAGGGCGGCGAAATCCTGCTTGGCGGCAAGGCGCCGGAGCGCGACGAACTGGCGCGAGGCTGTTACGTCGAGCCGACCGTCGTGCGCGCGAAGCCGACCGATCGCGTATCGCAGGAAGAAGTGTTCGGCCCGTTCGTGACCGTCACGACGTTCCGCGACGACGAGGAAGTCCTCGCGCTTGCCAACGGCACGGATTACGGCCTCGGCGGCGGCCTGTGGACCACGAATCTGCAGCGCGCGCACCGCATCGCCGGCGCGATGCGCAGCGGCATGGTCTGGATCAACTGCTACAAGCGCGTGAATCCCGGGTCGCCGTTCGGCGGCCTCGGCAGGTCCGGTTACGGACGGGAAATGGGTTTCGAGGCGATGCACGACTACACCGAGGCGAAATCGGTGTGGGTCAACGTCGACGCCAGGATCCCCCCTTGGTACCCACGATGAACACCTCACCTCCCGTCCTCTCCACGTGGTGGAGAGGAAGCTGGAAACGAAAACGCATAGAGAGGCCACAAGCTCTTCGCACCCTCTGCTGCGCTTCAAGTGTTCCCTTGTCCGCCCGCTGGCGGGGGGAGAGGGCTGGGGTGAGGTGGGTGGGCGTGGGTCCATGAGAGCGTTTGTCTACAACGGTCAGCCGTCGCGCGTGGTGTTTCGCGCCGGCGCGCTGGACGATCTCGAGCAGGAGATCGAGCGCCTCGGTGCGCATCGTGCGCTGGTCCTCTCCACGCCGGAGCAGCGTGCATCGGCGGAAGAGATCTCGAAACGCCTGGGCAAGCGTTCGGCCGGCGTTTACGACAAGGCAGTGATGCACGTGCCGATCGAAACTGCGGACGCGGCACGCCTGGTTGCGGCGTCGTTGAATGCGGATTGTTGCGTGGCGGTGGGGGGCGGTTCGACCATCGGCCTGGGCAAGGCGATTGCGCTGACGTCCGACCTGCCGATCCTGGCGATTCCGACCACGTTTGCCGGCTCCGAGATGACGCCGATCTACGGCATTACTGCGCAGGGGCAGAAGAAAACCGGCCGTGACGCGAGGGTGCTGCCGAAGACGGTGATCTACGATCCCCTGCTGACCATGACCTTGCCGGCGAAGATCGCCGGGCCGAGCGGCATGAACGCCATCGCGCATTGCGTCGAGGCGTTGTACGCGCAGGATGCGAATCCGATCACGTCGCTGATGGCGGAGGAGGGCATCCGGTCATTGGCGACGAGCCTGCCGCGCGTCGTGGCGAAACCGGATGACCTGAATGCGCGCACCGAGGCATTGTACGGCGCGTGGCTGGCGGGCGCCTGCCTCGGCAATGTCGGCATGGCCTTGCATCACAAGCTCTGCCACACGCTCGGCGGCAGCTACAACCTGCCGCATGCGGAGACCCATACCGTCATCCTTCCGCATGCCGTGCAGTACAACCGCGATGCCGCGCCGAAAGCGATGGTGCGCATCACGCTGGCGCTGGAGGGCGCCGATGCGGCCGGCGGACTTTACGACCTGGCCAAGGCGATCGGCGCCCCGCTCGCGCTCAGAGACCTCGGCATGAAGGAATCCGCGCTCGATGAAGCGGCGCAACTCGCAACGCAGAACCCTTACTACAACCCGCGGCCGATCGAGCGCGCGGCCATTCGCCAACTGTTGCAAGACGCCTGGGAGGGCAACCGGCCCGGCTAATTCCGCTTCACACCGCAGCTTCATCACTATAAATAAAGGAGGAGAAGTCATGCAGAGCAAACAATTCCGGCGCCGTCGCGCGCTGATCCAGGCCGGCGGCACGCTCGCCGGCGCCGCGGTACTCGGCCTGCCGATGCATGCATTCGCGCAGGCCAGGGGCATCAAGATCGGTTTCGTTTCTCCGCAGACCGGCCCGCTGGCGCCCTTCGGCGAAGCGGACAACTTCGTCATCGGTCAGATGAACAAGCTGTTCGCCGGCGGAATCGACATCGGTGGCAAGAAGGTGCCGGTCACGATCATCCAGAAGGACAGCCAGTCCAGCCCGAACCGTGCCGGCGAAGTCGCCAACGACCTTATCCTCAAGGAGAAGGTCGACCTGATGCTGGTCTCATCGACCCCCGAAACCACCAATCCCGTATCGGACGCCTGCGAGCTCAACGAGATTCCGTGCATTTCCACGGTCGCACCGTGGCAGCCCTGGTTCTTCGGCCGCAATGGCGATCCGGCCAAGGGCTTCAACTGGACTTATCACATCTTCTGGGGTCTGGAAGACGTCATCGCCAACTTCCTCGCCGGATGGAAATCGGTGCAGACCAACAAGAAAGTCGGCGGCCTGTTCCCGAACGACGGCGACGGCAATGCCTGGGGCGACAAGGACCGCGGGTTCCCCGGGCCGCTGGCGAAGGAGGGGTTCACGCTGCTCGATCCGGGCCGCTTCCAGAACATGAACAACGACTTCTCGGCGCAGATCGCGGCGTTCAAGAAGGACAACATCGAGATCGTCACCGGTGTCGTGATTCCGCCGGATGCCAAGACTTTCCTGACGCAGGCGAAGCAGCAGGGCTTCAAACCGAAGGTCGTCACGCTCGGCAAGGCCTTGCTGTTCCCTGGCGCGATCGAGGCGCTCGGCGATCTGGGCGATGGCTTGTCTTCCGAAGTATGGTGGTCGCCTTCGCATCCGTTCACGTCGTCGCTGACGAAGCAGAGCGCGAAGCAGCTCGCCGAATCCTACGAGACCGCGACCAGCCGGCAATGGACGCAGCCGATCGGCTTTGCCCACGCGCTGTTCGAAGTGGCCGTGGACGCGTTGAAGCGCACCAGCGACCTCGGCAGTCATGCCGCCATCCGCGACGCCGTCGCAGCAACCAGCCTGAAGACCGTGGTCGGCGACGTGAAGTGGGGCGGTGGCGGTCCGTTCAAGAATGTCAGCAAGACGCCGCTGGTGCTCGGACAGTGGGTCAAGGGGAGCAAGCACAAGTACGAGCTGGTGATCGTCAACAACTCGCAAGCGCCCAACATTCCGGCCGGGGGCAAACTCAAGCTGATTGCGTAACCACTTTCCCTCCACCTCACCCCGTCCCTCTCCCCCTCCCAATGGGAGGCGGAGAGGGTGATAAGAAAAGACGAATGGCGGCAATACTTGCCCTTGAGAATGTAAGCAAGAGCTTTGGCGCGCTCAAGGTGACCGACGGCATCTCGTTGTCGGTCACCCGAGGCGAGACGCTCGGCATTCTCGGTCCCAACGGCGCGGGCAAGACGACGCTGTTCAACCTCATCAGCGGCGACTTCCGCGCCGATGCCGGCCGGGTCCTGTTCCTCGGCGAGGATGTGACCCTGCAGCCGCCGCATCGCCGTTGCCGTTCAGGCATCGGCCGCTCTTACCAGATCCCGCAGCCGTTCGGCGCAATGACGGTGTTCGAGAACCTTGTCGCGGCCGCGTCGTTCGGCT
>WNFM01081682.1_pt1 | contig 26345 bp, 17 predicted proteins | sample 5400271 | NCBI WGS metagenome assembly WNFM01 (sample SAMN13153352, study PRJNA577476) | soil metagenome | isolation source: 60 cm saprolite on Douglas fir-dominated hillslope | place: USA:California | collected 2013-09-17 | reverse complement strand
GAAGTCTGGTCAGCCGGCGGGACGGCAGGTGTGCGCGCGTGTCGAAGTGACGCAGGATCGTGCCGACCCGGCGGGCGGTCCGGACGCCTTCGGGGCCGGCGCGCCCGGCCGCCAGCCTCTCGCGCAGAGCCCCCAGCGACGCGATGTGCATCGAGTAGGCGTTGACGTGCCGGGCCGACGCGCGCACACCGAGTCGCGCGTGACCGTCGAACGCCTCCTGCGCCCCGAGCTGCTGCGTTCCGTGCTGGCGGTAGGCGAGGAGGGGTTGCTCGAGGAACGCGACGCCGGCGACGGCGGCGATCGCCAGCGCGATCCAGCCGTCATGAATCATCGGGGCGATGCCATCGGGAGTGGGGAGCACCAGCGCCCGAAACGTCGAACGAAACGCCATGGTCGCGCCGGTGACCGTGCGGCCAGGCACGAGCGCGGTGAGCGCGCCTCGCGTGTGCCAGACGCGCTGGCGCCGGCCGTCAAAGCCGATGCGCGCCCACAGGCGCGCGCCGGTCGGGTTCAACGCGGCGTCGACGATGTCGGCGTCGGAAAACACGAGCCCGACGCCTGGACTCTCGTGAAACCGCCGCTCGATTGCGCGCAGCTTGTCCGGATGCCACACATCGTCCTGATCGCTCAAGGCGATGATGTCGCCGGCGCAGGCGGCGATGGCGCGGTCGAAGTTGCGCGTGGACCCGAGTCGCCGGGCGCTGACCTCGAGCCTGACGGGAAAGGGGGCGCGCGCGGCGAACGCCCGGACCACGGCAGGCGTGTCGTCCAGCGATGCGTCATCGCGGACGACGAGCTCGTCGGGCGGCCGGCTCTGGGCGGCGATGCTCTCGAGCTGATCGGGCAGGTACGCCGCGCCGTTGTACGCGCACAACGCGACCGAGACGGTCATGAGGGAGTCGGCGCGGTCCAGGTGGAGCGGACGCGAACGAGACCGGACAGGTCTTCGCGACTGTCCGGTGCGCCATCGCGGGTCCAGGCGATCTCGAAGGCCAGAGCGTCGGGTACCTCGTCGAGCACGCGTCGTCCGCACCCCGCGATCACCGTCAGGACATAGCGGCCGGGATTGAGGATGTTCTGATCGATCCGGCACTCCAGCCGGTACGCGCCCGGTTCGAGCCGGGCGATGCGGCCGAGCGTCAGGCTGCTGGGACACTCGCACACGCGGACGCCTTCCGCGGTCTCGACGACCACGCTCAGTTCCAGGTCATTCACCGCCGTCTCGACTCGCACCTCCATCTGGAGGTCGATGGGACGTCCCAGCGCGACGATCGCCCGGTTGTCGGCCGCGCCCAGCGTCACGCGCTGGAACTGCAACCCGCCGTAGCCGTGACGGCGATGCACGGCGGAGACATCCACCTGATTCGTGCCCGGTGCGGTTCCCCGGGCGAGGTACCGGTTGATGCACGCGTCCACGTCGCCGTCCATCGCGATACGTCCCGCCTCGAGCAGCAGGACGCGGCGGCACAAGCCGCGGACCGCCGCCATGTTGTGGCTGACGAAGAGAATCGTGCGTCCCTGCCTGGCGGCATCTTCCATCCTGCCGAGGCACTTCTGCTGAAACGGCGCATCGCCGACCGCCAGGACTTCATCGATGATCAGGATCTCCGGGTCGAGGTGGGCGGCCACGCTGAAGGCCAGCCGCACGGTCATGCCGCTCGAGTAGTGCTTGATGGGCGTGTCGAGAAAGGGCGCCACCTCGGCGAACGCGACGATGTCGTCGAACTTCCGGTTGATCTCCTCGCGTCGCATGCCGAGCACGGCGCCGCTCAGAAAGATATTGTCGCGGCCCGTCAGCTCGCCGTGGAAGCCCGTGCCCACCTCCAGCAGGCAGCCGACGCGTCCATAGAGGTCGACTTCCCCCTCGGTCGGCTCGGTGATGCGGGACAGCACCTTCAGCAGGGTCGACTTGCCGGCGCCGTTCCGGCCGATGATCCCGACCACTTCACCCGGCGCGACGTCGACAGTGACGTCGCGGAGGGCCCAGAAGGTTCGTGCGCCCTCGCCGGACCGGCGCCTGACGCCCCCGCTGAGCGTGCGCATGATCGACTCGCGCAGCGTGCGGTAGGCGGCCCGCTGGGCCCCGATCCGATACTGCTTGCCGAGGCCGCGCACCGAGATGATCGGGTCCATGGCGTGTCAGACGATGTCAGCGAACGAGTGCTCGACGTGTCGAAAGGTCCAGGCCGCGGCCGCGAGCAGGACCAGCGTCGCGGCCCCGCTCGTGAGCAACAGCCCGGGGTTCATCGGCAGGCCGAGCAACGACGCGCGGAACGCTTCGATCGGCGCGGCCACCGGATTCAACGCCGACACCCACTGCCACCGCGCGGGAAGCTGATCGGTCGAGTAGAAGACCGGCGACGCGAACAGCCAGAGTTGGATGACGAAGGGAAGGGCGAAGCGCACGTCCCGGTACTTGACGTTGACGGCTGCCATCCAGATGCCGGCGCCCAGCGCCACCACCGTCGTCAGCGCGATCGCGACGGGCAGCCACAGCAAGTGCCAACCGGGCGGCCAGTGGTAGAAGGCCATCAGCGGGACGAGCATGGCGAGGCCGAAGAGCAGATCGACAAGGCCCGACAGCACGGCCGCCAGCGGGATGAGCACGCGCGGAAAGTAGACCTTGGTCAGGATGTGCGCGCTGCCGACGAGACTGTGCGCGCCGTGCGTGGTGGCGTTGGAGAAGAACGTCCAGGGGAGCAGGGCGGCGTACGCGAACAGTGGATAGGGCGCCTGGCTGGACGTCAGACGTGAGAATCGCGAAAAGAGCACCGTGAACAGCAGCATCAGCGACAGCGGCTGCAGCACGGCCCAGGCGGCACCGAGCGCGGTCTGCGCGTAGCGGACCTTCAGATCGCGCCAGATCAGGAAGTACAGCAGCTCTCGGTTCGACCAGAGCGTTCGCGGATCGAGAGCCGTCCAACCGCGGGTCGGACGGATGCGAATGTGCAGTTCCAGGGCACCAGTATAAGCCGCGCACCGGTCATGCGACCGGACGCCCGGCATCGCGGAACAGCCAGTCGAGTGTTCCCGCCGCCGTCGCGGCATCGAGCAGCGCGAGGATCGGGACGAGCCGCGTCAGATCGGCCGCGAGCGGGATGACGCCGCGGCGGCTGTCGCCCCGAGTGGCGTACCGCGCTTTCGCGGCGCGAGCGGTCAAGAGCAGTCCCCACAGCACGACGCCCCCCAACGCCCCGGCGATCGGCGTCCACCGGCTCAGGGCGATCGTCCCCCCGGCGACCACGGCGTACCGCCGAATCAGCGGAGCCTGCCATTCGCGGAACAGCCCCGCCCGCATGTTGTGCCTGGCATAGGTGCGGTAGCGTCGCCACGTCGCGTGAGCGGTGTCGGGTGGTCGCCACCGCGCGTGGCGGCCTGGCGCCCGGACCACGCGGCCCTTCGCCGAGAGCCGCGTGAAGAACATGCGGTCCTCCGCCGAGCGCAGGTCCTCGCGGAACGGCCCGACCCGGCTCCAGGCGCCGCGCCGCAGCAGCAGCGAGATGAGCGAAGGCGGTCGCATCGATTCTCCGGCCGGACCTTCCGGCGCCGGCGCGGAGATCAGGCCGAGACATTCGGTGAACCGCGACGTCATCTCGACGTCCCAGTCGCCCGCGATCACGTCGGCTTCGCCGTTGGATGCGGCGGCGTTGACCAGCGTCTCGAGCCACGCGGGGGCGAGGCGGACGCCGGCGTCGGTGAAGGCGATCCAGTCGGCCACACTCGCGTCCACGCCCAGATTGCGCGCGCGCCCCGGATACGCGGCGCCGGCGGGCACCACATACACCGGAACCGTGTGCGCGAGGGCGTGCGCGGCAATCGCGTCGAGCGTGCCATCGCGCGATCCGGCGTCGACGAGGACGACCTGATCCGGCCGCCGCGACTGCGCCAGGAGATCGTCCAGCGTCCGGCCGATGGTGACGGCTTCGTCGCGGACGGGAATGACGACCGTGACGCTCATCGCGCGAGAAGCCGCTCAATGGTCCTCTCGAGCGTGCGAATGTCGACCTGCAGATCCGCCGTGTGCACATCGGCCTCCGGACCGGGTGACGTGCATGTCTGGTAGGAATAGTTCAGCCCGAGCGCCGACGCCATCGTGAAGTAGCAGTTGTTCACGCGATCGGTCCGATGGCGCAGCTCCAGCACGTGGCCACCTGGCCGCATGAAGAGCATGTTCGCGAGCCCCGCGCCGTGGTTCGACACCAGGTACCGCGACCGGGACGCGGCCCTGACCTGCTCGTCGAACGAGCACGATTCCGGGTGGAGGACCCGAAATCCAAAGTGACGCAGGACGCCGAGGACGTCTCCCTCGTTCGACAGCTTCCGTCTGTGCGCGTTGCTGCGGCTGACGTACAGCCGATCGGCCCGCGTGTCGTCCCCGGCGGTGACGAGCAGATCCCGGACGCCGCGAATCACCTCTTCGTTGAAGTGTCCAGGGGGCGCGGCGTGCGTGGGCACGAAGAGGCGGCGGCACCTGAGCACTTCGGCCTCGCCGATATACCGCAGTCCGCGGACGCCGAACGGCGCCAGCGAGGGCTCGACGAATCCGAGCGCCTTGTAGCGATGGGGAAGGAGCAGGGTCCAGTCCGTCAGATGCTGCCGGACCAGGAACAGCCTGGGCAGGGCGTCCGCCAGCCAATGAAAATAGCCGTGGCTCCAGTTGTCGACGATCCAGACCGCGTCCCCCTCGATCCGCGTCGACGTCCTCAGGAGATGCTGGGCGAACAGGAATCGGATGACGTGGGAGCGCTTCCAGGCGTCGAACACGTGCGGGAACGCGAAGGACTCGGGAAGAATCCGTCCCCTCGTGAACAGGAGCCCGTCGGGGCTCACGCGGACGTCACGCAGCTCGAGCAGACGCGCCCCGGGAAGGGTGCGTTCCAGCTCGTGCTCGAACAACCACAGGTCCTCGGGCTCGAGATTGACGGGCGGCCGGCGCGTCGACACGCTTCCTGGCAAAAGCACGGTGGACGAGTGCATATACTGTCTGCGGACGAACGACTCCTCAGTCATGCCACACGCCGCCAAGACAGCGCTGCAGCGGATTTTCCGGCTCTGCGGTCTTCAAGTCCGCTGGCTCGTGCCCCATCCCGCCCACGACCTGATGACCCTGCTCGAGCTGTACCACGTCGACACGGTGTTCGACATCGGGGCCAACGCCGGCATGTCCGGTCAGTATCTCCGCAACGTCGGCTTCAGCGGCAAGATTGTGTCGTTTGAGCCCGTCAGCCACGTCTACCGCCAGTTGGCGGAGAGGGCCGGAAAGGATCCGTCGTGGCTATGCGAGAACGTCGCGATCGGTGAGGCCGAAGGCCGGCGCCGCATCAACGTGTCCGGCGATACCGGCGGCGCCAGCTCGCTGCTCGTCAGCACCGGTCACGTGGAGACGCATGCACCCGAGTTGCGGGTGGTCGGGAGCGAGATGGTGGGCATCACGACGCTCGCGTCGATCATCGAGCGCCACTATCCCCACGGCAACCGGCTGTTCCTGAAGATCGATGCGCAGGGCTACGAGAAGCGAATCCTGGAAAGCGCGGGCCCGCCGCTCGAGAAGGTGGTGGGCATGCGGATCGAACTGTCCCTGGTCAGCAGCTACGAGGGGGCGCCGCTGATCGGCGACATGCTGCCGTTTCTCGCGGGGCTTGGCTACCGGCTCTGCGCGATCGAGGAAGCGTGGTCGAATCGCCTGACCCAGGAGGTCTATGAGGTCGACGCGGTCCTCTTTCGCACCGAGCGGGCTCAGAGCCATCCTCTCCGCCAGTAGTCCACGATGGCGGCGTACTCCCACAGGATGCCGCCCACCTGCTCGAGCGACGCCCCCCAGCCGTGGTCGTAGAACTGGGTCCCCGGCGGCGGCACCGGAATGACGCGCACGGCCGGCGCGACCTTGCGCCAGACCATCGTCACGCGGCGCATGTGGTACGGCGAGCTGACGAGCAGAATCGACGTCCAGTGGCGATCGTTCAGGATGTCGTTGACGAGCACGGCCATCTGATGGGTGTTGGTCGAGTGCTGCTCGAGCACGATCGCGCCGGCCGGGATGCCCCGGTCGATGGCCAGCGCGCGCATGACCTCGGCTTCGCGGAAGCTGTAGACGAATCCCGACGAGAACACCAGGTACGGCGCGTTCCCGGCCTTGTACAGATCGATCGCCTGCTTCAGTCGCTCCTGAACGCCGCCCCCGGCACTGGCCGATTCGCCCACGCCGCCGGCCAGGACGACGATCGCGTCCGCGCGCTGCGCCGGCTGCTCGATCTTCAGCGGCGCAGCCACCCACCAGACGACCGGCGTATAGAACACGACCACGGACGCCGCCGTCAGCGCCAGGACGACCTGCGCGATGTGGGTCCGCGCCCGGCGGTACACGCGGCGCAGGGTCTCGTCCCAGCGCTGCCTGGCCGCCGTGCGGCGATCGACGGCGTCGTCGATCAGGAGGTTCATCGCCGCGATCCGGCTCTGCCAGCTGTTGGCGTGCGCGACGGCGACGCGGCGTTCCACGTCCGCGCCCGAGGAGTCCGTCAGCGCGCCGCGCAGGGCCGCCGCAAACGCAGTCGCGTCGCCGGCGATCTGCACCACGCCTCCGTGGTCGGCATTGAAGCGGCGGATTTCGGGCAGATCGGTCGCCACGACGGGCACGCCCATCACCAGATACTCGTTGAGCTTGGTCGGGTAGACGTTCGCCGTGTACTCCGTGAGGCGGTACGGCACGATCGCCACGTCGAAGCCCTTGACATACGCGGGCACCTCGTCGTGCGCTCGCCGGCCGAGCAGCCGGATATTCGGGCAGCGCGCCAGCGCCGAGACGTCGGTCTGCGCCGGTCCGACGAGCGCAAAGGTCGCGTCGGGCATTCGCGACGCCACGTCGGCGATAAGCGCCTGATCGACCCATTGATGCAGCCCGCCCACGTACCCGATCACCGGGCGCTGAAGGGCCTGCAGATCGGCGGGCGGCGGTTCGGCGCTGCGGCGCACGCGGTCGAACAGCTCGACGCTCACGCCGAAGGGGAACAGGTGCACGTGGGCGCCGTGGAGGGCCGCGCGCTGGCGGAGCTTCTCCGACGTGACGAAGACCAGATCGGCGGCGCCGAACAGCCGCGCCTCGCTCGCGACAATGCGCCGGGCGCCGGTCGAGCTCGAGGCGAAATCGTCGATGCAGTAATACACGATCAACTGCGGATCGAGGTCGCGAACGAGATCGAGCGTGAGGGGCGTCGGCAGGAACGTCCAGATGATCGGCCGGAAGAAGCCGATGGCGCGCATCCAGCGCCGCACCGACCGGAGCAGCAGGAACCGGTTGACCCAGCGCGCGACGCGTGAGTACGGCAACGGGATCAGCAGCGGCGAGTAGACGAACAGGTTCGGCCGTTCCTCGCGAAATCCCTTCGTGCCTTTCCACCAGTTCCGCACGCGCTGACGCACGCGCGGAAGATCGCGCACGCCGGGCGAGCGGACGCCGGTGTTCTCGAGAAACAGCACGCGGTGCCCCTGCGCCGCCAGTGTCGCCATGATCTCCTGGTGCCCCTGCCAGATGAAATCCCAGTCGATCGACGAGATGCAGAGGACGTCGGAGCGGCGATTCGTCAAGGTGTCACCGGCGGCACTAAGGATTCCCGTAGGGGACGGCGTGACGGGCCAGGAGCTCGAGAAAACGTTGCCTGGACCGGGGATCCGTGGCTGACACCGATAAGACGCGATGTCGCATCAGCGTGAGGATGAGATCGGCATCCGCGGGGATACGGAGCGCGCGCAGGGGCTCCTTCCATGCGGCGCGCACGACACGGGCGTCGTAGGGGACATGTTTGCAGAGATACCGCTGGTTCTGTCCGGCGTCCGTGACCTCACAGGCGGCGGGGCTCAACCCGAGGGGCGACAGCATCGCCGAGAGCTCGGCCGCGTCCGTTTTGTCGTAGATGTAATCCCGTTTGATGGGTCGGGTCTGGAATTGGTACCGGGAGTCTTCCGCTGCCGGCGAGCCGAGCACCTCGTCGACCGACGCGAACGCGCCCGACCGCCTGTCAACGTAGGCGCCGTTGAAGGTCGGATCGAAAATGTAGAAGGCGGGGTCGGCCCCGTGGCCCGCCATGAGGACGGTGGTCACATGCGTGACGGGGCTCGCCGCGTAGCCCACGTCAATGGTAAACGCGCGGTAGCCGAACACGGCCAGCACCTTGGAAAAGAATGCCGTAAAACCCGCGCAGCCGGTCCCGCCGGCATCAGCGAGCCAGACATCCTGAAGCGCCTGCCCTGCGTGCATCGCCGACACTTTCGCGGTCATCGCCGCGGCGATGCTGGAGTCGCTGATGTCGACGGTATTCGAGACCCAGTTCAGGAGCTCGCGCGCCGCCACGAGCGGCGCCGTGCGCAGGTCGTCCTTCAGGGACGGCACGTCCGCCAGGATCAGATCTCTGAGCTGAGCGTCCCCGAGACACCGCGGGCATTCGTCGAGTGTGAGGCTCCGGAGGTTGTAGCTGTAGGGCGTGTCGCTGTAGACGACCAGCTCGAGCGTCCTCGTCGCGGATAGGTTCACGAATTGCTGACCCGTGGGCGCGGGAAACCATTCAGGGCCGGCCTTCCCCATCGTGAGACGCGCGGTTGTGTGCCCGGCGATCGGTTGTCCGTCGATCGTCAGTCGGTAGGCTTTGTCGGAGTCGACGGACCGGCGGAAGATGACGCCCCCGGGCGCCGCCCGACTCCCAAGCCGAATCACTGGCTGGGCCTGCGTCCACTCGACCGGTCCGAACGGTTCCGTCGCCCAGCCCGAAAAGGCGCCGGCCATCACCGCCGCGGGCGTCTGGCAATCGGAACACGCGTCGGCCTGCAGATTGTCGAGATGATAGGCGTAGGGCGTGTCGCTATAGACCACGACTTCGATCGAGGGACTCCCTGCAACCGTGAGTGTTGTCGACCCCTCGGGCGCGGGGAACCACTGTGGCGTGGCGCCGCCGAAGACGAGCTAGGTGTTGCGAGTCCCAAGGGCCTGTCTGAAGAACAAGCCACCCGGCGCCATGGTGCTTTCGAGGTCAAGCCCCCCATCGATCGCCTTCCACGCGACCGGGCCATACGGCTCTACCCGCCAACCTCGATAGATCGCGGCCGTCGGTCCTGGCGCTCCTGGAGCAGAGGCGCCCGGCCGGCCGTTTTGAACGGCGGCAACGACGAGCAGCACGGCCACGACGATCGACTGTCGAGGAACACGGAGCCTGAATCTCGACGTCACGCGATCACTTCCGTATACGCCGCGCGCCAGCGCTCGGCCGCCTGCGCGATGTTGTAGCGTGCCACCACTGTGTCACGAGCACGGGCGCCCATCGCCGCCGCGCCGGTCCGGTCGCGCAGCACGTCCCGCAGCGCCGCCGCGAGCGCGGCGTCATCGTCGACCGGAAACAGCCGGCCGTTGACCCCATCGTCGATCATCATGTCGGTGGCGCCGGGGAGGCGGGACGCGATCGACGGCAGGCCGCAGGCCATCGCCTCGAGCAATGCGACGCCCTGCGACTCGCGGACCGACGGCATGACGAAGACGTCGGCGGCCCGCAGGTATCTGTCAATCTCATGGGTCGGATCGACGAGCTCGACGCGATCGGCCGCGCCCAGATCGGCCGCGCTCCTCCGAATCTCACTCGCGAGCGAGGAGTCGATCTCATAGTACGTCGACCGGGTCGCGCCGACGTAAACCAGCCTGACCGGCGGGCCGCCCTCGACGGCCAGGCGGCCCCACGCCCGATACAGGAGATCCGGGCGCTTGTCGCGTGAGAAGAAGCCGACGAACACCACGACCGGCTGGCCCTCGGGCCACCCGAGCGCGCGCCGCAGCTCGAGACGCTCGGGCGGGCTCGCCGGGCGGAAGCGTCTCGTGTCGATGCCGTTGGGCGTGAGGCGAAGGCGCGCCTCGGGCAATCCGGCGTCCCGGTACCGATCGCTCAGATACGGGCTCACGCTGAGCACGAGATCCGCCGACGTGAACGCCCAGTATCCCAGGCGGCTCGTTCGCCGGACGGCCTCCGGCTCGTCCTGCCCGGCAGTGTGCAGCGAAAGGACGATCGGCGCGCCAAGCGCCCGCGCGACGAGCGTGGCCGCGACGTTCTTCTGAGAGCAGCCGTGCAGATGAATGACGTCGAAGGCGTGCCGGCGCTCGGCCAGCCGCCACACCAGACGCGCGGCCGCGCCTGCTTTCGACATCCCGCTGCGGACGTCAACCGGCACCCGGTACACCGGCACATCGTCGACCACCCCGGTGGCGGGCAGCGTGGGGTCCACCGCCGTGGTCACGACTGAAAAGCGGACGCGCCCGTCGAGCGCCGCGGCAACGGCCCGGCACAGCACGCCGGCCGTGCCGATTTCGGGATAGTACGCGCCGGTCACCAGGAGTACGCGTGGCGTGGACATTACGGCTCGAAGGCCCGGACCAGCACGTCGTTGAACCGCCCGGCGACGCGGCCGATCTCGAACTCCGCGGCCACGCGATCGAACGACTCGGAGACGCCGAGCGTGGCGGCGCGCGACCGCCGGACGAGATCCGCGAGCGCGGCCGCGATGGCGTCGACGTCGTCGGGAGGCGCCACGGGACACCCGAGGCGCCGCAGGAGGGCGGCCGCGGCGCCCGGCTCGGGGGTGACGCCGAGCACCGGTTTGCGAAACGGCAGGTAGTCGATCAATTTGCTTGGCAGAAACACGCTCGGGCCCGTGCTGGGCGCGTCGATGACGAGGAGCACGTCGGCGTCCGCCGCGACGGCGGCGGCCTCGGCCGGCGCCACGCGTCCCTGAAACCGCACCAGCGAGTCCACGCCGAGCGCCGTCGCGTCGCGCGCGAACGCGTCCACGTGGGGACCGACGAACGTCAGCTCGAGTGCGCCGGCGAGCGGATCGGCCGCCTTCAACACGGCGAGCGCGCGCAGCAGCGCAAGAGGCGTGCGCACGCCGGCATAGAAGCGTCCGGTGTAGACGATGCGCAGCGGGCCCGCGCGCCGCGGCGACGCGCCGACGGCCGCCGTGCGCGCGTCGAACCCTTGCGGAACCACCGAGACCTTGTCTCGCCACTCGGCCGGGTACTTCCTCATCACGAGCTCGGCGATCTCCTCGCTTACGAAGACGAGCGCGGCCGCTTCGCGAACGACATCGGCCTCGAGGGGCCGCCAGATGGCCCGCTGCCGCGCGGTCGCGTACGGGCTGTCAACCCACGGATCGCTGAAGTGAGCTACCCAGGGCAGCGCGGTCTCGCGCCGGACGCGGAGCCCGACCAGATGACTGGACCACGGCTGCGCGAAGGTGACGAGCCCTGCCGGCTTCCCGGCCGCCGCGGCCGCCAGCGCCGCGCGGGTTGCGGGGCCGACCCAGACGCGTTTGGTGTCGGGATAATCGCGGAGCGGAGGGGCGACTCGCCACGCGGCGCGGACCACCGTCCAGTCTTCCGGCGACGGCACGCGCACCAGATCGACGCCCGCCGGCGGAGCGACGGGTGCCTCGTCCGGCCAATGGGGCCCGCCCCGCCGCGGCGCCATGCAGACGACCGTGGACTGCCACCCGATCGCCGCGAGCGCGCCCAGCGCGCGGGCGACCTGCGTGGCGCGCGGTCCGTACATCGGCGGCATCTCCCACGACACCGCCAGCAGGCGCGTCATTCCGAGTGCCGCGGACCGGCCGCCGCCACGACCGCCTGCAACCGGTCGAGGGTGCGCGCCGTGTGCTGACGCCATGTGTACCGCGCCAGCACCTGCCGGCGCGCGTCGCCGCCGAGCGTCTCGCGCAGGGTTCGATCGGTGGCCAGCCGGCGCAGGCCGGCGGCCAGCGCGTCCACGTCGCCCGGCGGGACCAGCCAGGCCGTGCGCCCGTGTTCCAGCACCTCGCCGATCTGATCGAGATCCGAGGCGACGATGCCCTTTCCCATCGCCATGTACTCGAACACCTTGGTCGGCGATCCGAAGAACGGCGTGCCGTCGGCGTTCGGCACGTGCGGCGACACCAGCACGTCGCACGCCGCGAGAAAGGCCGGGCCCTCCTCTTGGGGCACGAGGCCTGTGAACACGGCCGCCCCCAGTGCGCCCCCCTCGCTGAGCAGGCGCTTCACCGGCGCCAGCGTCGCGCCATCGCCAATCATCAGCAGACGAGCCGTCTGGGCGAGCGAGGAGTCGCTCGCGCGGAGCGCCACGAACGCGCGCGCCAGCGCCTCGGCGCCGTGCCACGGCCCGAACGTACCGATGAAGCCGACGACCACCGCCTGGCCGAGGCCGTAGCGGGCGCGGACGGCGGCGCCGTCGAGATCGGGTCGATACCGATTCGGATCGACTCCATTCGGATTGACCAGCACGCGCGATCGATCCGCGCCGCGGCCGGCCACCTCGTCCGCCATCGCGCGGCTGACGACGACGAGGAGATCGGCGGCGGCGAGATTCAGCCGTTCGATCCGCTCCGACAGGCGTTCGTACCGAAGCGGACGCCCCCAGTGACGGCTCATCCAGATCTCCGAACCGTTGTACTCGAGGACGAGCGGCACGCCGTGGCGCCGCGCGATGCGGATGCCCGCGTAGCTGTTCAGGCTGTAGCGCTGATACACGAACGCCGGTTGGCGTCCTTTCAACGCCTGCCCGGCGGCGTCCAGGAAAGCGTCGTTCAACACGAAGGTCGGCAGCTCCTTGAAATTCCAGAACGCCTCGCCCGGGACGACCTCGTGTACTTCGATCCCCGCCGCCAGCGTCGGAATCTCGTCGGTCGCGAGCAGGACCGGCCGGCCGGTGAACGCCTCGAGCGCGTTGACCACGCCGGCGATGTGGCCAACCGATCCTCCGGCGCGCACGCCGAAGCTCAGATCGGTGCGCAGGTACAACGGCGGAGCGGCGAGATTCAGGGCCGGCGCCCGCGGCACGGGTCCGCGCTCCAGGTCGCCGACGAGCCGCTCGACGCCCGCGACGAGCGCCGGGATGCGAAACGGTTCGCTGGCGAGCTGTCCGATCCAGCGCGCGAGGAGGCCGCCTGTCAGCGCGCGCTGCCGGCCGCGCGCGTCCTCGACGAACACGCGCCCGCGCGACATCGCGCGCAGGGCGAGGCCGAGCGGCAGCGGCCGGCCCGACGTCTCCAGCCGGTGCACGAGCAGGCGACCCTCGCCGTGCCGCCCCAGGTGAGCGAGCACCGCGCCACGGCGGATCCATCCGCGGAACTGGTCGAACGACACAACGAGCTCGCCCGGATCGGGCGGCGGCAGCGGCAATCCGGATCGCACGATCGTCAGCCGGCCGCTCACGGGCGCGCCGGCGAAAATGGGCTGCCGGCGATGAAGGTCCGCCACCACAGCGCCAGGTTGAGCAGGTACCAGCGCTTGGCGCCGTCGGCGGTGCCCATGACGCGGGTCACTTCCGCGTAGTCCAGCAGATCGGTGTCGGCGCAGAAGCGGCGCAGCTCGTCGTCGGCGATTGCGGCGAGCGGGCCTTGAAAGAGCTCGTCCACCGGCACGCCGAATCCCTGCTTGCGCCGGTCGATCAGGGTGTCGGGCACGAGGCCGCGGACGGCCTTCTTGAGCAGATACTTCAGCGTGCCGTTCTTCGTCTTGAGCGCGCTCGGAATGCTCATCGCCAACCCGACGAACCGATGGTCGAGGAACGGCACCCGTCCCTCGAGACCGACGCCCATCGTCATCTTGTCCACTCGCATGAGCAGCAGCTCGGGCAGTCGCAGGTTGAGGTCGACGTACGACATCCAGTTGAGGTGCGAGCGCTCGGGCGCCCGCGCGTCGAAGCGCGCGCGAATCGGCCGGATCGCGTCCCAGGACGTCAGGCCCGCGAGCGCACGCCGGGCGCGCGGCGACAGCAGGCGGCGCTTTTCCGCGTCGGTAAATGCCTCGGCGCCGCTCCAGAACAGCGGCTCGCCGCGCCCGCCGCGGCGCAGCCACTCGACGTGCACGGTGCGGTCGTAGCCGAGCGCGGCGAGGGCGCCGGCGCCGGCCCGCTTGGCGGCATTCGGCATCGGCGCATCGTCCCAGTGCTGGCGCTTCAGCGCGTCCATCCAGTTCGGGTAGCCGATGAAGAGCTCGTCCGCCCCTTCGCCCACCTGGCAGACGACGACGCCGTTGGCTCGGGCGAGCCTGGCCACATAGTAGAGCGGCACGCAGACCGGATCGCCGATGGGCTCGTCCTGAAGCTGCGCCATCAGCGGGAGAAAGTCGATGACGTCGTCGCCGGTGACGAGGTACTCGTGATGATCGGCGCCGACGCGCGCCGCCATCTCGCGCGCGTACCCAAGCTCGCTCGGATAACTTCGATACGAATCGGTGTACGCGATCGAAAAGGTCTTGATCGGAGACGATTCCCCTTCGGAAAAGAGCGCCGCGTTCGTGCTCGAATCCAGGCCGCCGGACAGGAACACGCCGACCGGCCGGTCGCTGACCTTCCGGAGCTGGACCGACGTCCGCAGCTCGGCGAGCACGCGCTCGGCGATCTCGTCTTCGCGGATCGCGCCGAGGGACGCGACCTCGTCCCACACGTCCCAGTAGCGCCGCTCGGTGACGGTCCCATTGTCGGCCACCCGCAGCCAGGTGGCCGGCGGGACCTTCCTGATGCCGTCGAACAACGTCTCCGGTCCCGGCGTCGTCAGGAACGAGAGGTAGTGAAAGAATGCCGGCTCGCAGACCGCGCGCGCCTGCTCCGGATCGGCGACGAGCGCTTTGATCTCCGAGGCGAACGCCAGGCGGCCGTGGTGCGCGCTGTAGTAGAGCGGCTTGACGCCGATGCGGTCGCGCACGAGCCAGAGCGCGCGGGCCCGGGCGTCCCAGAGCGCGAACGCGAACATGCCGCGGAGTCGCGAGAGGCAGTCGATGCCCCACTCCTCGAAAGCGTGCAGGAGGACCTCGGTGTCGGAATGATCGGTCTTCCACCGATAGCGGCCGGACTGGCTGAGCTCGGCCCGCAGCTCGCGGTGGTTGTAGATCTCGCCGTTGTAGGTGATCCACAGCGAACCGTCGTCGTTCGACATCGGCTGCGCCGCCGACGTCGAGAGGTCGATGATCGACAGCCGCCGGTGGCCGAAGCCCACACGTCCGTCGGCGGCCACCCAGGTGGACGCGCCGTCGGGCCCGCGATGCGCCATCGTGTCACGCATGCGCGAGATATACGGCTCGGTCACACGGAACGTGCCGTTCGCGAAGGCCAGCGCGCCGCTGATGCCGCACATGGCTATTCGTAGTCCGCCAGCACGCCCTTGAAGCGCTCGAAGAACGCGCTGCCGAGCGCGAACGTCGCCACGCACATCATGACGTACACGGTCGCGACGGACCACGCCGGCAGGCGCCCGTACAGCATGCTGGCGCGATAGACCTCCGTCATGTAGTAGACCGGATTGAGCTGGATGACCCAGCGGAATTTCTGGGGCACGGCTTCAGGCCGGTACCCGATCGGCGACAGGAACATCAGGAGGAAGACGAAGAGGTTGACGAAGTAGGTGAGATCCGGCAGGGCGACCGTGAGGCTTGCGAGAATCCATGTCAGGCCGACGAGCCACATCATCTGGAGGAACACTACGATCGGCAGCCACAGCACGTGCCAGCTGAGCGCGCCGCTGCCCGTCACGAGGACCAGCACGAACGCGATGCTGACGAACTGACTGGCCATCCCGACGAGCACGGCGCGCACGGGGACGAGCTCGATCGGCAGCATCACGTTCTTGACCAGGTGGATGTTCTGCCTGATCGAGAGCGCCCCGGTCGTGAGCGCCTCCATGAAGCCCAGATACGGCACGAGGCCGCAGAACACATAGAGCACGAAGTCGAGCTCGCTGAAATTCTGGAGCCTGGTCGGAAACACCACCATGTAGACGAACAGATACACCGACAGCAGCAGCCCCGGCTGCAGGACGACCCAGGCCATGCCGAGCACCGAGCCGGCGTGGCGCTTCGCCAGCTCGACGCGCGTGATCGACACGAGCAGCCGCCGGGAGCCGTAAATGATGCCGATCATCTTCTCCGAGGAGCAGACGATCGCGCGGACGAAGTTCATGGGGTGATGGAAAACGCCCAGGCGCGCTCGCCGTCGAGCGCGACGCGCGCTGACAGCGTGACGGCCAGACACGGCACCTTCACGCCGTACGACGGCGAGTACGCCGCCGGATCGATCGACGCCTGCAGCCCGGGGGGATGCTGAAGCCTCCACCGGCCGCCCTGTCCCGACAGCGCAATCGCGGTCGCGTCCATCGGCGCGGCGCCCACGCCGGGCGCGAGATGAAAATGCCAGCGGACGTCATGCTCGCCGCGGCCGCTGAGCCGATCGACGATCTCGAGCGTCCCGGAGGCCTTCTGCAGCCGAATGACGCGCTCGTGGGTCACCGGATCGCGCAGCCGCTCGTATCCGTGATGCCGGCCCACGTACTCGGACGCGTCCGCACGATCCGCGAAGGATACGTGCTCGCCGTGCGCCGTTTCGAAGAGCCGGAACAGCCATTCCGGACGCAGGTCGTTCTGCTCGATCCGGTCGATCTCTACCGTGTTGTGATAGGCCGTACCGCGAAACAGGTTCCGCGCGCCGGCGTCGGACGTGTACACGTAACTGCCCGGATCGACGACGAGCGCCACGCCGCCATGGTGATACTCGAACGAGAGCTGATCGTTGTGCTTGTGGTTCCCGAACCCTTTCGTCCCTACGATGCCGTTGGTGATCGCCAGGTAGTGGCCCGCGCCCGTTCGAGCGACGGCCACGCCGGCGTCCGGAAACAGGCGGCTGGCCGGCACCTGGGCGGATGGCGCGATCATCGGCAGGCTCCACCACGCCGCTTCCCACTCGCCGACCTCGCCGGCCAGCGCCGCCCAGTCGGGCCGATCGAACATCGCCGCCGCCGGCGCGAGCAGGTGACGGCCGTCCTGCGGGCTGGTCGATCCATACCCGCTGAACACGTGCAGGCGCCCATCGTCGGCGTCGCCGATTTGCGGCATCAGGCCGTCAGGCCGCTGCACCGCAGCCAGGTACGCGACCATGTCGGCGGCGCGCGCCAGGTAGTGCGCCGACAGCGGCGTGCCCTGGTAGTCGCCGAGCCGCGCGGATCCGAGGAAGAGCTCGGCGACGAGGCGATGGTACGGCACCGAGGATTCGAAGTCGGCGCCGTCAGGCAGCACCTGCACGTCGATCTCCAGCTCGAGCGACGCGCGCGCGAACGCCTGCCATTCGGCGCCCCGCGGCAGGTCGGCGAACACGGCGCCGAGAAACCACAGGCCGGCGACGTTGCTCAGGAAGTGGTTGCTCGTGACCTCGTACGTGTTTTCCAGATTGCCGCGGATGAAGACGCCGTGATCGAAGAGCGCCTCGTACGCGCGACGCCAGAAGGGAGCGTCCAGATGACGGCTCGCCTGGACGAGCTCGAGGCCGAGCGCCCAGCTCACAGCCCGCAGGGCCACGTCCATCGTGCACGTCCAGTTGATCCCGATCCCGACCGGGTTGGCCTCGACGAAATCGTCGAGCTCGCTCGCGATCTCGCGCGCGAACCGCTCGTCGCCTGAGAGGTGGAACGCCTGGCCGAGGGTCACCCAGTGCTGGCAGCGCGCCAGTTCCCACGGGTACTTGACGTCGGCGTTGGCCGGCCGCATCTCATACAACTTCCAGGCTATGTGCGGTACGCCGCGCGGAAAACGCAACTGCCGCACCGGATCGAGATACCAGTCGAGCGGATGGTATCCGTCCCTGGCGGGCCGATCGGGATCGTGCGGCACGAACGGCCCGCTTCCGAGCAGATCGAGCTCATGACGGAGGATGCGCTCGGCCGACTGCATCACTCGCTCGACGCCGGGACCGCAGGCGGATCTGAGGCACTCGAGGACGGCCGGCGCGGGCGTGGCGTAGAGCCGGGGGCGCGCCCGCCGCGCCTCAAGCCATCGTGCCTCGTCGAGCGTCGCGACGCGCAGGTCCTCGGCGAAGCTGGCCGTGGCCGCCGCCGGCGGCTCGGGTGCGACCGCCGCGACCGATCCTCTGAGCGAGGCCAGCAGGCGTTTCAACACGGAGGCGTCGGTGCGGGTTTGCGCGCCTTCACGATCAGGTTCCACCCCAGCATCCGGCCGAGCGTCGGCAGCGGCACCCACGCCAGCAGCCGCGGGACCTCGGCGGCCACCATCTGGCGCTGCACGACCTGGATGTCGGCGAACCCGTCGAAGAGGCGCTGAAGCCGCTGTTTGGTGTAGACCTTCACGAGCGGCCGGGCCGCGGCATTGTCCGATCGCTCGACCGAGCGCGACATGATCTCGCCCATCGACCACGCGTTCAGCTGGCCCTCCTTCAGTCCGATCGCCCAGACGAGATTGCGCCAGTAGTGCAGCGAGCCCTCCGCATACATCATCACCATCGCCCGGCCGTCCGTCTTCAGCACGCGATGGATCTCGCGGACCACGTCCCGGGTGTTGGGTGTGTGGTGCAGCACACCGTTGCTGTAGACGACGTCGAAGGTGTCGTCGTCGAACACGAGCGCCTCGGCGTCGTGATGGACGAACTCGCCGTGGAGCCCGCGCAGGCTGAAGTTCTCTTTCGCGAGCTCCAGGTGGCCCGACGACAGATCGATGTCGGTGACGAGGGCGCCGTGGCGCGCGAACTGCGCGAGATCGGTGCCCATCCCGCCGCCGATCTCCAGCACACGCTCGCCGGCGTGGCGCGCGAACTCCATCGTCTCGGCCATCCAGGGCGCGTACTCGGCGTAGCGGTACGCCTCGGCCTCCAGGAACCACGACAGCGTGTGTGGTTCGGCTGCCGTCACGTAGTGCGAGCCCGCGGGATCGTTGTCCCACTGGCGCTGGACTTCGTCCTTGTACGCGTCGCCGGTGGCCACTCGGGACATCTGTGTGGCCCGCGCCGGTCCCATCGACGCGCCGGCCAGCGCCCGGACGTCAGCCGTTTCCGGGGCCGGGCATCGGGGCGTGCGCCGCAGGTCGGTTCTCAAGCGCTCGGGGACGCGTTCCCCGGCAAGAAACGGCCAGAGACGCGCCACGTGCCTCGTCCACGAGTAATGCTGCTCGACGGCTTCGCGCGCGTTCCGGCCCAGGGCCGCCCACAGATCCGGGCGATCGAGGAGCCCGACCACCGCGTCGGCGAATTCGGCGACGTCGCCGGGAGCGCACAGGACGGCCCGCTCATCGGACACGACGAATGAGGGATTCTTCAGGTCCGCGACGCTCAGGGCGGGCGACAGGGTCGCGCCGATCTGCTCGAGATCGCTCGCCACGATCCCGCCGCGCATCGCGAGGTACTCGAAGATCTTGGTCGGCGAGCCGAAGAAGCGGCTGTCGATCATGTGGCTGTTGTGCGGCGACACGTAGATGTCGCACGCCTTGAGGAACCGGGCGCCGTCGGCCTGGGGCACCCGGCCGACCGAGCGCACGCGCGGCTGCAGGGCGTGCGCGGCCACCTGCGCGTCGACGAGGTGCTTGTAGTTCCCGTCGCCAATCAGCAGGAAGTGCGCGCGCGGCGCCCGCTCGCAGATCGTCGGGATGGCGTCAGCCAGCACGTCGACGCCGTGCCAGCCGCCGAACGTCCCGGTGAACCCGACGACCGGGACGTCGGGATCCAGGCCCACCTCCGCGCGAATGCGCGCCCGCTCCGACGCATCGGCGGGGGCATAGGCGGTCAGGTCGGCGCCGTTCGGGTTGACCAGGATCTTGTCGGGGTCGATCCCGCGCGCGATGAGCGTCGACTTCACCTCCTCCGAGATCACGGAAATCATCGTCGCCTGCCGGAACGCGAGCTCCTCCGCTCTGACGTACTCCGCCTCGTACACATAGCCCGTCCGGTCGAAACTGCGCCGCATCGAGACTTCGGAGCCGTTGTATTCGACGATGTAGGGGATGTTCAGCCGCAGGCTGAGGAGCGCGCCCGCGTAGTTGCCGAGGCACAGGCGCTCGTAGAGGTAGGCCGGCCGCAGCGCTTCAAACGCCGGCTTCAGGAGACGGTAGAAGTGCGGGGTCGCGGCCACGATGTCGTCCTCGGACGCCGTCGCGCCCGGCGGATCGAGCGCGACCTGCCGCACGCCGTAGTCGTCGAGCAGTCGGTAGCGGTGCGCCATGAAACAGACGAACCGCTCGGTGACCGCCGCCAGCTCCTTGGCGACGTAACACGTATGCCCATAGCTGCCACCCGACTCGATGCGCGCCCAGAAATCCGTGCGAAGGTAGGCGCCGCACCCGCCGATTCGGCGGCGCGGGCCCGGCTCCTCGTCGAGCCGTGGGAACGCAACCGGAGACGCCTGGGCGATGAGGGTCTCGAGCTCGGAGAGACTGCTCGGCGACGGCCGGCCGGGAGGGGTGTCGGCGCTCCTGGCCTCCACCGGCGGTGGCGGCTCGGCCAGCGCGCGCAAGGCGCGGCGGATCGCCCGCTGTGGCAGCTGCCAAAACGGACGGTACCGGTACGCGTCGCCCGCGCGACGGAGCTCCCCGCGAACGCGGCGCGCGGCGCCCGACCATGCCGCGGCGACAGCCAGTCCGCGACGAGACACCGTGATGAACAGCCAGTGCCGCCACAAGCTCTTGAGGCGCTCGCGATCCACGCACTCGATCGCCTGCTCGTGGGGCCAATACACCCACACGCGGCAGTCCCGCCGGAGCGCCGCGCGCGCGATCTGCAGCCGATCGCGGCCGACCCAGCCGCGGTACATCTCGATGATCAGGCCGCGGAGGCCCGGATCCCGTTCGAGCGCCCGTATCGGATGCCCCTGCCAGCCGGAGGATCCGATGGTCAACGTGATCTTGTGCCGCTCGGTGGTCCCGTCCAGCCCGGGATCGTCGACGATCCCCAGCTGTTCGGTCGGCGCCAGATGGAGGCAGCGCATCGGTCTAGGACACGTCCATGCGTCCGGACAGCAGGTCCTGCACATGGAGCGCGACGGCGCTCGTGTCCACCAACGCCTCGAAGTCGATCGGCGACGGCTCGCCCGCGGCGATGGCGTCGCCGAACCGGCTCAATTCTTCGAGGTGACCCTTGTCGATGTCGCCGCTGTGCCAGATCACGGTGCCGTCGCTGCCCTTGACGAGCTTCTTGTAGTCGTCGACCACGTATGCCTCGCCGTCGCAGAAGATCTCGACGCGCTCCTTCCCGAGGCCCGTCACCGGGCCCAGCGATGTGTAGAGCAGGTGCGCGAGGCTGCCGTCCTCATAACCGATCGTCGCGCTGAAGTTGTCGTCCCGGCGGTACGGCAGGCCGCCGGGATCGATCGCTTCGACGGAGATCGCACGCGCGGATGCGCCGGCGAGAAACCGGAAGACGTCGTACATATGGCACGCTTCGCCGATGTTGCGCCCGCCGCCCTGCGCGCCGTGCACCCAGTGGTCGAGCGGCAGATATCCGGCATTCAGCCGGTATTCGATCACGAGCGGCGCCCGCCGCCCGGCAACCGCCTGCTTCACGGCGGCCAGGGCCGGCGAGAAGCGACGGTTGAACCCCACGAGAAGGGCCGGCGGATGCTCCAGACCGCGGTACACCGTGGCGACCCGATCCAGCTCGTCCCACGTCAGGGCCAGCGGTTTTTCCACGAAGACGTGCTTGCCCGCTTCGAGCGCCCGGATCACCAGGCTGGCGTGCTCGTGATGCCGCGTGGCGATGACCACGAGATCGATCGACGGGTCGCGCAGCACGTCGTCGAGGTCCGAGGTCAACACTTCGACCTGGTGTTCGCGGGCGAAATTGCCGCCCCGCGAGGCGTTCCGGCTGACCACCGCCTTCAGGAAGAAACGATCGCGGCGTTTGTTCATCTGCGGCACGAGCATGCCGGTGCCGAAGGCGCCCGCGCCCACGAGCGCGTACGCGATCTGCGCGCCTGAGGCGCGCCGGTGGCCGCGGATGACCACTCGCGTCGAATCCTGGGGCTCAGGCAACTCGCGGGTGTCGTCGGGGTAGCGAATGAGCACGCCCAGGGGCAGCTCGCCCCCGGCGTCCGCGAGCGTCCGGTACGCCTCCGGCGCTTCGTCGATCGAGATGACTCGGTCAATCAGCGACTGGATGTCGAGCCGTCCCCGGGCCACGAGATCCAGATAGGTCTGCATGTTGCGGTTGAGCGTCCATCGGACGTACCCGAACGGATAGTCGTGCCCCTCGACTTCGTAGGACGGGTCGTACCGGCCCGGTCCGTACGAGGTGCTCATCAGGAGATCGATTTCCTTCCGGTAGAACACGTCGCGTTCGACTTTCAAGCCGACGTCGCCGACGATCACGACCGTCCCTTTCGCGCGCGTCACGTCCATCGCGAGATTCACGACCGCATGCGACTTGGTCGCCGCCGTGATGAGTGTCCGGTCGGCGCCGCGGCCACCGGTCGCGTCGCGCACCAGGGCCTTCAGCGCGTCGGGATCGCTCGCGCCGTACGGCATGCCGAGCGCCTTCGCGCGCTCGACCCGCGCCGGATCGAGGTCGAGCCCGATCACTTCGCAGCCGGCCACGCGAAGCAGTTGCGCGGTGATCTGCCCGATCAGCCCCAGCCCCAGCACGCAGATCCGTTCCCCCAGCTGCGGTGCCGCCCGCCGCACGCCTTGCATGGCGATCGTGCCAACCGTCGCCGAGGCCGCGAGATTGACCGGACAGCCGGCCGGGATGCGGCACACCAGGTTCCGCTTCACGCTGACATAGTCGGCGTGGTTGGCCTGCCCGGCGCCCGCGCACGCCACCAGGTCGCCCGGGACCAGATCGGTGACGCCCTCGCCCGCGGCGATGACCTCGCCGGCCGCCGAATAGCCGACGTTCCAGCCTTGCGCGTTGAGCTCGGTCAACGGGAGACCGGCGATGGTCGGAGGCGCCATGCCGACTTCGACGGCCGCGAGCGTGGCCCGCGAGCGTCCGGCCGCGCCCGCCGTCGTGACGACAAGGGTCACGGCCGATGTCGCGGCCGGATCGAAGATCAGCGTGTCTTCGAACGGGCCGGATTCGTAGACGCGCATGCCGATCCATGTGTCGCGCGGGCCGTTCAACAGGCCGATCGCAATCACGCCGTCCTCGACGCGGCCGACCACGCGCACCACCGGGACCTGCCCGGGCGGCACGGCAATCGGCTGCGACATGATCTGGTACCCGGCCGGCGTCGTGTCGGTGACGAGCGTGAGCGCGCCGCCGTCTTGCGTCAACGTGGCGCCGGTGCTCGCCAGCGTCCACGACAGGCCGCCGGCGGCCAGCGCCGGCGTGACCGGGACGGGTCGCTCGGGGCGGAGGCGGCCGACCTGAGCCCGCGCGATCCGCTTCACGCGGCTCAACGCCTTGCGGGGATCGCGCACGCTCGCGTGGAAGTAGCGCTTCGCCAGGCTGGCGTACTCGATCCCGCGCTCGACCGCGGAGCTGTCGGGCGCCGACACCGCCAGCGAACGCAACGGCGCGATCTCGGTGCCGACGCTGATGAGCGAATACTGCACGCGCACCAGCACGGACCCGCGCTCGACGGTCGGGCGCGGCACGCGGGCGACGACGGCGCCCCTGCTGTTCAGGAGGATTTGGCGCATGACACGGGCTGATGGTTCATGGAAACTCTATCCTAAGGACCGACATCGCGCGCACTCGTTCGGCCGGTGTCAGCCGCGCTTCCGCGAACAGAAACGACGTGACGATCGGCAGCGCGGCGGTCGTCTTCCACACCAGCACGGTCGTCGGAACTTTCACACCGTAGCTCGGCGACACCCATCCCGGCTCGAGCGTCAGCGTCAACCGGCCGGCGGTGTCGTCGGGCAGCAGCCAGACGACCCGGTCGTCGGACGCGAGCCTCACGTCCGACCCGTCGGCGTGGGGCGTGACCGCCGGATCGAGGTGAAATCGCCAGACCAGCGCGTGCGCGCCCGAGCCGTCGAGGCAATCGCGAACCAGCGCGCGAGTCCCGCCGGCGTCGAGCGCGCACTCACGAACGTGAGACACGGGCGCCGCGAGCCGCTCGTACCCGCGATGCGCGCCGCGAAAGACGTCGACCCGCCCGCCCCGCGTCATCGTCGCGCCGGCCGGAATCGCGTCGTACTGAAGCTGCCAGAGCGCGTCGGGGCCGACGAAGCGATTCAGCTCCTCGCCGTCCACCTGGACGGTGTTGTGGAACGCCGTGCTCCGGAACGCGTTCCGCCACTCGCGCGACGCGGTGTACAGGTACGCGCCGCAGTCGGTGATCAGGTTGCGGCCGTTCAGGAACAGCTCGAAGCTGAGGATGTCGTTGTGGCCGTGGCCCCCGCGTCCGTTCATGCCGACCTCGCCACAGTCGACGATCAGGTGAGCGCCGGGCGCGCGCAGGACGTAGAAACCGCCGTCCGGGAACGCCATCGAGCCGGGCGGCGCCGCGCCGGCCTCGAGCGCGTCGAAGCGCTCGAGCGCGTCCGGCCCGAGGAGCCAGAAGGTTTCCTCCCAGCACCGGCCGGCGGACGCGGCGAAGTCGCCGCGACGCAACACGACCGCGGCCGTCGAGAGCAGGTAGCGATGGTCGGTCAGCGGCTGCGCCCCGAGGATCTGCACCCGGCCGTCGTCGGCGTCGCCGATGAGGGGCACGCGCCCATCGGGTTTCGTATAGGCCTGGACGAACTCGCACATCCGTTCGAGGCGCGTCCAGCAGGCCTGCGGCACCGTGTCGCCCGAGCGGCGCAGGAGCTCGTAGCTCGTGAGGAACGCCTCGAGGACGAGCCGGTGGTACGCCGTCGATTGCTCGAAGTCCACCCCGTCCGGCGTGGTCTGCGTGAAGATTTCCTGCTCGACGATCGCGCGGCCGATCGCGCGCCAGCGCGCGGCGCGGCGCGCGGGATGGAAGAAGCACCCGAGGAACACCAGGCCGACGCCGTCGCACAGATAGTGATTGCCGTTGACGTCTCCGCGCTCGAGGTGCGTCGCGATGAACTCGCCGTGCAGGAAGAGCGTCCGGAGGAAGGACGCGCGGAAACCGCGGTCCCGGCACGCCGGCGCGTCGGCCATGTGGTGAAAGCCCCAAATCCAGCTGACGGCTCGCAGCGCCACGTCCATTGCGCACGCCCAGTTCACGCCGCGGGCGTACGGGTTCGACGCGATCCAGTCGGTCACCTCGGCCGCGAATTCGGCCGCGTAGCGATCCTCGCCGGTCAGCCAGTACGCCTGGCCGAGCCGCGTGAAGTGCTGGCAGCGACTGAGCTCCCAGGGCACTTTCACGTCCGAGGGGCGATCGAGCTCGAGGTATTCGATGTCGGCCGCGTAGTCGAGCGGCCAGCGCCGTCCGGTCTTGAAGTCTTCGTGCCACGGCAGCGGCGTGGACAGCGTCCGAGGCCCCGATCCCAGCAGATCGAGCTCGTGGCGCACGACCGCGTCGGCGGCACGCAGGATGTCCTCGCGCGCGCCGGGGTACCTCGCGACCAGGCGCGCCGCGGTCGCCTCGCGGTCGGCGTTCCTCACGAAGAAAGGCCGCCGCGCGCGTCGACGTCGGACACGCCCAGCGCGGCGACCAGCGATCGTTCGGTCAGCAGCCGGGGATAGAGGTAGGACCACGGGCGCCGCGCGCGCCGCTCCGCGGAGTCCATCACGCGCCGGACGAGATACCCGGGTGGCCGCGTGAGCGCCCGCCGGATCCGCGCCGTCAGGGGCCTCGCCGTCATCCGAAAAGCGCGGTGCGCAGGACGTCGCGGATCCGCTCGGATGTCCGGCCGTCCCACAGCTCGGGCATGCGTCGCGCGCCGCCGTCGGTCAGCGCCGCGCGGTACCCCGCCAGAATGCTCGACGGCTCGGTCCCGACGACGCGGTTGGTGCCGTCGGTGACCGTGATCGGGCGCTCGGTCGTCTCGCGCAGCGTCAGGCACGGAATGCCGAGCGCCGTCGACTCTTCCTGGAGGCCGCCGGAGTCGGTGAGAATCAGGCGCGCGTGCGAGCTGAGGCTCAGGAAATCGATGTAGCCGAGCGCATCGGTCAGGGTCAGCGGCCGCACCGCGTCGGCGAGCCCCATCTCGGCGATCCGGGCGCGCGTTCTCGGGTGCACGGGGAACACGACCGGCATGTCGCGCGCGATCGCGCCGACCGCGTCGAGAATGCCGCGGAACGTCTCCGGCCGATCGACGTTCGACGGCCGGTGCAGCGTGAGCACCGCGTACTGACGGTCGGACACCTGCACGCGTCCGCGCAGGCGATCGAGGCTCGCCGCCGGCAGGTGCCGCCGCAGCGTGTCGATCATGATGTTGCCGACCAGGTGGATCCGCTCCGCCGGCACCCCCTCGCGGAGCAGGTTCTCGTTGCCGTCGCGCGACGGCGTCAGCAGGATGTCGGCGAGGCGATCGGTGACGATGCGATTGATCTCTTCGGGCATCGTCCGATCGCCGCTGCGCAGCCCTGCCTCGACGTGCGCGACGGGGATCAGCAGCTTCGCGCCCACCAGGGCGGCCGCCATCGTCGAGTTCACGTCGCCGACCACCACGATGAGATCCGGGCGCTCCTCGAGGCAGACGG
>WNFM01098208.1_pt5 | contig 26354 bp, 22 predicted proteins | sample 5400271 | NCBI WGS metagenome assembly WNFM01 (sample SAMN13153352, study PRJNA577476) | soil metagenome | isolation source: 60 cm saprolite on Douglas fir-dominated hillslope | place: USA:California | collected 2013-09-17 | reverse complement strand
GTAGCCGACGATGGCCTCCCGCGCCTGGGCAAGCGACAGATCGACTACGGCCATCGCGCCCCGCCCCCGGGTGCGGCGCAAGAGCCGGCTCCGTCGGCAGATGACCCGGGCCGCGTCCTCGAGCCCGAGGACGCCCGCCACGTGGGCGGCCGCGACTTCACCCATGCTGTGACCCACCACCGCCGCAGGCTCGATGCCCCACGACCGCCAGACCGCCGCGAGGGCGACCTGGATCGAGAACAGCATCGGTTGGATCACGTCGATCTGGTCGAGGCGCGAGCGCTCGGGGAGCGCGGCCAGCTCCTCGACGATGGAAAAGCCCGATTCCTCCCGGACGGCCCGGTCACAGGCCTCGAGGCTGGCCCGGAAGACGGGCATGTGCTCGAGGGCTTGCCGTCCCATCCCGAGCCACTGCGAGCCCTGACCCGGGAAGACGAACACCACCCTGGGCGGGCTCGCGGCAGAGGCGCGAGGAGCGAAGTTGTCCGGCCCCTCTCCCCTCAGGTAGGCATCGACCTTCTCGGCGGCCTCCTCGCCGCCGCGGGCGACGATGGCGAGCCGGTGCTCGTGGTGGGTTCGCCGGACCGCGGCCGTGTAGCTGAGGTCCGCGAAGTCCGCGGGGGCGGAGCGCAACCGGTCCCGGTAGGCGGCAGCAAGCTCCATGAGGGCTTCGGGGCTGCGGGCGGACAGCGGCAGCACCCGTGGACTTCCGCTCGGTCCTTCCTTCGACCTCTCCGGCGTCGGGGGCGCCTCCTGCAGCACCACGTGGGCGTTTGTGCCCGCGATGCCGAATGCGCTCACGCCGGCCAGGGCGAGGCCATTGCTCGCGGGCCAGGTCATGGCCGCCCGCGGAATGGCGAGGGGCAGCTTCGCCCAGGGCACGGCGGGGTTGGGGGTGCTGAAGTGGAGACTCGGCGGGATCGTCCGGTTCTTGAGGGAGAGCACCACCTTGATGAGCCCGGCCACGCCAGCCGCGCCTTCGGTGTGGCCGATATTGGTCTTGACCGAGCCCACGAAGCAGGGGTGATCGGGCGGCCGGCCCCCGGCCACCACGGCGCCCAGGGCCGAGAGCTCCACGGGGTCGCCCGCGCTCGTGCCCGTGCCATGGGCCTCCACGTACTGCACGCGGCCCGGCTCCACCCCGGCGGCGGCGTACGCCTTGCGGAGCAGGTCCTCCTGGCCGCCTTGACCGGGGGTGGCGAGGAAGCCGCTCGTCTTTCCGTCGTTGTTCACCGCGCTGCCGAGGATCACTGCCTGGACCGGATCGCCGTCGGCAAGGGCGCGGGACAGGAGCTTCAACGCCACCACTCCGGCCCCCTCGCTGCGCACGTAGCCGTCGCCCCGGGCGTCGCCGAACTTGCACCGGCCGTCCGCCGACAACATCTGCGACTGCGAGTAGGCCAGGCTCACTTGCGGAGTGAAGATCGTGTTGGCGCCCCCGGCCAGGGCGAGGCCACACTCCCCGCTGCGCAGGGCCTGGCAGGCAAGATGGACCGCCACCAGCGAGGAGGAGCAGGCGGTGTCCACGGTCACGCTCGGACCCTGCAGCCCGAAGGCATAGGAGAGGCGGCCCGAGGCGGAGTAGCGGCCACTGCCGGTGGTCATGTAGAAGTCGACCCCGGCGGGGTCTTCGAAGAGGAGGGCTTCGTAGTCGTTGATCCAGAGCCCCACGAAGACGCCGGTGGAGCTTCCCGCCAGGGCCACCTGGCCGGCATCCTCGATGGCTTCCCAGGCCGTTTCGAGGAGGAGGCGCTGCTGCGGATCGAGACGGTCGGCCTCGCGGGGAGAGATGCTGAAGAAGGCGGCGTCGAAGCGATCCACGCCTTCCAGAAAGCCGCCCCACTTGTTCACGAACCGACGCGCCTTCCCCGGGCGGGGGTCGTGCAGGTGGGCCAGGCCGGGGCGGTCCGAAGGTATCTCCCCGATCGCATCCACCCCGTCCCGCACGAGTTCCCAAAAGGCCTCGGGTCCCCCGGCCCCCGGGAAGCGGCAGCCGATGCCTATGACGGCGACCGGCTCAACGCCCGCGCAACTCCCGATCGACGGTGATCTCATCCCGCTCGCTCCGGCGCATTCCGGCGCTGCGGACCGTTTGGCACCCGGTCGACGCGACATGGAGCCGTTGCCCGGGCCCTGCCCATGGTCAGTCATCGCTCGGGTCCGCGTCGTGGGAGGATCGAGCGGTCTGGAGGGCCTCTTTGAGGACGTCCACGTCGACCACCAGCTCGCCGACCTTCTGGCGGAGCCGCCGGATCTGCTCGTCCTTGATCGCATCGGCGTCTCGCGGCCGCGAGCGGAGGGCGTTGTGCGCGGCCAGGAGCACGCGCTCCTTCCAGTCGGAAATCTCGGACACGGTGAGGCCATGCCGCCGGGCCCCGTCCTCTTCCGACAGCTCGCCCTTGAGCACGCTCAGGATGAGCGCCATGCGACGGCGCGCGGTCCACCGCTGTATGTCATCCGGTACCGACTCCATCGCCATCCTCGATCCCGCTCCGGGAGGGGGGGATTCCTTTCCGCCAGGTCGTGCGGCCGGCCGCGACCGGCCGACCGTCGTCTCAACCCGCGGCTGAGGCGCGTTGTCCGTGCGCAACTCCGACATTTCGGCTCTCCTCAGGGTTGCCGGGATTCTTGCCGGGCTGTCGCTTCCATCCGCTTGCGCAGGCTGAGGGGACGCATGTCGGTCCACACCTCCTTGATCCAGGCGAGGCACTCCTCCTTCGCACCGGCCTTCCCGGCGTCCTTCCAGCCGAGCGCGTTCTCGCGCTCAGTCGGCCAGATCGAGTACTGCTCCTCGTGGTTCACGACCACCTTGTAGACCGTCTTGTCTTCTTTCTCGTCGCGGTCCATTCATCTCCTCCAACGACTCATCCAGAGCAAAACAGGCGACCCGGGTGGGACGCCCCAACACGGCCAGCGCCGCCGCGAATCCGTCGGCGGGCTCGAGCCCTTCCAGCCGGAAGCGCCGGGGGGCCTCGGGATCCCCGGCGACGTGCAGGAGCCGCGCCGGCTCGCCCGGAGCGAGCGTCACGGCAAACGCGTCGAGAGGATGTGAAAGGCCGTCGCCGACGGCCTTTATGAAGGCCTCCTTGCGCGTCCAGCAGCGGAAGAAGGCCCGCCGCCGATCCCGCTCCTCGAGGAGCCTTAGCTCCGCGCTCTCCCGGGGCGAGAAGTTGCGCTCGGTGATCGAGTCCATCTCGGGCACCGGACGTTCCTGCTCGATGTCCACTCCGATCTCGTGGTCCGTCGCGAAAGCCAGAAGCGCCAACCCCCCCGAGTGCGACACGTTGAAGCGCAGTCCCTGCCACGGGGACCCGAGCGCGGGCTTGCCATGGGGGCCGTAGCCGAAGACCAGAGCCGACGGATCGACGCCGAGGTAGCGACCGAGCAACCCCCGAAGGACTCCCCGCGTCGCGACGAAGCGCCGCCGGTCGCGCTCGAAGTGGAAGCGGGAGGCCCGCCGGCTCTCGTCGGGAGACAGCCAGGAGAGGGGCGTTGTCAGCGGCAGGTCGTCCAGGCTGGCCGAGAAGACCTGCACCTCGCCCGCGGCAAGACCGGGCGGCGCGGGAGCGGGCTTCCAGCGGAGCGCGTCCCTCATGCCGTCGCCCCGGTCGAAGCGGTGGTCCAGGGGGTCAGGTCCTCACGAAGGGATCGCCACACGGCCTCGCGCGCGCTGTCGATGAAGAAGTGGCGGCCCGGGAAGGTGCGCACCGTGCACCCACCACGGGTGTGCTGGGCCCAAGCGTCGAGATCGTCCCGCGAAACGTGGCGGTCCTCCTGCCCCCCGAAGCAGGAGATGGGGCAATCGAGCGGGGGCTCCAGTGTGTACGGATAGGTTTCGAGCACCAGTATGTCGGCGCGCAGTGAAGGCAGCACGAGCTGCAGGAGCTCGTCCTCGGCCAGCACCTCATCGGGGATCCCGTCATAGCGCCCGCGCACCTCACGGAGGAACTCGGGATCAGGCAGGTGACCGAACGGCGGCAAGGGGGAGGGCCGCGGGGGCGCCTGGCGGCCGGAGACCGCGAGCAAGACCGGAGCGGACCACGATCGCCGACGCAACTCGCGCGCCAGCTCGAAGGCCACGACCGCCCCCATGCTGTGCCCGAACAGCGCGAATGGCCTGTCCATCAGCGGACGCAGGCCGTCGGCGGCTGCCGACACGAGCTCGGGGGCTCGCCGGAACGGCGTCTCCCGGAAACGGCCCCCTCGGCCGGGGAGTTGGACCGGGCAAATCTCGACCTCAGGTGAAAAAGCCCCACTCCAAAGCCGATAGGCGGAGGCGGCTCCGCCGGCATAGGGAAAGCAGAACAGCCGGAGCTGGCTCCGGAGATTGGTGCGCGATCCCAGGACCCATGGCGAGCCGGAGGTCACGGGCGGCATGGCCCGACCGGCCCTGGCTCAGCGGGCGGAAGATGCCCGTTGCAAAGGGTCGCCCCAGTTTGCGTATAATACAAACAGTCCGGATCGGGCTTTGCCTGCCGAGACACCGACACGATGCTCCCTCCGGCCTGAAGGGCCGTTGGACCGGTTGCCCACCGATCCTCCAACGGCCCTTCCAGTTCTAGCCCCAAAATACATACGTCACCGACGTGACGGAGTAGCGATAGTCCTCCCCAGCATCAGTATGGAAGCCGTCTCGACTGGGCCGAAGCTGACACCGGAGGGGGTGGTGTCACGACACTACCGGCTGAGTGCGAAACTGACTTGAGAGTGACCTTTGTAGTTGATCCCAGCCGTCTTGTCAACATGAAAATTGTTAATTGTTAGGACAAGCCGCCTTGCTGGTAACGAAAACACGCCAAATCTTCTGTGGCTCCGGGGAGACGCCCACAGAGGCATCCGTCTTCGCGTGCCGCGGACGCTGGGCATGTCAGAATGCAGCCCGGAGGAACCTCATGCGCCTGCGGAAGGGCCGGGCTCTGGCGGGATTCGTGGTTGTGATGGTGGGAACGGCCTCCGGAGCGAGGGCGTCCCAGGAGCAGGGGCCGGTGAAGCGCCCCGCGCAGGAGGCGCCGGCGGACGACCCGCGGGTGCTGGCCGCGATCGCGCGCCAGCGGGCTCTGGGTCTACCCGGCCCCGAGCACCGGGCCCTCGAGTCACTTGTGGGAACGTACAACGTGGCGTTTACCTCCTATCCCCGCGGCGCCGAGCCCACCCACCTCACCGGAACCGGGGAAAACCGGCTGCTGTTCGGAGGACGCTTCCTGCTCTCCGAGTGGGCCGTCGGGGAGGGTGAATCGCGCATCGAGGCCTTGACCGTGTATGGCTACGACAACGGCAGGAAGGAATTCTTTGCCTTCGGGATCAACAGCCTCCGCACGAACCTGGCCGATCACTGGGGGAACTACGACGAGGTGAGCCGCTCTTTCATCATGAGCGGGAAGGCTCGCGACGAGACGACGGGCACCGTCCTCGTCTATCGGGCTTTGCTGAAGGTCGAGAATCCAGACTCCCACGTGCTCCACGTGTTCTTCGACGTACCCGGCGGGCGGCGGAGCATCGTGTCGGTGTCTCGGCAGGCAAAGCCCGATCCGGACTGTTTGTATTATACGCAAACTGGGGCGACCCTTTGCAACGGGCATCTTCCGCCCGGCGCCGCGTCCTGGCCCGCCTACCCATTGGCCACCGGAGTGCCGATCCCTCGCGGAGAGCTACCGTCGCCCGCGAGCGCCCGTCTGGTCGACTACTCCGGCCGCGAGATCCCGACGCAGGCCTCGGCCCTTGCACGCTGGCCGGACGAGTCCGTCAAGTCTCTGCTCCTGCAATTCCTGGGTCCCCTGATTCCGGGCCAGGCGAAGTACTACACCCTGGAGTACGGGAAGGGCGTTGTTGCCAAGGCCGACAGCCCCTCGAGGGTGCGGGTGCAGGAGACGGTCGGTGAGGTCACCGTCACGACCGGGGCCCTGGATCTGCGGGTCGGCAAGCGCCCGTTCGGGTTCACGGCGTGCAGGCGGGCGAGCTCGCAGGCACCTTGCGAAAGCCTGCTCTCCCGCCCGGCCGACCTCTTCGCGGTGAACGCGTTCGACGGCCAGGAGTATCGGGCCTCCCTCGACCCCGCCCCCAGCGTCATCGTGGAAGAGTCGGGCCCGATCCGCGCGGTCATCAGAGCCTCGGGAAGCCTGCGCTCGGCCGGGGGGGGGACGCTGATCGGCTTCGTGGCCCGCCTCCGCGCCTTTGCCGGCCAGGACCAGATCCAGCTCGACGTCACCGCCGTTGACTCGCGCCCGGAGGCAGACGTCGCCGCGCGCCGGCCCCAGCTCGCCCTGAGCATCAGCGGCTACGGCCTCGAGCTCCCGTACGCCCTCGGAGCCGCGAACTGGTCCTTCGGCGGGGAAGGAGACGCTGTGCACTCGGGGCCCGTGCGGCCGGGAGTCGAGACCTATCTCCTCCAGTCCGGGCGGTTCAACTACGACTTGACCAACGGAACGCTACGGGGCTTCAGCTTCGCGTTCGACGGCGCCGCCAAGGGAGCCAAGGCTTCAGGATGGGTGGACGTCAGCGATACCGGGCGAGGCATTGCCGTTTGCCTCAGGAACTTCTGGCAACAATTTCCGAAGGAATGGAGCGTCGCCGACAAGGTCCTGCGCGTCTATTTCCATCCCCTCCGGTCCTCCCGGCCGGTGGCGGACCTTGCCTACCCGCGCCTGGCCGTGGCCACCGGCTACGCACGTCCGAACACGTTCTACTCGCCCCGCGAGGGCCTGGCCAAGACCTACGAGCTACTGCTTTCGTTCCACGGAGGGGACCGGGCGGCCGCCCGGCCGGACATCTTGAACCGGGCGTTCCAGTCATCGCCGCTCCCGACCGCCCCCGCGGGTTGGTACGCGACGAGCGGTGTCTACGGGCGAATCATCGACGCCGGCCCCTGGTCTGCGGGCCACGACGACTGGCTCCTCCGCCAGATCTACGAGCCGAGCATCCAGGCTTTCAAGGACACCGGGGGCCTCGCCGTTCAGTACGGCTGGCGGGACTTCGGGGACCGCTTGCGCGGCGGATGGTGCGAGGTGGATCCCGCGGGCTTCAAGATCCCCTGCTTCTACGACGACACCCATCTGGGAGCTCACGTCTGGTTCGTGCAGTACCTCCGCACCCTCGACCCGCGCTGGAGGGACTACGCCTGGAACGCGACCCGCTTCTTCATGGACCTCGGGGTGTCACACTCCGCTCGGAGGGGATACTGGCCCAGGGACTACGGCCCGGGCGAGGGCCACCTCATCAAGCACGAGATGGTCGACCACAGCTCCCGCAATCTGCACCGTGGTCACGCCCATCTCTCCGGGTTGGCCGACCTCTACCTGCTGACCGGCGACCGCCGCGCCTTCGAGGTGATGCGCGAGGTCGCGGATTGGTGGGTGAGCGCGGTCCCCGACTTCTTTCCGAGCCCGATCCGCGGGCCTCATTTCGCCGAGGCGGAGCGCGATTTCGGATGGCCCCTGTTCGTGCTGAACGAGGCCTATCGGGGCACCGGCGATCCCAAGTACCTTCGGGCAGCCGCCCAGATCGTCAAGCACCTCATCGAGTGGTGGCAGACGCCTTCGGATCACCTGGTGGGCGGAAGGGTGGTGGGACGAAACGACTGGACGAGGGGTACGGGCTGGTGGGCGATGTTTCCCCGGTGTGACAACTGCCCGCCAGGCTACAACGGCACCAACCCGTGGATGGCGGGCGCCCTCCTTTCGAACCTCATCTACTTCTACGAATACGACAAGGACCACAACTTCGCGGACCGCGCCCTGGTCAAGGAGATGCTTCTTCAGACCATGAACTACGTGGTCAAGCACGGGTGGAACCCGACCAAGCGGTGCTTCCGCTACTCCGAGGCCCAGCCCGACTCCTGTGGAGAGGACACCCTCCTCTATTTCCCCCTGGCCTATCTCTATCGTCTTCAGGCCTCGGCATCGGGCCCGACCCGGTACGACTCCGCGCCCCTCTGGATCGAGATCGCGAAATCGGCCGGCAACGATTGGAGTCAGGTGCGATGGCGGGGCTCGACGAGCGCGGGCTTCTACGGCTACGAGATCGCCTTCATGCCGGAGTTCTTCCGCGAGATGACGGAGCGCGAGTTCGGACCGAGGCGCTGACCAGATCGGCAAGCGTTCCGCGACAGGTCACTTCATCACCCGGACATAGCCCAGGGAGACGCTCAAGACGGAGCGATTCGCCCCGGCCAGAGCGGCTCCCGCGTTGAAGTGAGCGTAGCTGTAACTGCCCGCGAGATTCCATCGCCTCCCGATCCGGACGCTGATCGACGTCCCCGCGAGCGCTTGGTCGTAGGAGTAGAGATCCTGGACCGGGTCGCTCGCGTTGCGATAGAAGCCAAAGACCGCGCCGGACACGCTCTTGCCGAAGGTGTGGCCGAGGCTCCCGAAGAGATCGTTGGTGACCTGTGAGCGGCCCAGGATGACTCCCTGATACCGGCCGTGGCCGTACCGCAGGGCGATCGCCGTGCGCTTCAGCTGAAGGGCGATGCCCGCTCCCCCGATGAAGTCCAAAGCGGAGGTCTCGGCCGAATACCCCTCGAAGTAGCTCGCTCCCAGGGAGAGATCCCCCCGCAGGGTCTTTCCCAACGACTTGGTCGCCCGACCGACCAGGGAGTGGGTCCTGGTGTCGATGCCGTAGTTGGCATCCTGAAACGTATAGCCCAGGGACACGTTGGCGGTGGAGTCGAGCGTCCGGGTCAAACCCGCCGTCGCGCCGAACAGCTGGCCGTCGGGGACGCCAGTCGAGATCCAGGTTGACCGTGGTCTCCGCCGAGAGGGTGTGGCCGATCCCGGCCCCGACGTGCCAGCTCCAGTAGTCGAGGGCGACCAGCCGGATTCCTTCCGCGGCCAGGTCGCCGAGCACCTGAGCGGACCCGTCGGGCGGGGGCGGCGCAGCGGTGTCCTCCGGGGGACGCGTCGGTTGGACGACCTCCGGGGGGGCCAGCAGGTCGCCCGGGAGGGAGGAGGAGAGGAAGGCCGACTCCGTCCGATAGCGAAGGACCGAGGCGTCGAGAGAAAGGTGGCCAAACGTGTCGGGGGCGACGTTGTAGGTCAAGCCGGTGGACAGCGCCAGCGATTTCAGATCGACCTGCGGCACTCCCACCCGGCTGGCGTATAGCGACTCCAGGTTCAATCCGTCCGAGTAGGACGCCCGGTATTGCACGCGAACTCGACGATCGAGGCCGGCCTGGCCGGACAGCCCGAGGCCGCCCTGCAGGCTATCGAGGCTCGTGAAGTGGTGGAAGAGTCCTCCGTTCAACCAGCCCAGGGCCGAGAAGGACGTGCGCCGCCGAACCCGGGAGTAGGAAAGGCTCAGGGTGGCGCCCGAAATCGCCTCCGTCGGCGAATCGGAGCCGGCCATGAACAGGTTGTCGGTGAAGGTCTGCCGCAGAGTGCCCGAGACGACCCAGGTCTCGGACTCCGCCGGAACCTGGGCGGCTGCCCTGGCGCCGGCCATCGCTAGAACGAGGAGGAAGCCCCCTGTCCGACCCGGCCGCGCCATCGCGCTCCTGACTTCAAGGATGATTCTTCGAGAGTAGCGGCAGGAGAGCCCACGGTCAAACACCGGGGCAGGATGGCAGGCCCTGGCGGAAGGCGTCCCCATCGGGTTATGTTACCCAATCCGATGATCCCTGCTCCGGCGCCTTCCAAGAAGCCCTCGCGCGCCGCCTGGCGCGATGCTCGCTCCCTGCTCTGGGAACACCGCTTCCGCCTGCTCGTGGCCTTCGCGCTGCTCCTGGTAGGCCGGATCGCGGGGCTCTCCCTGCCCGCCTCGAGCAAGTACCTGGTGGATGAAGTGATCGCGAAGCGCCACGGGGAGTTGCTCGGCTGGCTCGCGGCGGCCATCGTCCTCGCGACCATGGTGCAGGCTGGGACGTCGCTCGTTCTCTCGCGCATCGTGGGCCTCGCGGCTCAGCGCGCGATCATGGACGTGCGCCACGACCTCCAGGGCAAGGTGCTCCGACTGCCCGTCGCGTTCTTCGACTCCACGAAGAGCGGCGTGCTGATTTCACGGATCATGACCGACCCCGACGCCCTCCGGAACCTCCTCGGAGCCGGACTCATCCAGCTGGCAGGCAGCCTCCTCACCGCGACCCTCTCCCTGGCCGTGCTTCTGTGGCTCAACTGGCGGCTGACCACGATGACCGTCGTCCTGCTCGGCGTCTTTGGCGCCCTCATGGTCTACTCCTTCCGGTTGATCCGTCCCCTGTTCCGCCAGCGGGCCGAGATCTCGTCCCAGGTGGTGGGCCGCCTGGCGGAGTCCCTCGGAGGCATCCGGGTGGTCAAGGCCTACCGGGCGGAGGAGAACGAGGCGCGGGTCTTCGGAGCCGGCCTCGAGCGCCTCTTCGCAAGCGTCCGCCGGGAGGTCACGGCCAGCGCGGCGGTCGGAGCCAGCGCCCTCGTGATCTTCGGGTTCATCTCGGCCATGCTCGTGTTCGTGGGCGGCCGGGAGATCCTCGCGGGATCCATCAGCCTCGGCGGCTTCGTGATGTACGTCTTCTTCATCGGGCTGCTCATTGCCCCCGTGGTCCGCATCGCGGACAGCGCCACCCAGCTCAGCGAGGCCTTCGCCGGCCTGGACCGGATCCGCGAGCTCCGCGAGCGCGAGAGCGAGGAGCCGGACGACGCCAGCCTGCGGCCGTTCTCCACCGTGCGCGGCGAGGTCGAGTTCCAGTCAGTCGGATTCGAGTACACGGGGGGGGCGCCGGTGCTGAAGGGCGTGTCCTTCCGTGCCGCGGCGGGTTCGACGACGGCGCTCGTGGGCCCGAGCGGGGCCGGCAAGAGCACGGTGATCGGCCTCGTGATGGCCTTCCACCGCCCGACCTCCGGTCGGATTCTCGTGGACGGGCGTGACACGGCCACGGTGGGGATCCGCGACCTTCGATCCCGTCTGGGGGTGGTGTTCCAGGAGAACTTCCTGTTCGATGGCACCATCGCGGAGAACATCGCCTATGGGCGAGCGGACGCGCGCCCCGAGGAAGTGGTGGCCGCCGCGTGTCGCGCCAACTGCGACGAATTCGTGGAGAGGCTCGAGAAAGGGTACGAGACGGTCGTAGGTGAGCGCGGGGTGAAGCTCTCGGGGGGCCAACGTCAGCGGATAGCCATCGCCCGGGCCCTCCTCGCCGACCCTCGCATCCTGATCCTGGACGAAGCCACCTCGAGCCTGGACAGCGAAAGCGAGGCCCTCGTCCAGGATGGGCTGCGGTCGCTCCGAGAGGGTCGGACGACGCTCGTGATCGCCCATCGCCTCTCCACTGTCCGGAGCGCCGACCAGATCCTGGTCCTGGAGGCGGGCGAGATCGTGGAGCGCGGCGACCACGAGAGCTTGATGGCGAAGCGCGGGCGGTACTGGCAGATCTCCGAGAGGCAGTTCCGCACCGGGAGCCACCCCCTGGAGAGCTCGGGGGAAGCCGCGGCCGCCCCCCCCACGGATGGCGAGGCGCGATTCCCCGAGAGCGCAAGCCCCGGCTCCCCCCTTGGTTTCCTGGGTTCCCTCCTGCCCAAGTGAGAGGCCGACGGGATCGCGAGGGAGGGCGGCCCTCCTTGACAATCGGCGTTGGCGAAACTAACGTCGGAGACCTGCGCCGTTTGGGGAATGACTGGCCGAGGGATTTTTGAAGAGTAGCCGGTCGGGCGCTCTCGGATCCAGGGGAGAACGATTGTCAAGCCTGGTGCGCGCTGCTCGGTCGGTCGGGTTTGCCATGCTGGTTCCGGGTCGTCGGTGTCCGCAGAGGTGCCGCTTGCCCAGGCCGCCCCTCCGCCGGCACCAGCCGTCGGCACTCCCTCCGAGACCCCGCCCGACGACGTTCCCGACTACTACGTTGCTCCGGGCGACGTGCTCCGCCTTTCCGTCTGGAAGGAGCCGGAATTGACGACGGACGTGTTCGTCCGTCTCGACGGCCGGATCACCGTCCCCCTGGTGGGCGACCTCAAGGTCAGCGGGCGAACCACGGAGAGCGTGGCAACGGAGATCCGCACGAAGCTGAGGGCCTTCCTCGAGGTCCCCCTGGTGACGCTCACGGTCCATCAGGCCACGAGCGCCCGCTTCTACGTGGTGGGCGAGGTCGCAACCTCCGGGGCGTTCCCCTTGACCGGTCGGATCACGGTTCTGCAGGCCCTCGCGGTCGCCGGCGGCTTCCGGACCTTCGCCAAGCGTGAACGGATCGTGATCGTCCGGGAGCGGCTCGGGGTGAAGAGCGCGATCCCCTTCAACTTCCGGGATCTCGAGCTCGGAGTCAGGCTCGAGCAGAACATTCCGCTCCTGTCCGGCGACATCCTCATCGTTCCGTGAAGGACGCCAGCCCGACGGTCGCTATCGACGCATTCCCCGACAGCGCCCTCCGCCGCCGCGAGTCGAGCGCCATCGCCTGTATCGACGTGATGCTGGCCACCACGACCCTGGTCTCGGCGGTCGCAGGTGGACGGCGCGCTTTCCTGGCGGCGGGCGGCGAAGACATGGGCACCCTCCGCGGGCGGTTTCCGGAAGCGATCCTGGCCGGTGAACTGGAAGGAAGCGTGAACGGGGAGTTCGTGGTGCCCGACGGCCCCTGCACCCTCGCGCGGATGCCGGCGGACAGACGACCGCTGCTCCTCGTGTCCGCTCCGGGCACCACCCTGATCGTGAACGCAGTGGAGGGCGGCGGGGCCGTCTTCCTCGCCTGCTTTCGAAATCTCTCGGCCACCGCCGCGGCCCTCGCCAGCCACAACCGCGTGGCCTTGCTGGCCGCCGGTTGCCGCGAGGAGTTCAGCTGCGAGGACCAGATGGCGGCGGCCTGGATCGCGGAGCGTTTGCTGAGTCTGGGCTTCGAGGCCGAGGATCGGATCACCGCCGACCTCGTCCGCCGGTGGGCGGGTATCGCCCCTGCCCTCGCCGGCTGGGGCAACAGCGCGGCGGAGCTCCGCCGGCGTGGGCGCGGCGAAGAGGTGGACTACGTCATCACCCACGTGGATGACGTGGACCGCGCTTTCCTCTGCGAAGGACGCGAGGTCCTCCTGGCGGGAGGGCCGGTGGGAGCGGGGGCCTCACCGGGAGGACGGCGGCGGACCGGCCGGATGGACGAATGAGCGAAGCCTACCAGGAATACGAGGAGCGGCCGGGGCGCGAGGTGCTCGAGTACCTCGAGATCCCGCTGCGCTACCCGCGCCACGTCCTGATCCCCTTCGTCGTCTTCATGACCCTGGGCGTCGTGGCGGCCCTGGTCGCGCCACGAAAATACAGATCGGCGACGGTGATCCTGGTGGAGTCCAAGAGCCTTCCGGAGTCCTTCGTCACCACGGTCAACGCCGAGAGCATCGCGGCCCGACTGGCCACGATCCGGACCGTGGTCCTGAGCCGCACGCGCCTGGAGCAGGTGATCAAGAAGCTCGACCCGTATCCCGAATTGGCGGGCCAGCCTTTCCGGATGGTGCTAGCCATGCGCGGCGCCATCGAGATACGCGTCCAGGGGGGCGACTCGTTCGCCATCGAGTACGTGAACAGCGACCCCACCAAGGCCATGCTGGTGACCAACATGCTCGCGTCCCAGTTCACCGAGGATGCGGCCAGCCTGCGAGAGGCGGTGACCGAGAAAGCGCTGGGCTTCATCCAGACGAACCTGGGAGAGGCCAGGAAGGCGGTCGAGGGCCGGGAAGAGGCGCTCCGCCGTCACAAGCAGAAGTTCTGGGGCTCCCTGCCCGAGCAGCTCGAGGCCAACCTGCGCATCCTGGGGCAGCTCCAGCTCGAGCAGCAGACCCTCGGGGAGACCCTGCGCACCCACGAAGAACGCCGGGCTGCCCTCGAGCGCAGCCTGTTGGAAGGCCAGAGGCTCTGGGCTACCGCGGCCGGCTCGGGGGCGGCCGCTGAGTTGGCCAAGCTCACCGCGGCCCACGATGCCCTGCGTGGCCGCTACACGGAGGACCACCCGGACATGCGCGCGCTCAAGGCGCGCATCGAAAAGCTGCAGTCGCAGCTCGCCGCCGTGCCGAAGGAGGAGGCCGGGCAAGAGCCGTCACTCTCCGACCCCGAGGCCGTCTCGATCAGCCGGTCGCTGAAGCTGGTGGAGGCCGACATCGACTCCCTGAAGGTTCGGCGCGACCAACTCGACGAGCGGATCACCGCGCTGCGGGCCCGAGTGGACGCGACCCCTCGCGCCGAGCAGGAGTTGGCCTCCCTGACTCGGGACTATCAACAGCTCCGCGAGAACTACAACAGCGCCCTCAAGAAGGAGATGGACGCGGAGATGTCGCGTCGGCTCGAGGAGTACTGGAAGGGCGGCTACTTCCGCGTGCTCGACCCGGCTCACCTGCCCCGCCAGCCCATCCGACCATACGGCACCCTCTTCCTCCTGGGAGGTCTCGTAGGCGGCCTCCTGTCCGGGCTGGCCCTCGCCTTCGTGGCCGACCTGCTCGACCGCACGGTCAAGTCTGAACGCGAGCTCGAAGAGCTGCTGGGGACGCCTGTCCTCGTGACCATCCCTCAGGCGGCGCCCCTGCGCAAGCGTGCGGCGACCGCCTGAGAGCCGCGGCATGAGCCCTCCGCGTCCGACCTCCTGACCCTTGAGTGCCGTGTCGTTGCCCAACCGCCGCCATGCCGTCCTGTTTCTCGTGGAGTCGGCCCTCCTGCTGCTCGTCCTCATCGCCGCGGGCGGGCTGCGGAGCGGCTTCGACGCCCCGCTAATGGACCGAAGGCTCCTCCTGTTCAAGGGACTGGTGGCGGTGCTCGCCCTCCAACTGAGCCTGCACTACGGCGAGCTGTACGACGACCGGGCCCTCCGGAGTCGCACCCAGTTTCTCCTTCGCCTCGGCCAGTCCTTCGCTTCCGCCACCCTCATGCTCGCCCTGGCCTACTACTTCCTGCCGGCGGCCCGGATCGACCCCGGGACGCTGTTGGTGGCGCTGCCCATCGCCGCCCTCACGGTATTCCTCTGGCATAGCCTCCACGGGTGGGTGGTGGGGCGCGAGGCGCTCTCCGACACCGTCCTGATCCTGGGCAGCGGGCACACCGCGCAGCTGATCGCCGGAGAGATGCTTCAGCGGGCGCCCCTCGGCTATCGGGTGGCCGGCTTCCTGGGCGAGCACCCGGCCGAAGTCGGGCGCCGATTCGCCAACCCGGCGGTCATCGGGACCACGCGGGACCTGCTTCCCCTCGTCGATTCACTCAAGATCACCCTGATCGTCGTGGCCCTGGAGGATCGGCGCGGCCGCCTGCCGATGGCCGATCTGCTGCGCTGCCGCACGGACGGAGTCCAGGTGGAGGACGCCCCCAGCTTCTTCGAGCAGCTCACCGGCAAGATCCTGGTGAGCGATCTCCGTCCGAGCTGGTTCGTCTTCTCCCCCGGCTTCAACAAGCCCACCCTGCTCCGGGGGATCAAGCGCACGGGGGAGCTGGTGGTCGCGCTCCTGCTGCTCGCCGCGCTGGCCCCCCTCCTCGGGCTCCTCGCCCTTCTCTTGAGGCTGGAGAGCCCCGGCCCGGCGCTCTTCCGCCAGGCGAGGGTCGGGCTACGGGGACGCGTCTTCGACCTCTTCAAGCTGCGCACGATGAGGATCGACGCCGAAGCGGCCAGCGGGCCGGTGTGGGCCTCTCCGGAAAACGACGCTCGGGTCACGCGACTGGGGCGCGTGCTGCGAAAGCTGCGCCTCGACGAGCTCCCGCAGCTCCTCAACGTCGTCTACGGCGAGATGAGCTTCGTGGGCCCGCGTCCCGAGCGCCCTCACTTCGTGGAGCAGCTCCGGCAGGTGATCCCCTACTACGATGAGCGACACATCGTCCGGCCGGGGATCACCGGTTGGGCCCAGGTGAAGTTCGGCTACGGCTCCACCATCGAGGACAGCGAGCGCAAACTGCAGTTCGACCTCTACTATGTCAAGAACATGTCGATCCTTCTCGACCTCGCGATAGTCCTCGACACGTTCAAGGTGCTGCTCCTCCGGCAGGGGTCCCGCTGACCATGGCTACCCGGGCGCAACGCCTCCTCCGGGCCCCCGGAGCCCCTGCCCCGGGTTGGGGCGCGGAGCCCGCCGGCGCCGCGACCGCCTCGCGGCGCTACCTTCGACCGGGCCTCCTGCTCGCATTCGCGTACGGCTGGGCACTCGCCATGGCGCGGCTGATCGACGTGTCCGACGACGGCAAGTTCATGCTGCTCTTCGGCACGACGTTCTCGGTGGTGCTGATCTTCGCGGCGCTCGTCCATCCCCGCTGGTACCTGCTCCTGGCCGTCGTCTACCTTCCGTTCAGCAAGGTGTACCCCCTGCCGGTGGCTGGAATTCCGGGCGCCAACCTCACGAACCTGCTGGTCCTCCTGGGCCCGGTGGCGGTCGCTTCCACCCGGATGCAGGGCCGCCCCCGGCTGCGGATCGGACGCGTCGAGCTGCTGGTGATCCTCTTCGTGGCGGTGGCTTCCGTGAGCCTCGTACCGGCGTACCAGTCCGATTCGTTCGGCCTTGGAGAGCTGCTTCAGACATACCGCGCCTGGCTTGCGCCGATCCTCTTCTTCTTCATCGCTCGCGGGCTCGTGCGCGATCGGGAGGATGTGAAGGGGATCCTCGAAGCGTTGGCCTGGACCACCTTCCTGGTGGCTGCCTGCACCTGGAAGGAGGGCATCGACCGCGGCAGCCGCGGAAGCATCGACGCCTCCCGGGTTCCCGGCCTGATGGAGCAAGCCAACATCATGGGAGCCTTCCTCGTCTATTACGGAACGGTGCTCCTGGCCGTGGGGATCGGCCTTCGACCCTGGCGCAAGGGCATCCCGTACCTCGTCGCCTTTGTCTTCGCCGTGCGGGCCACTCTCTACACGTTCTCCCGCCGCGGGGGGAGGGGGCGTCGTCACCCTCGCTCTCTTTCCATCCCTCATACCCGAGAGCATCCGCGAGCGCATCATCGAGACGACCTCCGAGCGTTCGATCCGCCCGGGGGAGAGCGTCGCTCCAAACCTGGACCGCAGCAGCGCCCATCGCCTGGTCCTGTGGCGGGGTGCCGCGCGGATGATCGCCCAGCATCCTCTCCTGGGTGTGGGAGTCGGACGCTTCCAGGAGATGATCGGCTTCTACACGGAGTACCCGCTGAAGAAGGACGATCCCCACGACGCCCACAACGCCTACATCCTCCAGGCGGCAGAAATGGGGGTCCCGAGCCTGCTGCTGCTCCTCCTCCTCTACCTCACGTGGGGCACGGTTGCCCTCCGGCTCTACCGGAGACGCCGGCACCCGGTGGACCGTCGGCTGGCCCTCGCCTTCCTGGGGAGCCTGGTGGCGGTGCTCGTGAGCTGCATGCTGGGCTCGCGCTTCTCGGACGAGGCCCTGATCGCGTGGTTCTGGATCCTTGCCGCGATGCTCCTCGTGGTAGGCAGGCTGCGGGAGCCGAGCGGGCCGCTTCGTCGGCGGCGGCTCCCGCATCCTGCGCTCGCCGCGCCCCCGCCGGCGGCCTGACCATGATGGTCCCGCTGAAGAGGGCCGTGGCGTTCTGCCTCCTGCGTTCCGGGGCGCTCTCCTGGCACCGGGCGCGCCGTGAGCGGGGGCGGGCGATCCTGCTCGCGTACCACCGCGTGAACGACGAGCGCGACCCCTTCTTCCCGGCCCTGCCGCGGACGGTCTTCGCCGACCAGCTCGAGTACCTGGCGGCGCACTACCGGGTACAACCGCTCGAGGAGGTCGCGGCCTGGCTGGCCGCAGGCGCGGAGGGCCCGCCGAGGGCCTCGATCACCATCGACGACGGATATCCCGACACCCTCGAGGTGGCGCTGCCCGAGATCCGACGCCTCGGGTTGCCCGCCACGCTCTTCCTGGCCACGGCCCCCCCCGAGACCGGCATGCCACTCTGGACCGATCTGACGCGGTGGATCGTCAAGCATGCCCGCGCCGCCGATGTCTCGGTGCCGGCGCTCGGCCTTCGCGCGCAGCCGCTCGGGGGGACGGCTTCCCGTCTCCGCCTTCTGGCGGCTCTCCTCGGGCGCCTCAAGACTCGGGGGCCGGCCGAGGTGGATGGGGGCGTGGCCGAGCTTCGGGCCCGCCTCGATCCCCAGGGACCGCCCCTCCGCCTCCTCTCCTGGGGCGACGTACGAGAGCTGGCCGCGGGCGGCATCGCTCTCGGTGGGCACACCCACCGTCACTACATGGTCTCGCGACTGAACGACGAGGTCCTCCGGGACGAGATCACGCGCTCCATTAGCCTCGTCGAGGAACGGGTTGGCGGACGCGTGCAAAGCTTCGCCTATCCGAACGGCGAAGCTGCCGATTACGACCCGCGGGCCATCGCCGTCCTCCGCGGGCTCGGCCTTCACTGCGCGGTCACCTGCCGCACCGCCCTGGCGCGGCCCGACCACGACCCTTTCCAGCTCCCGCGCCTCTACACGAGCGAGCCCTCCCTTGCCCTCTTCGCGGCGCGCCTGGCGGGCCTGGCGCAGGACGAGGACACGGAGGTCCCGGTCTCTTGAGGGCCTCGTGGAAGGGCCGGGGAAGGAGCGGGGTGATCCCCGCCCTCGTCGTGGTGTTGGGATCCTCGGCGAGCTCGCTCGCCCTCGGATTCCTGAAGAACGTCCTGGCCGCCTTCTACTACGGGACCTCCGGGGGGATGGACGCCTATCTCATGGCCCTCCTGCTCCCCGACGTGGCCATGCAGCTCGCGCGAACCGGGGCCTTCAACTTCATTCCCCTCTTTGCGGCCGAGCGGCAGCGGTCCGAGGCCGAGGCCTGGCAGGCGGCCGGGAAAATGCTCAGCTACTGGCTGCTGTTGTTGGCGGGCGCCCTGCTCGTCGTCCTCCTGCTCGCTCCCGCCGCCATGGCGCTCCTCGCGCCGGGTTATGACAGCGAGCGCCGGGCCGCCGCCCTTGGGCTGACTCGGATCCTCCTGCTGATGGCAGCGACGATGGGAACGGGCAAGATCCTCGGGGTCGTCCTCCATGGGGAGCGCCGGTTCCTGGCGGCAGGCCTGTCGGAAGTGGCGTTCCAGGTTGGCTCCATTGCGTTCCTCGTGGCCTACCACGGGCTCGGCATCCAGGCCCTGGCCTGGGCGCAGGTCTTCGGTGGCTCGGTCCAGCTGCTGGTCGCGTCCGTCGGCCTCTTTGCGAATCGCCATCTCCTGCGAGCCGGGCTCGACCTCGGGAGTGGGCCGGTGCGGCGCATGATCCGGCTCAGCCTGCCCGTTTACCTGGGCGACTCCGGAGACAAGATCAACCTCATGGTCACCCGGGCTTTCGGCTCGCTCCTGCCCGAGGGCGCCATCTCGGCCCTCCAGTACGGCTACACTCCGGTCGAAGGCCTGCACCGCATGCTCGCGGGGCCCCTTGCCACCGCCCTCTTTCCATTCCTTTCGCGGCGCTTCGCGGAGAGCGACCAGCGCCGGGCCCTCACGACCCTCGGCCGGACCGTGGTCGTGGCCACGCTTGCCTTCCTCCCCCTTTCCGCCGTCGCCTGGCTCCTCTCGTCCCAGATCGTGGTGGCCGTCTTCCAACGCGGCTCATTCGGTCCGGACTCCACGGAGCTCACGGCGTCAGCGCTCCGGCTCTTCGCCCCGTCGGTTTCCGCCCTCGCCCTCAACGAGCTCCTCGCCTCATCCTTCCACGCGCGGCAGGACACAATGGTCCCCATGCGGGCCGGCCTCACCCGGGTCGTCTGCAACACCGCGCTCTGCGCGCTGCTCGTTCCCTCTCTCGGTCACCGCGGCATCGCGCTGGCCACGACGCTCTCCCTCTACGTCAAGCTGCTCGTCCTGGGCCTTTGCCTTCGACGGGTGTTCGCACCGCGGGAGCTGCGGAGGCAGCTGCGGATTCTCGGACGGGTCCTGCTTGCCGTAGCGGCCATGACCGCGACGGTCTATCCCATCTCCGCTTTCGCCGCCTCCCAGCCCGTGCTCGTGCATTACGCCTGGCCGTCACTCCTCGGACTCGGACTCGTCTGTCTGGCCGTCTATGCGGCGGCCCTGTGGGTCTTCGCCCGAAGGCCGCTCAATCTCACCGTCGCCCTGGCAAGGAGCGTTCTCCTGCACCGCCGGTTCCGCGGCGCGGCGAGGAAGGCAGACCCCGGGCCGGCGGGAGAGAATCAAAGAGCCGAAATACGTCCGTGAGGCCAGCCGCCCGGGCCATCCTCCGGCGTGCCCTCGCTCGGCTCTGCTCCCTCACCGCGCGAAGCGAGCCGGGTCTGCGGATCCTGACCTACCACCGCGTGAACGACGGCCACCCGCACGACCGTCTCACCGTGGCTCCGCGGGCGTTCGCGGCCCAGATGGAGGCGCTTCGCGCGTCCGGCCGACCCGTCCTGTCGCTGGCCCGGATGCTCGGCGTCCCGCCCGGCGGAGAGCCGGTCCCGGCCGGGGCCGTGGCCCTGACCTTCGACGACGGTTATGCGGACAACGTCACCGACGCGCTGCCGGTCCTCGAGCGCTTCGGGTTCCCGGCCGCGTTCTTCGTGGTGACCGGCCTCATGGGAACCTCCCGTACCCTCGACCGTTACCATGGGTGCTGCGGCGCCGATCGGATGATGAGTTGGGACGAGGTGCGGGCGCTCCGAGATCGAGGCCATGCCATCGGAGGGCACGGCCGGAATCACCGCGAGCTCGCCGGTCTCCCGGAGACGGAGGTGCGCGACGAGGTCGAGCAGTGCGCCCAGGACATCCAGCGCGAGACCGGAGAGCGCCCGCGGTTGTTCTGCTACCCGCGCGGAAGCGAGGACGCGCAGACCCGCCGCATCGTGGGCGAGGCCGGGTTCGTTGCCGCCTGCACGGTCCGTCCCGGCGCCAACCCTCCCCGTACCGAGCTGCTCGCGCTCCGCCGGACCGAGGTGTCCGGCGACGACGCCTTGACGGATTTCCGCATCAAGCTCGAGGGGGGGTTCGACGCCTGGCACCGCCTCGCCCAGGCGCGCCCTCGGGGTGTGCGGTGGTGAAGGGCCAGTGAGCGGGCCTCGTGCCATCATCCTCATGTACCACCGCCTGGCCGAGGCTCCGGCGGATCCCGAGGAAGGGGACTATGTGCTCCCGGTCGACGCCTTCGAGGCGCACCTGCGTCTCCTCGCGGCCGAGCGGCGGACCGTGGTGCCGCTTTCCGCGCTCGCCGGCGGAACCTACCCCGACCGCGCCGTCGTCCTGACCTTCGACGACGGGTGCGACAGCGACGTGACGGTGGCCGGGCCGCGGCTGCGCGCCTTCGACTTCCCCGCGGCCTTCTTCGTCAACCCCGCGCGGGTCGGACAGCCCGGTCGCGCCTCCTGGGCCCAGCTCCGCAGGCTTGCCGCAGAGGGCTTTCTCATCGGATCTCACGGCCTCGACCACACGCTCTTCGACGGCCTGCCCGAGGCCGAGCTGCGCCGGCAGATCGCGGGCTCCAGGGAGTGGCTCGAGCGGGAGCTCGCGATTCCGGTCTGGGCGCTGTCGCTGCCCGGCGGCAGCGGGGACTCGCGAACCCTCGGGGTCGCCCGAGAAGCCGGCTACCGCCTCGTGCTCGGCTCTCGACCGGGCGCGCTGCATGGTCCCGCCACCACGGCCAGGGTCCTGCCCCGCTTGGACATCCGGCGCGACCGAGGTCTTGACCCGTTTCGCGCCGCCCTGGACCAAAGGCCTGCCTACCTTCTTGGGCAAGCCCTGCGCTACCAGGCGGTCCACGCTACTCGCCGTCTGATGGGTGCGGAGGCATACGCTCAGCTTCGCCTCCGCTGGCTGGGGCGATGGACGAAGGATCCGGACGAGTGAGGGAGGCGGCATGGCTGTTCTGGCTGGCGGCGGCAGCCGTGTTCTATTCCTACCTGGGCTACCCCGCGCTCATCCACCTCGCCGCGCGCCTGTGGCCCGCCCCAAAGGCCCGTGAGGACGAGGACGCCACCCCAACCGTCACCGTCGTCATCGCGGCGCGCAACGAGGAGGCCTGCCTCGGGGACAAGCTGCGCAACCTCCTCGCCCTCGACTACCCTCGGGACCGCATCGACATCGTGGTCGGCTCCGACGGATCGACCGACCGCACGGAAGCGATCGCGGGCGGCTTCGCGCAAGACGGAGTGCGGCTCCTGGCCCTTCCCGGGCCCCGCGGCAAGGCGGCCGTCCTCAACGACGCGGTCGCGGTGGCGCGCGGCGAGATCCTGGTCATGACGGACGCGCGGCAGACCCTGGCCGCAGACGCGGTTCGGCGGCTCGTCTCGTGCTTCGCCGACCCCGCGGTGGGAGCGGTGAGCGGCGAGCTGCACCTCCTCTCGTCCCCGGACCAACCCGCTCGCGGCGTGGGGCTCTACTGGCGCTACGAGAAGGCGGTGCGCCAGGCAGAAAGCCGGTTCGACTCCACGGTGGGGGTGACGGGCGCCATCTACGCCCTCCGCCGGGCGCTCTTCAAGCCCCTCGATCCGCAAACCATCCTGGACGACGTGGCGGTTCCCATGGAGATCGTGATGGGCGGCTACCGGGTGCTTTTCGCGCCGAAGGCCTCGGCCTTCGACCGCATCGCGAGCGACTCCGAGATCGAGTACCGGCGCAAGGTCCGCACCCTGGCCGGGAACTACCAGGTCCTGGCCCTGCGCCCGGCCCTTCTCGATCCGCTCCGCAACCGGCTCTTCTGGCAGCTCGTCTCCCACAAGCTGTCGCGCCTCGCGGTGCCCTGGTTCCTGGTGGTGCTGCTCCTGACAAGCGCGCTGCTCCGGGGGATGCACTGGTTCTACGCCCTGGCGTTGGCCGCCCAGCTCGCATTCTACGGGCTCGCGCTCGCCGGCTGGCGCTATGCGAGAAAGCGGCGGCGGCTACGCCTGACGTCGCTTCCCTACACCTTCGCTCTTCTGAACCTGGCGGCCGCCTCCGGCCTTCTGGGCTTCCTGCGCGGCACCGAGCGCGCGAGCTGGCGAGCCTCGTCGTGAATGCGCCCCGCGTCGTCTACGTGCTGTCGAAATTCCCCTGCTACGACGAAGCATTCCTGCTGCGGGAGGTCCATGCGGTGGCCCAGCGGCTCGACACCTGGATCTTCTCCCTCCGAGCGGCCGACGAGTCGGTGGTCCACGAGGAGGCCCGCCGGCTGCTCCCGCGGACCCTCTCGGTTCCCTACTTTTTTTCGTGGCGGATCCTCCGCGCCCACGCTGCCCTCCTGTGGCGGAGCCCGCGCCGCTATCTCGCGGCGCTCTTCGGGCTGATCGTCGGCAGCGGGCGGCGCCTTCCGCCCCTTGCCAAGAACCTCATGCTCTTTCCGAAGACCGGCTGGCTCGCCCACTGGGCGCTCGCGAATGGCGTGACCCACGTGCATGCCGGCTGGGCCACCTATCCCGCCTCGGCCGCCCTCGCGGTCTCGGAGATCGCGGGCATCCCCTTCAGCTTCTCCGGGCACGCCCACGACATCTACCTCGATGCCTCGGAGCTCCCACGGAAGCTCCGGCGCGCGGCCTTCGTCTCGACCTGCACCGTGTCGAACGCCTCCCATCTCCGCGCTCTCGCCCCTGACTGTCCTCCTGACCGGGTCGCGGTCGTGCACCACGGGATCCGGTCGTCCGACTACGTGGCCTCGCGGAACGGCGCTCTGAGCGTGCTCTCCGTCGGGACGCTCCACCCCCACAAGGGGTTCACCTACGTCATCGAGGCGCTGGCCCAGCTCGTCCGGGAGGGCCGCGAGCTGCAGGCCACCATCGTGGGCGGGGGGCCGCTCGAAGGGGACCTCCGCACGCAGCTCGTCCGTTCCGGGCTGGCCGCCCGCCTGACCATGACGGGGGCCCTCACCCAGGAGGCGGTGATCCCCCACTACCGGCGCTCCTCGATCTTCGTGTTGATGGCCCAGCCCGAGTGGCACTGGGGCATCCCCAACGTGATCATCGAGGCCCTGGCCGCGGGAAACGCCGTGATCACCACCCGCTTCGGGTCGGTGGAAGAGCTCGTGAAGGACGGCGAGACGGGGCTCCTGGTTCCCCCGAAAGACCCGGCCGCGCTGGCCGCGGCCATCCGGCGTCTGGCCGACGATCCCGAGCTCGGGTCCCGCCTGGGTGAGGCCGGCCGCGCCATCGTGGCTCGCGACTTCGACCTCGAGCGGTCCGCGCTCTGGTACGTCGATCGCTTCCGCGGCATGCGCCCATGACCGCGCGACGCATCCGCGTAGCCTACCTGATCGACAGGCTGCAGCGAGCAGGAGCGCAGACCCACCTCGGTCGGCTCGTTTCGCGCCTGGACTCCCGGGGCTTCGAGCCCGAGGTCCTCTGCCTCCTCGCGGGCGGCCCCGTGGCGGAGGAAATGAAGGCCCGCGGCGTGCCCGTGGAGGTGCTCGGCCTCGGGCGCCTCTACGGTCCGCGCGCCCTCGTGGAGCTCGTGCGCCTCGCCCGCCGCCTGCGCGAGCGCCGGATCGACGTGCTCCACACCTATCTGGTGAGCGCGAACATATACGGGACGATCGCCGCCCGCCTGGCCCGGGTGGCCGTGGTCACATCGCGGCGCGACACCGGCTTCTCGCGGAACTGGCGGCTGCGCCTGGTCGAGCAGCGCCTGATCAATCCCCTCGTCGATCGCGTGGTGGCCGTCTCCACCGCCGTGGCGGAGGTGGCGCGGCGCGAGCACGGCCTCCCTCCCGGCCGCCTGGTCACGATCGAGAACGGCGTGGATGTCGAGGTGTGGAAGCCTGAGGGCCAGCCCCGCGCCGAGGCGCGCCGGGAGCTCGGGCTCTGTGAAGACGAGTTGGCCGTGGGTGTGATCGGCCATCTGTCCCCGGTCAAGGGACACGCCGACTTGCTCCGGGCGGCGGCCCTCGTTTCCGCGAAGATGCCCCGGGTACGCTTCGTCCTCGTGGGCGACGGTCCGCTCCGCGTGCCGCTCGAGGCACTTGCCACCTCGCTGGGGCTCGGCGGCCGGGTCCTTTTCGCGGGTACCCGCGCCGACATGGCCCGGGTTCTGTCCGCGCTCGACGTGGTGGCGGTGCCCTCGCATTCCGAGGGAATGTCGAACGCCCTCCTGGAGGCGATGGCCATGGCGCTCCCGGTGGTCGCGACGGAGGTAGGGGGCAACTCGAACGTGGTCTTCGACGGGGTGACGGGACGGCTCGTGCCTCCCCGCGATCCCTCCGCCCTGGCGCGCGTGCTCATCGAGCTCGTGGCGGATCCCGCCGCCCGCCAATCCCTGGGCCGGGCGGCCCGCCGACACGTGGCCGACAACCTGAGCCTCTCCGGAATGGTGAGACGGTACGAGGAGCTCTACCGCGGCCTGACCGGCGCATGACCAGGCTCACCACCCTCGAACACCCAGGGGTGCGCGGAGAGCCAGGAGTCGATCTCCTTCGCGGCCTCGAGGTGCCCTTGCACGTTGAAATGGGTGTCCTCCGGGGACAAGCGCAGATCCTCGGATTCGGGGCGGTCCTCGAAGCGGGGCGACAGGCGGCAGAAACCGATCCCGTTCGCGCGGCAGAATGCCTCGAGCTCCGCGCGCTGCTGGAAGGGCTCCTCGCCCCGCAAGAGCCGGTCCGACAGGCGCAGGAGCGCGTTGCGGCGATAGGCGGCTGCCTCCTGATCGGGTATGAACACGAGCACAAATGGGACGTTCCGCCCGCCGAGCAGCCCCTTCATCTCGAGAAGGTAGCGCTTGGTCTTCTCGATGGAGGCGCGGAAGGCGAGCTTCTGCTTGAGCCCCGACCACTGCTCGTCGAGGACGGCCAGGAGGGCGCTGTGGCGGAGGGCAAACCGCGTGAGGCCCCAACGCTCGGCCGCGGGCATGTCGGTCATGTAGCCGCCCACCATGCCCCGCCTTCGGGGAGCATCGGCGTTGTTCAGGAAATCGTTGCCCTCGTAGAAGGCCAGGAGCACGAGGTCAGGCTCGTAGCCGATGCCCACCGAGGTCAGGAGGTGCAAGGCCTCGTAGGTGCCGAAGCCCGGGATCCCCGCATTGATGACCTCGTGGGCAACCCCGGGGCGGGAGCCGTCCAGCATGGCCTCGAGGCGCTTGTAGAAGGTCGCCTCCAGTGGCACACCCCATCCAAAGGCGAAGGAATCGCCGAGGCCAAGGATCCGGAAGGTGCCCGAGGACTTGGCGGAAAAGTCGTGATCGCGCAGGCCCCGGCGGTTCGCCTCCACCAGGATGTCGAAATAGGAACGCACAAAACGGCCGGAAAAGCCGGGGGTGAGCGTCCAGTTCGTGTCGCCGTCCATGCGATAGAGGCCTCGGGGGTGGACCTCCACCTGGGGTCGCAGCATGGCCTGGCGCGCCGAAGCCTTGCGGGCGAGCGGCGGAATGACCCGCACCAGCAGCTCGCCCAGGCCAAGGGCGGCGACGAGGCCCACGGAGGCGACGGCGGCGTTGGCCAGGGCGGCCCGCGGCGTCATGCCCGCCTCCGAGTGGGGGCGCCGGAGAGTGCGCACCTCATCGGGACCGCGCGCCGGTGACCAGGGTCGCGTACGTCATCTGGTCGCTTGGCCTCGGGGGCGCGGAACAGGTGGTCATCCGCCTCGCCGCGGGCCTCGACCGTCGGCGGTTCG
>WNFM01008425.1_pt1 | contig 26377 bp, 26 predicted proteins | sample 5400271 | NCBI WGS metagenome assembly WNFM01 (sample SAMN13153352, study PRJNA577476) | soil metagenome | isolation source: 60 cm saprolite on Douglas fir-dominated hillslope | place: USA:California | collected 2013-09-17 | reverse complement strand
CGCCGATATCGTGGCCCCAATGGCGGTAGCCGCATTCGAGGCGCAGCGAGTTCATCGCGTGATAGCCGGCGAAAGCGAGGCCGAATTCGCTGCCCGCCGCAACGATCGCGTCGAAGACGCCGAGCGCGAACTCGGTCGGGATATAGAGCTCCCAGCCGAGCTCGCCGACATAGGTGAGGCGCGAGGCGCGCACCCTGGCATAGGCGAGGTCGATCTCGCGCGAGGCCCCGAAAGCGAAGCTTTCACCCGAGAGATCGTCGGGGGTCAGGCTCTGCAGCAGGGCGCGCGAGCGCGGCCCCATCACGCCGATGACGGCATAGGCGGAGGTGACGTCGGTGGCGATTGCGCGCTCATCCGCGTCGATATGGCTGTGCAGCCAGTGGAGGTCGCGCACCTGGCTGGTCGCCGAGGTGACGACGAGATATTCGTCCTCGGCGAGGCGCGTCACCGTCAGATCGGCTTCGATGCCGCCGCGCTCGTTGAGCCATTGCGTGTAGACGACGCGATCCGGCGCCACCGCGACGTCGTTGGCCGAGAGGCGCTGCAGCACGCGCTCGGCGTCGCGCCCCTGCAGCAGGAACTTGCCGAACGAGCTCTGGTCGAAGAGCCCGACGCGCTCGCGCACGGCGCGGTGCTCGGCAGCGGAGTGGTCGAACCAGTTCTGCCGCCCGTAGCTGTATTCGTAGCGCGGTTCGGTGCCGGCCGGGGCGTACCAGTTCGGCCGCTCCCAGCCCGCCGCCTCGCCGAAACAGGCGCCGCGCGCGGCGAGGCGGTCGTGCAGCGGCGATTTGCGCACGCCGCGCGACGTCTCGTATTGGCGAAAGGGCCAATGCATGGCGTAGAGCAGACCGAGCGTCTCGACGGTGCGGTCATGGAGATAGCGCGCGTTGCTCTGGAAGGGCATGACGCGGCGGATATCGACGTCCCAGAGATCCATCGGTGGATGGCCGGCGGCGATCCATTCCGCCAGCACCTTGCCGGCGCCGCCGGAGGATTGGATGCCGACCGAGTTGAAGCCGGTGGCGAGATAGAAATTCTTCAGCTCCGGCGCCTCGCCGAGAAGGTAGCGGTCGTCCGGCGTGAAGCTCTCGGGACCGTTGAAGAAGAGCTGCAGCCCGGTCTCGCCGAGAACGGGGATGCGATGCACGGCGTGGCTCAGCATCGGCTCGATATGATCGAGATCGGCGGGGAGCTGGTCGAAGCAGAAGCTCTCCGGAATGCCGTCCATGCCCCAGGGCTTGGCGACCGGCTCGAAGCAGCCGACGAGCAGCTTGCCGGCATCCTCCTTGGCGTAGATCGTGCCGCTGGGATCGCGCAAGGTCGGCAGGTCGGGGGGCAGCCCGGCGATCGGCTCGCTGACGACGTAGAAATGCTCGGCGGCGTGGAGCGGCACGTTGACGCCGGCGAGGCGGCCGAGATGACGCGACCACATGCCGCCGCACAGCACGACATATTCCGCGGCGATGGCGCCTTGGCTGGTCTCGACGCCGGTGACCTTGCCGCCTTTGCGGCTTATGTCGGTGACCGTCACGTTCTCGAAGATGCGGGCGCCGCGCATGCGTGCGCCCTTGGCGAGGGCCTGCGCGGTGTCGACCGGGTTGGTCTTGCCGTCGGTCGGCAGGAAGATGCCGCCGACGAGATCCTCGGTGTTGAGCAGCGTCCAGCGCGCCCCGGCTTCCGCCGGGCTCAGCACCTCGGCGGCGAGGCCGAAGGAATGCGCCATCGAGACGCCGCGCTTCAGCTCCTCGAAACGCTCCTCGTCGGCGGCGACGGCGAGCGAGCCGGTCTGGCGGAAGCCGGTGGCGCTGCCGGTCTCCGCCTCGAGGCCGCGGAAGAGCTCGGCGCTGTATTGCGCAAGCCGCGTCATGTTGTAGGTGGCGCGCAGCTGGCCGACGAGGCCGGCGGCGTGCCAGGTCGTGCCGCAGGTCAGCTGCCGCCGCTCGAGCAGCACCACGTCGCTCCAGCCCAGCCGCGCCAGATGATAGGCCGTGCTGCAGCCGACGATGCCGCCGCCGATGATGACGACTCGCGCCTGGGTGGGAAATGCCTCGACCATGATTCTCCGCCTCGGATTCTTCGTCGTTCGGGGCAACGTCCGCCCGTGACGCGCATTGTGACCGCTGCGTCGGTCGGCGAGAAGAGCGGCTCGTCAATGAACGCGATGAAATTTTGCGCGGCTTGGTATAGACTCAGGCAAGTCGTCCGTTCGCGGATCGATGCCTGTCATCTTTGGGGGGCTTACCGTTATGTCGAAAGCACGCCGTGCGCTTGTTGCCACGTCTTTCACGCTTGCCACGATTGCTTGTATGGGAACGGCGATTTCGGCCTGCATCACGCCGCGCGAGCGGCAGGCCTACGAGGTCTATGCGCTGCGCACGGAAGTGCTGGTCGGGGCGCAATCCTGCCGCATGACCGACCGCTTCAACGTCTTCGCCACCAAATTCACCCGCGAGCTGACGACCGAAGGCCGCGAGCTGCGCGCCCATTATCTCAAGACCTACGGCAAGGGCGGCGACAAGGCGCTCGACGATTTCGTCACGCGGATGGCCAATACCTCCTTCGTCGAGGGCAGCGGCGGCGGCGATCTCTGCGGCGTGACGACCGCCCTCTTCGACGACGTCATGGCGTTGCCGGAAGGCCAGCTGGCGGTGTATTCGAGGCAGCACAAGCCGCGCGGCCTGCCGGCCATGGAAGTCTGCAGCACGCCGGCGCTCAAGGTGGCGAAGCAACCCTGAGGCATGAATGCGGCGCTGAGCCCGGCGGGTTTGGCGCCGCGATTAAAAGGCGGTTGAGCGATGGCGAAGTCTCTGGCGATCGGCGTGGCGCGTCGCGTCGATCGCGCCATACTCACCGCGACTCTCGCCTTCAGCGGCGGCGCGCTTATCGGCCTCGTCATCCTCGCTTTCGCCAGCCGCGCCAGCCAGGGCACCAGCGCCAGCCTGATCTACGGCGTCTGCCTCGTCCTCTGCTCGCTCTTCTCGTATCTCTACAACATGCTGGAGACGGCGCGGCGCCGCGGCTTGCTGCGCTATCTCGACCATGCCGCCATCTTCCTGCTGATCGCCGGCACCTATACGCCCTTCGCCGCCGGCTTCCGGGGACCGTTCGGCTTCGCGCTGCTCGAATGGGTGTGGGGGCTGGCGATCGTCGGCATCGTCCTCAAGCTGCTGCTCTTCGGCAGCTACGACCGGCTCTTCGTCGGCATCTATCTCGCCATCGGCTGGCTCTTCGTCTCGGCGCTCAACCAGTTTCTCGCGCTGATCACGCCCTCCTCGCTCGTCTTCCTGATGATCGGCGGCGTCGCCTATACGGTCGGCGCGATCATCTATGCGCGCGATATCGGCCGCTGGACGGCGGCGATCTGGCATGGCTGCGTGCTGACCGGCTCGCTCACCCATTTCATCGCCGTCATCCTGCTGCTCACCGCCTCGGGCGTCTGAGCGCGGCGAGCCGCTCAGAGCAGCTTGTCGATCGTCTCGCGCGTCTCGGCCGAGGGCACCACCGGCACGATCTCGAACTCGACGAGATCGCTCCAGAAGGCGACCCATTGCTGCAGCAGGCGCGCGTCGTCGCATTCCATGAGCTGGAAGCAGCGGTCGAAATTGCTCTCGATCCAGCTGCCGACATAGGTAAGCCCGTCGGGCGCGCCGCGCCCCTCGTCGCGGAAGCGGCGATAGACCGCCTTGGCGTCGCGATTCCGAAACCGCTCGATCACCATGAAAAGCATCGTCCCCTCCTGCGGATTTTCGTATGGCAAAGCCCGGCAATCAACTACACGTTAGAGCGTCGCTATCGTGACGGAAATGGGAGAGGATCATGGCCAAGGGACAGATGCGCTCGAACCGGGAAGCCAAGAAGCCGAAGAAGACGGCCGGCGCCGACAAGAGCAAGGCCGGCGCGGTATCCGCCTTCGCCAAGCCGCCGGGCGCCACCGCGAAGTCGCACAAGAAATAACCGCCGCGCCGTCTCCGGCGGAATATCTCGCGCGAAATATCTCAGGCGAGATAGTCGTGGAGGACGCGCCCGAAGGGTAGGGTCAGATCGGCGATCATGTGACGGCCGCCGATCACCCGCCGCACTGGCAGATCGGCGAGCGGCGCGTTGACATGCGGCACGAGGTGAAGCCGGGCTGGCCCCGCCCAGGATCCCTTCACGGTGACGTCCTCCATGTTGTAGCCGACCAGCTGCGCGATCTTGGCTCGCCCGTCGACATCGGGGATGAGCTTCAAGTTGACGCCGAGCTTGCTCAGGGCGGCGAGCGTCTCGCCGTGATCGCTGGCGCGGCTCTCGTGCTTGTAGCCCATCGTGCCGAGAGCGATGAGCTGGTGGGCGTAGTGGAGGGTGCCGGTCAGCGTGTCATGAATGACCTCGAGTTTCGGCGCCGCGTGCTTCTTGGGGAAGCCCCAGATCTCGCGGCCGCCGGAGATCGGTGGCTCGTCGTCGAGGAACATCTGCACGGTGAAATTGCAGGGCTCGCCCTTGAAGGTGCAGGGGATGACCTGGCCGCATTCGGTGTAGTCGCCGAAGCCGGAGCTGTCCGGCATGCTCATGACCTCGAAATTGACGATGTTTCCCGCCGGCTCGAGCGGCTCCGGCAGCGCCAGGCGAATGAGGGCGGGATCGCTCTCGTAGCTGATGATGAGATATTCGCGGTGGATGAACCGATAGGGTCCGCGCGGATAGCTCGGGCCGAAAACCGGCATCGAAGGCGCGGCCAGTATCTCGTCTCTCGTCATGCCGATTCCCCTCGCTGCGCGGATCGTCGTCGAGCAGACGGTAGCGCAACACGGCCGCCATGTTCGAGTCAAAGAAAAGGGGTGTGCCGGCGACCGGCACACCCCACGAGAAAAAGCTACCTATTCAGACCGATCTCGTTAACCGCGCGGCGGGTAGGGATGCTTCGGACCGCCGCAATTGAAGAGATCCTTCTTCGGCCGCGGCGCCGGCTGACGGGCCGGGGGCGCGTTGCGGTCGGTCTGATAGGCGACCATGACGACACGGTTGGCCGGATCGCGCACGCCGTCGGCGGTCGGCACGATCAGGTCGGTCTTGCCGAGCGGGATGGTGCGGATGTCGATGCCGGCGGGCAGCCCGCGGGCCCTCAGCGCGTCGGCGACCGACCGGGCGCGGCACTCCGAGAGACCGTAATTATAGTCCTCGGGACCGGAGGCGTCGGCACGGCCGATGACGTCGATGCGGGCCGGCTTGATCGTATTGACCTGACGCACGATGAGATCGAGCGCGGCGGCCTGGGCGTCGACCGTCTGCTTGCGGTCGGTTTCGCGCGGGTTGAGCAGGTCGTAACGATCCCATGCGAAGTAGACGACGCCCTCTTGGCACAGCTTGCCGCTGGCATCGAGGCCGTTCGGGTTCGCTGCGCAACTCGCCGTAACGACTGCCTGGGCGACGGCGGTGCCGGGCTTGCAGGCCGCGGCATCGGCGTATTCGCCCTCGCTGAGCTCTTCGATCCAGCAATCGAATTTGAGCTGCTGGTTCGCTGCGCCCGCCGGATCACGCGGGCCGTTCGCATCGATCCAGGATTGCAGCCCGGGCCGCATGGCGGCGACGTCCTGGCGATCCGCCGGGGCCAGCGTCGGCCAGTTGGCGGGATCCTCGAGCGGCACGGGCGCACCCGCGGCGGCGGCCTGTGCCTTGCGGTAATAGACATCGGCCGCGACGTAATCGGCCTCGGCGAATTGATTGGCGCCGAGCGACTTGTAGCCGTTTACCAGCGCAGAGCGGAAGGGGTCCTGCACGGGTCCAAGCGCCTGGGCAGCGTCTTGATCGGGTCCAACCCGGAAGCTCGAACAGCCGGCGACCAATAGGGCCGCGGCTAGGAAAGGAATCAGCCGAAAAGGTCTCATGTTATTTCCTCCAACCGGGATTATGGCCGCGACGAATGGCGACGCGTATTTGATATGTTCGCTTTGTGGTTGAAATTTGGCCGATTTGTAAAGTTTTCAAGGTGGGTACGAATTCTACTAATTGGTTATACCCTTAGGGATCGGGAATCTGGCCGCCGAGCCCCCCTTGCTGACAGTAGTTTTGGCACGAAAATTGTAACGTGCTTGGCCAGCCGGGATTGCGGCTCAGTAGACGTCGCGCTGATAACGCCGAGCCCGCGTCAACTCGGCAAGATAGGCCTTGGCAGCGGCGAGCGGCATCGCGCCTTTCTTGGCGATGATCCAGGCGAGCGCGGCGTCGACGTCCTTCGCCATACGCTGTGCGTCGCCGCAGACATAGATAGAAGCGCCGTCCTGCAGCCACGCCCAGAGCGTCGCGGCCTGCTCGCGCATCCGATGCTGGACATAGAGCTTCTCGGCCTGGTCGCGCGAGAAGGCGGTGTCGAGGCGGCTCAGCAAGCCATCGGCGACATAGCTCTCAAGCTCCTGCTGATAGAGAAAATCGAATTCGCGCCGCTGATCGCCGAAGAACAGCCAGTTGCGACCGCGCGCGCCGATCGCGCGGCGCTCCTGGAGAAAGGCGCGGAACGGCGCGATGCCGGTGCCGGGACCGATCATGATGATCGGCGCATCGTTTTCCTGCGGCAGGCGGAAGCCGTGCGACGGCCGCACGAAGACCTCGACCTCGGCGCCCGGGCTGACCCGCTCGGTAAGATAGCTCGAGGCGATGCCCTTGCGCAGCCGGCCGCGCTGCTGATAGCGCACCCGGGCGACGGTGAGATGCACCTCATCCGCTTTCATCTTCGGCGACGAAGCGATCGAGTAGAGGCGCGGCTGCAGAGTGTCGAGCGCCAGCACCAGCTCCTGAGCGGGCGGCCTTGCCGATGGAAAGGTATCGAGCAATTCGAGCAGATCCGCACCCTCGGGGCCGGCGCCGGGATAACCTTCGGCGAGGGCTTGCAGACGCTCGGAATCGTTATGGTCGGGAGCGCGCGAGGCGAGCACCTCGATTGCCGCGTCGGAGGGGCGGCCGATATCGCAGGCGAGGGTCAGCGCCTCGCGCAGGCTGCGCCGGCTGCCATCCGGGCAATCGATCGCGTCGTCCTCCCGGGCGCCGAGCCGGGCGATGATGGCGTTCACCTCCTCGGCGGCATTGGCGGCGTGGACGCCGAAACTGTCGCCGACCTCGTAGCCGATGCCGGTCTCGGCGGTGCGGAAGACGACATGTCGGATGTCCTTCTCCGAGCCGTCGCGGTTGAGCCGCGTCGCGGCTTCGAGCCGCGCCACGAAGTGCGTCGGGGCATCCGCGGCGGATTCCGGCGGCGCGGCCGGCGCGGCGGCGATCACCGCCGTCGGCGGCGCGGCGAACAGCTCCTTCAGCATGCGAGACGTGGCGCGGCCGCCGGGAACGCACCGCGTCAGGCTCGTCTCGGCACCGCGCGCGATCGCCTCGGCATAGGTCTGGCAGAGATAGCCGCACTGGCCGCAATCGAGCTGCGCCATCGCGGCCATGAGCCGCCGCTCGAGCGGCTTACCGGCGGCAAGGGCAAGCCGCGCTTCGAGTTCGAGCGTCGGATCGTGCCAGGGGAAATCCTCCGGCTCGTCGGCGGCCCGGCCGGCCATGGTGGCGTCGCCGATTTGCCCAGGCGCACCCGACGCGCCGCCGCTCCCGTCGCCGGGACTCAGCAGGCCGGCGAGGAAGCCGTTGAGCCAGGCCCGTTGCGCCGCATCGAACGGCGCGTTCTCGGGGATCATCGGGGCGATGTAGCTCATCGCCTCACGCCGCCGCTGCCGGCGCGGCGTCGAACAGGCGTTTCAGCTCGTCGACCGAGTGACGATCGGCGAAATCCTGGAAGCTTTCCGCCGGGCGCCGTTCGGCGAGATAGGCGCGCAGCATCGTCGTGATCCGCTCCGGCAGCTGCGCGGCGGGAATCGCGGGCCAGATCTCCCGGCCGATGCGGCGTTGCGCGCCGGCGCCGCCGCCGACATTGACGGCGTAGCCCTCGACCGTGTCCTCGCCCTCAGGAACGCGCACGCCGAGCAGGCCGATATCGCCGATGTAGTGCTGCGCGCAGGAATGTGGGCAGCCGGTGAGGTGGATGTTGAGCGGCTGGTCCATGGTCAGCCGCGCCTCGAGATGCTCGATCAGCGCCGCGGCGTGGCCCTTGGTGTCGCTCGCCGAGAACTTGCAGCCGGTATTGCCGGTGCAGGCGATGAGTCCGCCGCGCAGATGGCTCGCCGTCCAATCCAGCCCGAGGGATTTGATCGCAGCCTGCGCGGCGGCGAGCGCGGCCGTCGGAATGTCCGAGACGATGAGGTTCTGCCAGACGGTCAGGCGGAGCGTGGCGCTGCCGTGATGCGCCGCAATCCCGGCGAGGCCGCGCATCTGCGCGGCGGTCAGCCGGCCGATCGGCAGGACGATGCCGATATAGTGCAGCCCCTCCTGGCGCTGCTTGTGGATGCCGATATGGCCGTGCTTGGCCTGCGGCGGGCGCGGCCGGCAGGCGGCCAGGGGGAAACGCTTGAATTTGAAGGGCAGGAGGGCCTCGGTCTCGGCGAGATACTTCTCCACGCCCCACTGATCGAGCACGTATTTGAGACGGGCCTTGGTGCGGTCGGTGCGGTCGCCCTCGGCGATGAAGATGCGGATAATGGCAGCGGCGACCGGCAGACATTCCTCCGGCTTGAGCAGGACGCCGGTATCGCGCGCGAAATCGCCGTGCCCGGTAATGCCGCCGAGCAGCAGGCGGAAATAGACGCCCGCCGGCACGGCTTCGCCCTCATCGACGGCGACGGCGGCGAAGCCGATATCGTTAGTGTCCTCGAGCACGGCGACCTGGCCGCCACCGTCGAAGCCGACATTGAACTTGCGTGGCAGGCCGTAGAACTCGCGATGGTTGAGGATGTAATGGTGCAAGGCGCGGCAAAGCGGCCGCGTATCGATGAGCTCCTGGGGGTCGATCCCGGCCGTCGGACTGCCGGTGACGTTGCGGATATTGTCGGCGCCGGCGCCACGCGAGGTCAGGCCGAGCTCCAGGATCGCCATCAGAAGCTCGGCGGCATGGCCGGGGGCGATCTCGCGGATCTGCAGATTGGCGCGCGTCGTCACGTCGGTATAGCCGCCGCCGAAACGCTCGGCGGCATCGGCTAGCCCGGCGAGCTGCGTTGCCGACAAGATACCGCCCGGCATGCGTAGGCGGCACATGAACGAGTTCTGCGCCGGCGCGACGTAGAAAAGGCCGTGAAACTTGTGCAGGAAGACGTCGGTGCCCTTGGGAAAACGCTGCGCGGCGCCGTTCGCGACGATCTCGTCCCACATCGAAAACGGGTCTTTGCGGCGCTTTGCCTCTTCCTCAGGCACCAGCTTGCGGCCGGCGGCGAGAAAGCGGTCCTGGGCGAGGCGGTGGATGTCTTCCGGGCGCTCGGGAAGAGTCGACGCGACGCCGGCAGCAGGCTGAGGGGTCTCGACGGCAAGCTTGCGCGCCAACCCACTCAGGAACCCTTCGAGATATTGCTTCTGCTCGTCCGTGAAACCTGATCCGTCGCTCATCCCTTTGCCCTGCTCCCATACGCCAGGAGCCAAGCAATGCCGATGCCAACCGCAATGACACGCCCTTGAGGACACTTATTGTGGCGTATCAAGAGGTTTCGCCGCTCGTCGTCGCGGCGCGCTGCGGTCGCATTGCCGGGCAGCGCTCAACGATGTCGCGTCTGCTTAAAGTTTGTGCAATGCGGTATGCGTGTCAGTAGGAGCGGGGGAGACCGAGCACCTTCTCGGCGATGTGGCAGAGGATGAGCTGCGGCGTGACCGGCGCGATACGGGCGATCTGCATCTCGCGCAGATAGCGCTCGACATGGTATTCGCGCGCATAGCCGTAGCCGCCATGCGTCATGATCGCCCGCTCGCAGGCGCGGAATCCGGCCTCGGCAGCGAGGTATTTGGCGGCGTTCGCCTCGGCGCCGCAGGCTTCGCCGCGATCGTACTTGCCGGCCGCGTCGATCACCATCAGCTCGGCGGCACGCAGCTCCATCCAGCTCTCCGCCAGCGGGTGCTGGATCGCCTGATTCTGTCCGATCTTGCGGCCGAAGACGACGCGTTCCTTCGCATAGGCGCTGGCCCGCGCCAGCGCCGCCTGGCCGAGCCCGACCGCCTCGGCGGCGATCAGGATGCGCTCGGGATTCATCCCGTGGAGGATGTATTGGAACCCCTTGCCCTCCTCGCCGATGCGGTCAGCCTGCGGCACGCGCAGCCCGTCGATGAACAGCATGTTCGAATCGACCGCCTTGCGTCCCATCTTGGCGATCTCGCGGATCTCGATCTTGCTGCGGTCAAGAGCGGTGTAGAACAGCGTCAGCCCGTCGGTCGGCTTGGCCACCGCATCGAGCGGCGCGGTGCGCGTCAGGATCAGCATGCGGTCGGCGATTTGTGCCGTCGAGATCCACACCTTGCGGCCGGAGATGACGTAGTCGGCACCGTCGCGCACCGCCCGCGTCGCGATATGCGTGGTGTCGAGCCCGGCATCGGGCTCGGTCACCGCGAAGCAGGCCTTCTCGGTGCCGGCGATGAGCGGCGGCAGGAAGCGCTGCTTCTGCTCGGCGCTGCCGAACATGACCACCGGGTTGAGGCCGAAGATATTCATGTGGATCGCCGAAGCACCCGAGAACCCGGCGCCCGACGCGGCGACTGCCCGCATCATGATGGCCGCCTCGATGATGCCGAGGCCGGCGCCGCCATATTCCGTCGGCATGGCGATGCCGAGCCAGCCGGCCGCCGCCATGGCGGCGTGGAACTCGTGCGGGAAGTCGCCCGACGAATCCTTCTCCAGCCAATATTCCGCTGCGAAATCGGCACAGAGCCGCGCCACCGCGTCGCGAATCGCCTGTTGCTCGCCGGTGAGCGTCAAATCCATGGCAATCGCTCCTGACGGCCGCGCCGCGCGTTACGGTACCGGCTTGTAGCCCTTGGCGGCCATGCAGCGGCCGATGATCTGCTGGCCGAACGCCCGATTCGAATTGGCCATGTCGTCGCGCTTGATGCCGAGCGTGCCGGCACGCTGCCAATCCCCGCCGCGGCTCGCCAGGATATCGGCATCGATTCCGGCATCGCGCCGGGTCGCGCTGCGTGCCTGGTCCTCGCAATCGGACAGGTCGCTTTCCGCCGTCTCGGCCTTGACGCCCGGCTTGCTCCATCGGTCGGCATTGCTGCCGGCGCAACCGGCAAGCATGAGACTCAGGATCGCCACGCAAACGCGTTTCATCGTACGCTCCTCGGTCGATCGGATGGGCCGGCGCTTCGTAAACGGAAGATTAACCGCCCGGCCGCTACAAGGTAAGCCATGATCCCGAACTGCACCGCGCGCCTCGCCGTCATCGCCCTCGTCGTGGCGCTTGCCGGCTGCAATATGTGGCAGAACCGTGCCGAATTCGCGCCGCCGCCTGACCGTGGCCCGGGCACCCAATGGCCGCAGATTCTGGGGCTCGACGAGCTGCCGCTAGGCCACTACACCTCGCCGATCGCGGCCACCGCGCCGCCGCCGCCGATTCCGGTCGTCTATTGCTATCGCACGCTTGCCGTCGTCGATTGCTTCCCGAAGACGCAGCCGGAGCGTTATTCCGGCTACACCGGAAGCTATCCGGAGTAGCGAGCCGGCTGCGCGCTAGTTTTCCGGCCGCTGCTTCCGTTCGGCGAGCACGGCGAGGATGCGGTGCTTTTCCTCGGCTGGAAAATCCAGCCAGCCGGCGATCTCCGGAATGGTGCGCGCGCAGCCGAGACAGAAGCCGCTCGCCGGGTCGATGATGCAGACCCCGATACAGGGCGAGATCGGGTTGTTCACGAACCCTTCGGCGTCTCGACGAGATCGGCGAGCTTGGTCTTCATCGCATTGCTCTTGTACGGGAAGACGGCATAGGCCCAGCTCGCCGTCCTGGCATTGATGGCGGCCGCCTCGTCCGCCGCCTTGTCGCTGCCGCTCGCCTTCAGCCGCAGCCAACCGGCGCCGTCCTTGTCGAAGGTCTCGCCGATGACGGTCAGCCCGTCGAACGTCACCCACTCGGCGCGCGACAGCCCGCTGCCGGGAAATTCCACCTCGGCCGCCGGGCGGACGTCGCTGAGCTCGAGCCCGTCGAGCACGCCGGCCGGCTCGGCGACTACCGCGTCGCTCTTCAACTTACTGTCCGCCGGGGCTCCTTCGACGGCGAATTTGCCGTCCTCCTTGTCGCGGGCGATGACCAGCGTGCTGCCGTCTTCATGGGTCAGCGTGACCTTGCTGATGCGCGCGGGGGCGATGCTGACGATCTTCTTGTCGAGCCAATCCTTGATCTCCGTCGGCAGCTCGACCGAGCCTTGCGCCAGCCATGACTGGGCGTCGCCGGGGCGGCGAATATAGAGCCCGTCGGCGCCGCTGCCGAGCCGGTCGGGGCGACGTTTGCCGACGATCAGCGCGCCGAGCTTGCCGCCGGTCCCATCGGCGATCTCGACGAGCCGGGAATGGCCGCCCTCCTTGCCGGGATCCTCGACGTCGAGTCGGTTGTAGGAATCGGCGCTGCGCGTCTTCGGCTCGACCAGCGTGAGCTCGGCGAAGCCGAGCAGGACCTGGCGGATCTTCGCCGGATCGGCGGGATAGCCGCCTTTCTCGGCGATGGTCCAGCCTTGGTCCTGGCGCTGCAGCGTGACGGTGCCGCCGGCGCCGCTGATCTTGAGCCCTGCGACGTCGCCGATCTTGCCGGCGAGTCCGGCGAGCACGACTTGGCCGCTGCCGGCTTCGGCGACGGTTTGCGTGCCGCCGAGCGACAGCGCGACGGCCGATGCCGCGACGATGATGGCGGCGACGAGGAGAGCGATCAGTCCCTTGGTTTGCATCGGATGATCCTCCTGCTCAGCCGATCACGGCGCGACGCTTGCGCCGGTGCAGCCGCGTGATGCCGACGATGACAGCGACAATGCCGACGAGGATCGGGATGAGGGCGATGTTGAAGAACTGCAAACGCGCCTTGAGCCGGTCGATCTCCTGGTTGAGAGCGAGCTGCACGTCGCGTAGCTGCTGACGCGTCTGCAGCATCTCGCGGCGGAAGCCCTCGAGCGACGCCGTCTGCTCGGAGGTCAGCTGCACGTTGCCCGACTTGTCGCTCTTGAGATCCTTGATCTTCGCCTCGGTCGCCTTGAGCTTGTCCTGCAGCTCGTGCTCCTTGGCGCTATAGCGGCTGTCGGCATCGCGCTGGATGTTCTGCACGACCTCGAAAGGCCGTGCCGAGGTCCCACGGCTGCGCAGCGTGATCAAATCGTTGCCGCCGGCGAGCGCCTCAACGGCGTTGGCGACGAAATCGCCGTTATTGGCGATCGGCACGGTGACGCGCTGGCCGAAGAAATCCGAGCTCTGCACCCATAGCCGGTCGTCGAGGATGTCGGTATCGGCGACGACGACGACATTGATCGGCTGCTTCGACTGCATCAGCTGCGGATCCTTGGGCGCCTCGGCCTTGGCGGCGTCTGCCGCCGGCGCGGCGGCACTCTTGTCCTCCGGCTTTTCATCCGTCTTGTCGTCCTTCTTCTCGGGCGGCTTCGGCGGGCCGTCGGGGAAGGCGGTCTGCACCTCGCCGGTGATGCGCGCCGCCAGGGTGAAGCGGGCGTTCTCCGGCTTGAAGGAATTGAGAATGCCGACGACATCGGGGATCGGGCCCTGGAACTTCTCTGCCGCGATCTTCATCGCCGCGGGCGAGGTCTGGATCAGCGGCTCGAACTTGGTCTTGGCGCCGTCACGCTGCTGCAATATGCCGGACGTCGCCATGTTGATCTGGCCGAGATCGGCGGTGATCGTATCGTCCTTGGCGAAATTGGCGCTGCGCAGATTGAGCCAGGCGACATAGTCGACCGCCTGAACGCGGCTCGCCGAACCGGCATTGACCTTGCGCGCGGCGAAGCGATCGCCGGCCACGGCATCGGGCACCATCTGCAGGCCCCAGGCGGCGAACAGCTTGTCGAGATTGCTGCCGGCCGGCGAGCCCGGCGGGTTGAACTGGCTGGGCCGCGATTGCTGGATTTCCGAGTTCGGGTCGACGAAGACGAGCGCCCGTCCGCCGCCCAGCACGAATTGATCGATGGCGTATTGCGTCTTGTCCGACAGATTCTGCGGGTGAATCACCATCAGCACGTCGATATCGGGCGAGATCTTGTCGAGGTCGCTACCGATCGTGCGCAGCTCGTAGAGCTGTCGCAGCTGCTCGATGATGGCGAAGGGCTGCATCGGTCTGCCCTGCATCGCCGCCATGATGTCGCCCTCGACGGGCAGCGCGGTGATCAGCCCGACCACCGTCTTCTTCGGGAAGGCGAGGGAATGGATGAGCTTGGTCAGATCGTATTCGAGGAAGCGCTCGCGCTCGGGCTGAAAGAAGGGGATGACCTGCTGGTCGTCGGTCGAGTTGGTCGCCGCCAGGCCGAAATAGACCTGCTCGCCGCCCTGATCGATCGGCACGCCCTGCAGGCCGAAGGCGACGGCGCGATCCTCGACCGCCGAATAGGGCACGGGCTCGAGGATCTCGAGCCGGATCTTGCCCTTGGCCAGCGAGACATATTCCTCGAGCATGTCGCGCACGCGCTGGGCATAGAGCGCGTAGGTCGGAATCTCGGTACCGAGGCGCTTCGAGTAGTAGAAGCGCACGGTGATCGGCTCGTCGATCTTGGCGAGCGTCGTGCGTGAGCCGTCGGACAGCGTGAAGAGGCGCTGCTGCGTCAGATCGATGCGCGCCGAGCGTAGCGTCTTGTCGGCGATGACGTTGATGCCGACGAACAGCACGGCAGCGCAGATCAGGGCGAGAATGGCAGTCAGGGAGCGGTTCATGTCGTGCGCCTCAATCCGCTTTCTTGAGATCGACGAGCACGGCATTGGCGAGCAGGAAAGCGCCGATCACCGAGAGGAAATAGACGGCGTCGCGCGCATCGATGACGCCGCGGGTGATCGCCGTGAAATGGGTGAGGAAGCTGAAGGACGCGATGGTCTGCAGCACGCTCTCGGATACCCAACCCTGAAAGACGTTAAGGACGTTGCCGGCGCCGCTGACGATGAACAGGAAACAAGCGGTCGTGGTGATGACGAACGCGATCACCTGGTTCTTGGTGAGCGCCGAGAGGCACGCGCCGACCGCGAGGAAGGCACCGGCCATCAGGAAGCTACCGACATAGCTCGCCAGGATGACGCCATTGTCAGGACTGCCGAGATAGTTGACGGTAATCCAGAAGGGAAAGGTGAGCGCCAGGGCGATGCCGGCGAAGGTCCAGGCGGCGAGAAACTTGCCGAGCACCGCCGACATCATCGAGATCGGCAAAGTGAGGAAGAGCTCGATCGTGCCGCTCTTGCGCTCCTCGGCCCAGAGCCGCATCGACAGCGCCGGGATGAGGACCAGATAGAGCCAGGGATGGAAGGTGAAGAAAGGCTGGAGATCGGCCTGACCGCGCTCGAAGAACGACCCTTGGACGAAGGTGAGATCGCCGGCCATCACCAGGAAGATGACGATGAAGATATAGGCGAGGGGCGTCGCGAAATAGCTCGCCAGCTCCCGCCGGAAGATCGTGCCGATGCTGTGCATGGAGGTGTCTCTCGGAACCCGTCAGTGTGCCATCGTGATCTGGCGGAAAACATCGTCGAGGCTGCCGCGCTCGACCCCGCCGATGATCGAGCGTCGCTCGCGCGGAAAGACGAGAAGGGCGTGGCCCTCGCCGTCATCCACCGGCTCGACCGCGGCGACGTCGGGCAATTCGGCGAGCGCGACGACTGCCGCTTCCTCGTCCGCCGCCGCCAGCATCAGGCGGACGGCGTTGTGGCGGCGCGACCGCGCCTCGAGGGCGCCGGGCGTGCCGTCGGCGAGCAGCTTGCCATGGGCGATGATCATGGCGCGGCTGCATACCGCGTCGACCTCCTCCAGAATATGGGTCGAGATGATGATCGCCTTGTCCGGCGCCATCTCGGCGATCAGGCGACGTACCTCGTGCTTCTGGTTGGGGTCGAGCCCGTCGGTCGGCTCGTCCATGATGAGCACCTCGGGATCGTGGAGCAGCGCCTGGGCGATGCCGACGCGGCGCTTGAAGCCCTTGGACAGCGTGTCGATCGGCTGGAACAGCACCTCGCCGATGGCGACGCGCTCGACCGCCAGCGCCACCCGCTTCTTCGCCTCGGCGCCGGCAAAGCCGCGGATATGGGCGATGAAGTCGAGGAACCCGGCCGGCGTCATGTCGGGATAAGCGGGGGCGCCCTCGGGCAGGTAGCCGATCTTGCGCTTGACCGCGATCGCATCGCGGGTGACGTCGGCGCCGCAGACGATCGCGGTGCCGGAAGAGGGGGCGAGAAAGCCGGTGATCATCTTCATCGTCGTCGATTTGCCGGCCCCGTTGGGGCCGAGAAAGCCGAGCACCTCGCCGCGCGCCACCGTGAAGCTCACATCGTCGACGGCGACAATGGAGCCGAAATGCTTGGCGAGGTTCCTGACCTCGATCATCTCACTCAAAGAAGCACCCTCCCAATGCCCGGTTTCGCGACGATGGTGATATAGCAGGAATAACCGGCGCTTGCGGCCAGTCTTTCCGCTGGCGCACCGCTCAAACCACCCCGGGGCCCGCCCGATTTAGGCGAAGAGGCGAGATTTGCAAGTTAATTTGCGTTCATATTCGTCAAAATGGACCCGATCATGAGACCGGCCGTAGAAGCGGGCGACAGGGTGGCGACGCAATGAGGGAGATTATGGGGTGATACGACGCGTCAGGCTGGTCTCCGGGCTGATCATGTTCGGCTTCCTGATCAGCCATTTTCTCAATCACGCCCTCGGCCTCGTCTCGCTGGACGCCGCCGAGGACGCCATGTGGTCCCTCTACCGCGGCTATACGAGCCGGCTCGGCAGCGCCCTCCTCTACGGTGCTTTTCTCGCGCATTTTCTCCTCGCCCTTTACGCGCTCTGGCAGCGTCAGTCGCTGCGCCTCGGCGTCTCCGAGGCGGTGCAGTACTCTCTCGGCTTTCTCATCCCGGTCCTGCTCACCGAGCACGTGCTGATTACCCGCGTCGGCGACACCTTCTTCGGTGGCGATTTCGGCTATTACCGCTCCCTTCTGACCGTCTATTTCCACGACGCGCCTTCGAAGGGCATCCTGCAAGGAACCGTGCTTATCGTCGCCTGGGTGCACGGCTGCATCGGATTGCGCTTCTGGTTGCGCCTCAAGCCTTGGTACGAGGCGGCGCAGCCTTATCTCTTCGCCGCCGCCCTGCTCATCCCTGTCCTGGCGCTGCTCGGCGTTCTCGTCGCCGGCAAGGAGGTCATGGCGCTGGTGCAGAATCCGGCCTGGCTGGCCGAGACCCACGAGATCCACCATCTGCCGCCGCAACCGGCGCTGGGCGAGGTCCAGGATCTGGTCCTCGCCTTGCGCTTGTTCTTCGTCGGCGCGGTCGTCGCCGTGCTGCTCGCCCGCATCGGCCGCCGGCATTGGCAGAAGCGGCATGGCGTCTCGCGCGTCAGCTATCCGGACGGGCGTTCCATCGACATCGCACGCGGCGTTTCGGTGCTCGAGGCGAGCCGACTGCTCGGCATGCCGCATGCCTCGGTGTGCGGCGGGCGTGGCCGCTGCTCGACCTGCCGCTCGCGTATCGAGGGACCGCCTACCGCAATTCCGCCGCCATCGCCCGAGGAGACCAAGGTGCTGCGCCGCGTCCAGGCCGGCCCCGGCGTCCGCCTCGCCTGTCAGTTGCAGCCGCTCGGCGATATCAGGGTGACGCCGCTACTGCCGCCCTTCGCGCAGGCGCGCGACGGCTTCGCGCGGCCCGGCTATCTGCAGGGCGGCGAGCGCGAGATCGCCATCCTGTTCGCCGATCTGCGCGCCTTCACCCGGCTCGCCGAGACGCGCCTCCCTTATGACGTCGTCTTTCTCCTCAACCGCTATTTCGCCGCGATGGGCCGCGCCGTCGAGGAGGCGGGCGGCCATCTCGACAAATTCATCGGCGACGGCGTGATGGCGCTGTTCGGCATCGAGAGCGGACCGGAAACCGGCTGCCGCCAGGCCCTCCAGGCGGCGCGGCTGATGTCCGAGCGGCTGGTCGAGCTCAACCACGCCCTCGAGCATGATCTGCCGGAGCCACTGCGCATCGGCATCGGCTTGCATTTCGGCCCGACCATCGTCGGCGAGATGGGCTACGGCAAGGCCGTCTCGCTAACCGCCGTCGGCGATGCCGTCAACGCGGCGAGCCGACTCGAGAGCGCCTCGAAGGAATATGGCTGCGAGCTCGTCGTGTCAGAAGATTTGGTGGCGCGCGCCGGTATCGATCTCGCGGCCTTTCCGCGCCACGAGATCGAGCTGCGCGGCCGCCGCCAGGTGATCGCCGTGCGCACCTTGACGAGGGGACGGGACCTGCCCGAGATCACGACGGCGACGACGACAGTGGTGGCGTGACGGCTACTTCGCCAGCAACGGCTCGATCTCGGCCGTGATCTCCTTGTCGGTCGGACGCACGCGCGAGGGCCAGGCGCCGGCCAGGCTGCCATCCGGCGCGATCAGATATTTGTGGAAGTTCCACCGCGGCGTGCCGGCCTCGCCGAGCTCGCTGGCGATCCAGCGGAAGAAGGGATGCGCCTGGGCGCCGATGACCGCCTGCTTGTCGGTCAGGGGAAAGTCGACGGCGTAGGTGCCCTCGCAGAACTGCTTGATCTCGCTTGCCGTGCCGGGCTCCTGCGCGCCGAAATCGTTCGACGGCACGCCGATGACGACGAGGCCGCGCTCGCGGTACTGGCGCCACAACGCCTCGAGATCCTGATATTGCGGGGTAAAGCCGCAGAACGAGGCGGTATTGACGACGAGGACCGGTCGGCCGCGATATTGCGCCAGCGGCAGCTTGTCGCCGTCGATCGAGGTGAATTCGAAATCGTAACCCTGCATATGCGGACCCTCCGCGGAACCGGGGGAAACCAGCGCGGCGGCGACCAGCATGCCGGTGGCCAATATCGGCGGCAATCTGCTCACGACGCCTCTCCTCGCGATGATGCCACGATCGACCGCGCGATCATACGCCGCTGATCGGCGAGCCGCCGATCACGCTCGCGCGAGAGCAAGGAGCACCATCGATCGCCTTCCTCGCGTCGACCGCCGGTCCGGTGCGGTTTGGCAGGCGGCTGCCCGATTTCGAGTTGCGCCGCGGTGAGGCAGTCCCTAAGACTGACGCGGCCGCGATCGCCTCGATCGCCCGACCGGTTGTCGCAGATCGAGCCGCTTCATGCTGTTAATCTTCTTCTTGAAGGGCATCGCCGTCGGCATCGTCATCGCCGTTCCGGTCGGACCGGTCGGCGTGCTCTGCGTGCGCCGCACGATCTTCGAGGGCCGCCTGTTCGGCTTCCTCTCCGGCCTCGGCGCGGCGACCGCCGATACGATCTTCGGTATTGTCGCCGGCTTCGGCCTCACCGTCGTCTCGGACGTGCTGCTCGACTACCAGACCTGGCTGCGCGCGGCTGGCGGCCTCTTCCTCGTCTATATCGGCGTCAACGCGCTACGCAAGCGGATCGTGCGCAGCGAAGCACCTGAGAAGAACGCCGAGAATCTGCTCAGCGCCTATCTCTCGACCTTTGCCCTGACGATCACCAATCCGGTAACCATCCTGGCCTTTCTCGGCATCTTCGCCGGCGTCGGCTTCACCGGCGAGGAGGCGACGCTCGGTCGCGCCGCCATGCTCGTCGCCGGCGTGCTGGCCGGCTCGCTGATCTGGTGGCTCGGCATCAGCCTCGGCGCCGGGCTGTTCCGCAAATCCTTCGGCGAACGCCATCTTGCTTTGCTCAACCGCATCTCGGGCGGCATCCTGACCCTGTCCGGCATCGGCCTGTTGTGCAGCCTGCTCTACGACAAGTTCGCCTGAGACCCTCTCTCGCGGGAGATTGTCCCGCGACAAATCCATGGTTGACCGGCGGCGTGTCCGCACGCTTCCATCGCCGCACGCCGATGGCGGCGCGCGAGGTCGACATGGTCTATCTGCCCAAGCATTTCATCGAAGCCGATCCGGCGGTCCTGGCCGACATCATGGAGCGCAACAGCTTCGCCACGCTGATCACGCATGGCGCGGACGGGTTGATCGCCAGCCAGCTGCCCTTCATGTACGAGCGTGGGGTGGGGGCGCAGGGCACGCTGCTCTGTCACCTCGCCCGACCCAACCCGCAAGTCGCCGACCTCAAGGCGGGGCGCGAGGCCCTCGTCGTCTTCGCCGGGCCCAACGCTTATGTGTCGCCGAGCTGGTACGAGAAGAAGCCGGCAGTGCCGACCTGGAATTATGTCGCCGTGCACGCCTATGGCACGCCGCGCGCGATCGAGGGCGAGGCCGAGCTCATCCGCCTGGTCGGCGATCTCGCCGAGCGGCACGAGGGCGGTCGGGCGGCACCCTGGCGACTCGCCGACGAGCCCGCCGATTACGCCAAGGGCATGGTGCGCGGCATCATCGGCTTCGCCATCCCGGTGACGCGGCTCGAGGGCAAGCTCAAGCTCAGCCAGAACCGCAGCGCGGCGGATCGCGGCCGTGTCATCGCGGCGCTGCGCGGCGAGAATGATCCGGGGGCGGCCGCGATTGCCGCGCTGATGGCGCGCCGTGAAAGCGCGACGACGCCGGCCAAATAAGGTCATTTTGTGATCGCGGCGGCTTGGCCTTGGCCGGCCGCCGGGCTGCGGTTATCTTCGCGCCCATGATCGAACGAGCCGTGCAAGCCGCGCGGAGTGCCGCGCAGGCCGCAGTATTGTTGCTTCTGGCGATCGGCTTTGCCGGTGCCGCGGCGGCGCAAAGCGCTGCCGCGCCCGCCGCACCTCTGTCGGCGCCGGCGCCCGCCGCAGCGCCGGCGCCGGTGAGCGCCGCCGAGCTCGAGCATCTGGTCAATACCCTGCAGGATGACGGGCAGCGCGCCCGGCTGATCGACGAGCTGCGCGGCCTCATCGCCGTGCAGCGCGGCGCCGAGGCACAGGCGGAAGAGGCGGCGTCGACGACGTTGCTGGGTCAGATCTCGCAGCGCACCGAGGCGATCAGCCAGGAGGTGCTGGCCGCCGCCGCCGTGGTGGTCGACGTGCCGCGCCTCGTCATCTGGGTCGAGCAGCAGGCGAGCGATCCGGTGCTGCGCGATTTCTGGCTCGATGTCGGGCTGAAGCTGCTGACGACCTTCGGCCTTGCCCTCGCCGCTGAGTGGCTGATGCGCCGGGTGCTGCAGCGGCCGCGTCGCTCGCTGACCAACGGCCACGATTATCTCGCGGTGCGCCTGGCGCTGATGGCGGCGCGCGCCTTGTTCGACGCGCTGCCCGTCCTGACCTTCGCCGCCGTCGCCTATATCATCCTGCCCTTCATCGGCGCGCGCTTCGCGACGGAGCGCGTCGCCACCACGCTGATCGGCGCCTATGTCACCGCGCGGATCCTCGCCAGCGTCGCCCGCATCGTCCTGCTGCCGCGGCTCGGGCCGCCGCTGTTTCCCCGCCTCAGCGAGGAGACCCGCGGTTATCTCTATGTCTGGGCCAAGCGCTTCACCTACTGGACGGTTTACGGCTATGCGATTACCGCCGCCGCCTGGTGGCTCGGCGTGCCGGGCGGGATCTACGCCTTGCTGCTCAAGAGCACGGCGCTCGTCCTCACCGTCCTCGCCATCATCTTCGTGCTGCAGAATCGCGTTTCCGTGCGCGAATGGCTGCGCGGCCGCAAGCAAGCTGCCGGCGTCGCCGAGGGCGTCCGCGAGGTCAGCTCCTGGCGTGTCCTGCGCGACCGGCTCGCCGATACCTGGCACATCCTCGCCATCACCTACATCGCGGCGATCTTTCTCGTCTATGCGCTGCGCGTCAATGGCGGTTTCATCTACGTGCTGCGCGGCACGCTGCTCACCCTCGCGATCCTCGTGGTCGCGCGCATCGTCGTCAACCTGACAAGGCGGGCGAGCCGGCACGGCTTCGCCATCGGCGCCGAGCTCAAGCAGAAATTCCCCACCCTGGAGCAGCGCGCCAACCGATATTTGCCGGTCTTCAGCGTGGTGATCGCGGCGCTGGTCTACGCCTTCGCCTTTCTCGCCGTGCTGCAGGCGTGGAACATCGCCGCCTTCGCTTGGCTCGATTCCGATTTCGGCCGCCGGCTGACCACCAGCCTGATCAGTATCGGCACCGTCATCCTGATCGCGCTGACGATCTGGGAGGTCTTCAGCTCGGCGATCGAGCGCTATCTCAACGCCGTCGACCAGGACAACCTGCCGCTGGCGCGCAGCGCCCGCGCCCGCACCTTGCTGCCGCTGCTGCGTACGGCGATGATGGTTCTTATTCTCCTCCTCGTCTCGCTCATCATCCTCTCGCAGATCGGCGTCGACATCGCGCCGCTGCTAGCCGGCGCCGGCGTCGTTGGCCTCGCCATCGGCTTCGGCAGCCAGGCGCTGGTCAAGGACGTCATCACCGGGCTCTTCATGCTGATCGAGGATACGCTGGCGGTCGGCGACGTCGTCGATGTCGGCAAGGGCCATCTCGGCGTCGTCGAGGCGATCTCGATCCGCACCATCCGCCTCCGCGACAATGCCGGCGGCGTTCATTCGGTGCCGTTCAGCGAGGTCAGCTCGGTCACCAACCTGACCAAGGACTATGCCTATTACATCTCGAACGTCGCCGTCTCCTACCGCGAGGATCCCGACCGCGTCGCCGCGGTGCTGCAGGAGGTCGCCGGCGAGCTGATGCGCGACGCCGCCTTCCGCCCCTTCATCCTCGAGCCGCTCGAGGTCATCGGCATCGACAAGATGACCGAGCTCGGCGTCACCATCCAGTCGCGCCTCAAGACCCTGCCGCGCAAGCAATGGATGGTCGGCCGCGAGTTCGTCCGGCGGATGAAGCAGGCCTTCGACCGCGCCGGCATCGAGATGCCCTACGCGGTGAAGCCGCGTTATCTCGAGGAGATCGCCGAGCGCGCGGCCGAGGCGGCCAAGGATGCCGCGCCGCGCGAGGTGAAGTCGGCGTAGTTTCCGGAACCCTCTCCCTTCGGGAGAGGGCAGGGTGAGGGCGCTCGCGGCCATCTGAACAGGTAGACGCAGAGCGGGCGGAACGACCCTCGCCCCGGCCCTCTCACGGTGGGAGAGGGGAGATCTCGGGAGGCTTAATCTAACTCTGCTCTTCCGCGTGCATCAGGGCTTCGACCGCTTCGCTATCGGGGCAGGCGAGGACGCGGCGGGCGATCTCGAAGGAGAAGCCGGCGCGCGCCAGGGCGCCCATCTCCTTCTCCGGCGAGCCGGCACGCGACGTCGAGCTGCGGTAGGGGCCGAGTCGTCGACGGCGGATGAAGACGCAGGCGGCGGCGAGCTCGCTGCCGCCGGATGCGGCGGCCAGCTCCCGCAGCGTCTCGGCGATCAGCTCGGCGGCGATGCCGTGCTGCGCCAGCTTGCCGGCGATCGCGCGCCGCGAGAGCCCGCGGCGCAGCAGGCTCGCCGCTTTGGCGGCGGCATAGCGCGGATCGTCGAGCAAGCCGGAGCGCTGAAAGCGCAGGATCAGCGCCTCGACGAGCGCCGCCCCTTTGCCGGGGTCGCTGCCGTGATGCGCGGCGGCGCGCCGCACCCGGCGCAGCAGCACGCGGCGCAGATTTTCCGCCGAGCTGGCAAAGCGCTCGAGGTAATGCAGGGCGATATTGTTAAGCGAGGTCGCGGTGATCTTCGCCGGCGCGGCGCGTTTACGGTCCGGCACGTGTCCTCCTGCGCTTGCCTGTCGCACCCGGGGGCGCTAAAGCTCGTCCATTCTAGCAGGAGACTGCGGTGTTATCTGCATCCCCGCCGGCCGTCCGTACGATCGGCATCGTCAACTGGCTCGGCTTCTGGACGCTCTATGCGCGCGAGGTCCGGCGCTTCTTCAAGGTGGCGACGCAGACCGTCGCCGCGCCGGTCGTCACCACGCTGCTCTTCCTCGCCGTCTTCGTGCTCGCCCTGGGAGGCGCAGCAGGCGGTGGGCGCAGTGTCGGCGGCGTTCCCTTCGTCGAGTTCCTCACCCCCGGCCTCGTCATGATGGCGATGATGCAGAACGCCTTCGCCAATACCTCGTCCTCACTCGTCATCTCCAAGGTGCAGGGCAACATCGTCGACCTGCTGATGCCGCCGTTGAGCGGCGGCGAGCTGACCCTCGCCTATGCGCTCGGCGGCGTCACCCGCGGCCTCGTCGTCGGCGCCGTGGTCAGCGCGGCGATCTGGTGCTTCGTGCCGGTTCACGTCGTCGATCTCGGCGCGGTGATCTTCTACGCCGTCGCCGCCTCGCTGCTGCTCTCGCTGCTCGGCGTGCTCGCCGGCATTTGGGCCGAGAAGTTCGACCACATGGCGGCGGTGACCAATTTCATCGTGACGCCGCTCTCCTTCCTCTCCGGCACCTTCTATTCGGTCGATCGGCTGCCCGAGAGCTGGCGCTTCGTCGCCCATCTCAATCCGTTCTTCTACATGATCGACGGCTTTCGCTACGGCTTCATCGGCCGGGCCGACGGCTCGCTCGGCATTGGCGTCGCCGTGCTGGTCGGCGTCAACCTCGCGCTTCTCTTCCTCTGCTTCCGCCTGATCGCCAGCGGCTATCGATTGAAGGCATGAGCGTGAACCCGCTGGTGCAGCCCTTTTACGATCCCGTCAGCTCGACGGTGAGCTACGTCGTTCATACCGGCGCCGGCAGCGCCTGCGCCGTGATCGATCCGGTGCTCGATTTCGATCCCCGCGCCGGACGCACTTCGCGCCTGCAGGCCGAACGCATCCTCGACTTCATCGCCGCGCACAGCCTCGTCCTTGCCTGGATTCTCGAGACCCATGTCCATGCCGATCATCTGACCGCCGCATGCGTTCTCAAATCGCGCGCCGGCGGGCGGGTCGCGATCGGCGCCGGGGTGGTTGCGGTACAGCGCGTCTTCGGCGAATTGTTCAACGTCGCCCCCGGCTTTCCCAGCGACGGCAGCCAATTCGATCATCTCTTCATCGACGACGAGACCTTCGCCATCGGCGATCTCGCTTCGCGCGTGCTGGCGACACCAGGCCACACGCCAGACGGCGTCACCTATCTCGTCGGCGACGCCGCCTTCGTCGGCGACACGATGTTCATGCCGGATGGCGGCACGGCGCGCTGCGACTTTCCTGGCGGCGACGCGCGTCTCCTCTATCGCTCGCTGCGCCGCATCCTCGATTTGCCGGCGGCGACGCGGCTCTTCGTCTGTCACGATTACCAGCCCGGCGGGCGCCCGCTCGCCTGGGAGACCAGCGTCGCCGAACAGCGCGCCACCAATATCCATGTCCGGGACGGCATTGACGAGACCGCTTTCGTCGCGCTGCGCAACGAGCGCGACGCCAAGCTGCCGCCACCGGCATTGCTGCTCCCCGCGGTGCAGGTCAACATGCGGGCGGGCGCCGTGCCGCCGCCGGAAGCCAACGGCGTCTCCTATCTGAAGATTCCGATCGATCGCTGGTAAGGCGATCGCGTAGCTTCAGACATTGTCGAGACCGCCGCGCCCGGGCGTGCCGATCATGGCGAGAAACTCGCGGCGCGTCGTCGGGTCGTTGAGGAAGGCGCCGAGCATGGTACTCGTCACCATGCTGACTCCCGGCTTGTGGACGCCGCGCGTCGTCATGCATTGATGCGCCGCCTCAATGACGACGGCAACGCCCTTGGGCTGCAGCACCTCGCTCAGCGTGTTGGCGATCTGCGCCGTCATCTTTTCCTGGATTTGCAAGCGTTTGGCATAGACTTCCACGAGCCGGGCAAGCTTCGAGATGCCGATCACGCGGTGGTCGGGCAAGTAGGCGATATGCGCCTTGCCGATGATCGGTGCGATGTGGTGCTCGCAATGCGATTCGAAGCGGATGTCCTTCAGCACGACCATCTCGTCGTAACCGTTGATCTCGTCGAAAGTCCGCTGCAACAGCTCGATCGGGTCGGTGTTGTAGCCGCGGAAGAACTCGTCGTAGGATCGCACCACGCGGTCGGGCGTGCCGCGCAGCCCGGGGCGGGTCGGATCGTCGCCGGCATATTCGATGAGAGTGCGTACGGCCGCTTCGGCCGCCTCGCGGCTCGGTCGCCGCCGCAGCTTGCTCGGGACCAATTCGTCATTGGCCTGACGGCGCGCCCGCGCCCGGCCGATTTCCTTTGTCATTGAGTACTCCTGCAGCGACGACCTCGCACCCTGACACAGGGCGCGGAGCGATGCCAATCAGTTTAGGCGGATCGCCTGATGGGGCGAATCGAGCGAGAAAGCAGGGATGGCGACCTCGAAACTCTCGCCGGCTCGGGTTTCCATTTCGTAGCTGCCGACCATGATGCCAGACGGCGTGGCGAGCGGCGTGCCGGAGGTATACTCGAAGCTTTCCCCGGGTGCGAGCACGGGCTCCTCGCCGACGACGCCGGGCCCGCGGACCTCTTTCATGACGCCCATGGCATCGGTAATCCGCCAATGGCGCCGGCGCAGCTGGACGGGGTCCTCGCCCTGATTCTCGATGCGGACCTGATATGCCCAAACATAGTG
>WNFM01171628.1_pt1 | contig 26378 bp, 17 predicted proteins | sample 5400271 | NCBI WGS metagenome assembly WNFM01 (sample SAMN13153352, study PRJNA577476) | soil metagenome | isolation source: 60 cm saprolite on Douglas fir-dominated hillslope | place: USA:California | collected 2013-09-17 | reverse complement strand
TTATCACTGCTCCCATTCCTGTCCCTATCACGTTCCTGCCTGCCGCTTGCTCCTGCTGCACCCGGCTAAAAGCGTTGCAGTCGATGACGAAACGTACATAGGATGCATTGGAAAGAGTTACTTCGAATACCCATTGGTTGTAGAGCCTGGCAACCTCGTCGAAGCCAGGAGGATGCGCAGCATCGCGCACAAGAATGGCCTCGTCGTCACTATCCAGCGCCAGTAAGTATGTAAGAGCGGAGACAGTAAGATGGTTGGAAGCTGCAAAGCTCTGCAAGGCCTGCTGGCGCTTTTTTTCTTCCAGGAAGCCCTGGTAGTGTTCGTTGACGTAGTCGAAGAGGGCGAGGCGGAGCTGCGCGGGGGAAGCTATCCCAGCCGATGCAAGACGCGCCTGAATTTCTATTGGCTGCGGCAGCTGCTGTATTGTTTCCGCCCAATCGTTTTGCCGCCAGGTATACCAGGTGCTGAGCGTGGCTATGAGGCAGTGGGCAAGGCGGTAGTCGCCTATGCAGGCGCGAGCCTCTTCTTGAGAGAATTGTCGTTGGGGCTGCCCAAGCAGGCGCTCATAGTAAGCTACGAGACGTTCTATTTCGGCACGCAGCTCACTAGCACCCAAAAAGTGTAGGGAAACAAACAGTTCGCCGCCGCGCCGCTGCACCTGTTTCTTCACGTCCTGCAGGCTAAAACGCACAAGTCTGTTCCTTCCAATCTCAGTGTATAAAAAGGGAGATGTTCGGGGGACACCCCGCGCCACGGCAGGAGGCTGGGCATTCTGCACCTCCCTTTTCTAGCGTTTCTGTTCTAGCATACTTCAGAAGTATTATACCCCGAAATGCATAGGTACCAGGGCCCACACAAAAAATGTTACTCACGACCGTATAATGAATGTGATGTACTACATTGACACAGGCCAGGTTATCCTTGATAATGAGTAGCAGAGTTATTGATAATATACATGCTGCCGCCTGTTCAAAGTGGGTATACTGGGACGGAGCATAGAAGCATGAGATGAGGCACCGTCCCTAGACGACATTAGTTGTAGTCGTACAGTCGCCCAGAGTCGACGGTACAGATTGTAGAGGCCGCCATGAGTACAAGTCCGCAAGTTCTGGATAAATACGAATTGCTTGAGCGCTTAGGGCCGGGCGAAATAGTCGAGACCTGGAAGGCCTTCGATACTCAACAGAAGCGCCACGTCGCCATCAAGATTCTTCACGTTAATCTGCAAACCGACCCTGATTTCCCGACACGTTTTATCCGCCAGGCACAGCGCCTGACAGCGCTGAGGCACCCCAACATTGTGCATATGCACGATTTTCGCATATCACAGTCTTCCCAATCCGAAACGCCCGAAACTGTAGCTTACATGGTCATGGATTACGTTGAAGGTCAGACCCTGGCTGATTACATCGAGAGCACATCGCACCAGGGGAAATTTCCGACGGCGGCAGAGATTGTCCGCCTCTTGATACCCATCGGCCTGGCAATCGATTACGCCCACCAGCAAGGTGTAATTCACGGCGATCTTAAACCGGGCAATATTTTGCTCGATAAAAGCAATACCTCAGTCAACCCAATGGGACAGCCCATTCTCAGTGACTTTGGGATGGCTCAGATACTGAGAGCTCCCTATGGACCGCAGTCAAGCAGTTCGTTCTACACCTCTCCCGAAGAAGCGCAGGGCTATCCTGGTAATGAACGCAGCGACCTCTATTCCCTGGGAGTGATCCTCTACGAGTTGTTTACCGGCGTACTCCCCTTCCAGGGTGACAACCCGGCCGACACGCTGAAGCAGCATATGTATGCGACACCTACCTCCCCGGCTCTCATCAACCCGACCATCTTGCCTGGGCTGACGGCAATCATCCTGCGCAGTCTCTCCAAAGATGCGGCCGCGCGTTTTCCCAATGCCTCTGCCATGGTTGTAGCTCTGGCCAGGGCCATCAACATGCCGGTTCCAGAGCAAGTGACAATGGCTGCTACTACGGTGGACGCAATGAATATGCAGACGTTCCTCAGCCCGTTGCCATCCAGTCGCACACCAGGGATGACGCCGTCCCTGGCTTCGTCACCTGGCCTTCCAGCGATTTCACCTATCGCCGGTATATCTCCTGTGCCACCAACGCTGGTTTCAGGCGCTATACAGACACCAGGGCAGGCTCTGCCCTGGGGCACACAGCCAGTAGCAGACCAGCCTACTATGCTTTCCTCCCCTCCACCTGTTCCTGCGCCCGCGAGACAACGTCGAAGAGGCCTGTACATCGCTCTGGCTGTTATACTGATTGTTGTGCTGCTGGCCGCTGGCCTGGCTGCCCTCTATACGCGCTCTCAGCATGGTGGTACGATAGCACAAAATCCCGTGGTCGGGCATGCATACTTTGTCAGCAGTGGATTATTGAGCCTGAACAGCTCCCAGGGTATTACCGATGAGTTGCAGATACACCTGCAGGGCATCTCCGACCCGCAGCCTGGCAATAGTTACTACGCCTGGCTGCTGACCGATAAGAGCCTCAGTTACGTGCCGACCTTGCTTGGCACATTACAGGTCGACCGGGGCACAGTAGATTTTGCCTTCCTGGGGACGCCACAACACCTGGATCTGCTGGCGACCGACAGCCGCTTTCTGATTACCGAGGAGAATGCAAGTCAAACGCCGACCAACCCTTCACTTGATCCCCACGCGTGGCGCTACTATGCCGAGTTCTCCGCTGTACCCAACCCGGCGGATACAACTAATCACTTTAGCCTGCTCAATCACCTGCGCCACCTGCTTGCACAAGATCCCAAGCTCCAGGCGGCAGGTTTAACGGGAGGATTGGATATCTGGCTGTTTAGAAATACGGAAAAGATTCTGGAGTGGTCTGGAAGCGCCAGGGATGTCTGGCAAAACCAAAACTTGCAGGGCACGGCATTTATACATCGCCAGGTCGTACGTATTCTGGACTACCTGGATGGGCTTTCTTATGTGCAGCGCGAGGTGCCTCCTGGCACACGTATACTGGTTGATCCCGTTATTGTCCGCGTTCCTTTGCTCGAGACCGTACCGAATCAGAACCCGCCGGGCTACGTGTTTCACATCGGCAGGCACCTGGAGGAGATAACACAATCCCCCAACGTCACAAAAGATCAAATGGCCCTTGCTGTTGCAATCAACCAGGCGATGAACAACGTACAGTTCTGGCTGCAGCAAGTACATAAGGATGCGCTCCAGCTCATCAACCGGTCTGACGCCCAATTATTACAACAATCTACGCGTTCCATACTGGACGATATGACCACGCAGGCGGGCTTTGCTTTTACTGGTCAGATCGATCCATCTACAGGCCAGGTAAAGTCAGGGGTCGTGCAGGTTCATTACAATATCCAACGCCTGGCAACTTTTAATATCACACCCTGCACCATGAATGGGGGAGCCAGCACCTGCGCATTGTAATCCTGGTCCTAGGAGCGAGAGATGGCAGGGCGGGGACGTGCTGGATAAATCCGCACCCTACAGCCTGTATATATCGATACATAGAGGTGACCCCCGCGGTCGCCCGAGGAGCCAATAATGAGCACGAGTCCACGACGTCTTGGGAAATACGAGCTGCAACAGCGCCTGGGACAGGGCAGCATGGCAGAGGTCTGGAAGGCCCTCGACACGCAACTGCAGCGTTTTGTTGCTATCAAGCTGCTGCACGCAAACCTGCAGGTTGACCCCAACTTTATCACGCGCTTCCAGCGGGAGGCGCAGCTTATTGCCTCACTGCATCATCCCAATATCGTGAAAATCCATGACTTTCAAGTGACTCCGGTGGCCGAGACAGGAGATCCTATCGCCTATATGGTCATGGATTACGTCGAAGGCCAGACACTGGCCGACTACATCCGCAATACCTCTGCCAGTAGGCATTTTCCATCAGCGGTAGATATCGTGCATCTTTTTGCCTCTATCAGCCAGGCGATCGATTATGCTCACCAGAAAGGCATGCTGCACCGCGATATCAAACCTGCCAATATCCTGCTCGATAGACGCAATACGATGAGCAATCCGATGGGAGAACCCATCCTCACGGATTTCGGCGTTGCAAAATTACTTGGTATGTCAACCAGCGCCCTCAGCGGGACTGCTGTAGGCACGCCGCTCTACATTTCACCCGAGCAGGCACGGGGCTTGCCCGGCGACGAGCGCAGCGATCTTTACTCTCTAGGAATCATCCTCTACGAAATTGTTACAGGAGTAACACCTTTTCGTGGCGATACGCCCATGGCCGTTATAATGCAGCAGGCTAACGCCGTGCCTCCCTCTCCGAGCCTCATCAATCCACAAATACCAGCTGCACTGGCGGCGGTCGTCCTGCGCAGCATTGCCAAAGACCCAGGCACACGATTTCCCAGCGCCTCGGCCATGGTTGCAGCTCTTGCAGAGGCACTTAACATGCCCGCCTACGCGGTAAACACTACTGGTGGGCAAATGCCCTACAGCTCATATGCGCCCACTCAACTACGAGGAGCGGCTCAAACACCTGCCATCAGCGGTTTTGGAGGTCCCACCTATATCTCAAACCCGCGCACTCCTGCTGCCACCCCAGGACAACCATCAACTGTGGCTGCACCGGCGGGACAGTTGCAAGCAGGACAGTCCGCCGGGAGTGGGGCTTTCGTACAGTCATCACCAGCAGCTCCATTCGCGCCTGGACCTCCGTCTCCGCCGCAGCGACCTCGTAGGGGGAGGTGGCTGTACGGCTCAATAGCTGCCCTGCTTATTCTTGCACTGCTCGCTACAGGTGGGTATTTCTNNCCGGTAGTTGGGCATGCATTCTTCGCCAGCAGCGGGCAATTAAATCCCGGGAGCGCTCAAGGAATAGCCGATGAACTGGAGATCGACCTGCACAATATTCCTGACCCACAGCCAGGCAAGAGTTATTACGCCTGGTTGTTGGGTGACAAACATCCCAGTGTGGAAGCAAATCCCTTAGAGCCGCCGCTCCAGACACCACCACCAATTTTGCTGGCGAGGTTATTGGTCAGCAATGGAAGCATTCATTTCCTCTATAAAGGCGATACGCATCATGACAACCTGTTCTCCGTGACGAGCCGCTTCCTCATCACAGAGGAGAACACCAATACAACACCCAGGAGTCCTTCAACCAATCATAGTACGTGGAGTTACTACGCGGAGATCCCGCAGACTCCTTACGGGGCAAACCATTTGAGTGCCCTCGACCATATCCGCCACCTGTTCTACAAGGAAACGAGGGTGGATGTCCTGGGTCTGCCTGGAGGGCTGGACATCTGGCTTTTTAGAGATACAGAGAAATTGTTGGAATGGGCGGTGAGCGCCAGGGATGCATGGCAAAGCAATCCTACCGATAGAAGCAAATACATAAGCATCCTTGATTATATCGACGGGTCACCCAATGTTCACGTGGACCTTCCGCCCAATACACCCGTGGTGGCCGACCCGATTGCATCCAGGGTTGGCCTGCTTTCAGTGGACCCAAATCAGGGTGTGAACCTGGCACAAAATCCACCCGGCTATGTCGTGCATATGGCTCTTCATTTGAACGGTGTGGTGAACGCGCCAGATGCAACGCCAGAGATGCGCCAGGTCGCTACGCAGATCATTCACGCACTAAACAACGCGACAGTCTGGTTAAAGCAGGTACGTAAGGATGCGCAACAGCTTTTCAACATGAATGATGCGCAACTGGCGCAGCCTCCGGCCCTTGCCCTGCTGGATGACCTGGTGACTCAGGCCACCTACGCGTACATCGGCCGGCTGGATCCAAACACCAATACGGTGCAGCCAGCTATTCTGCAGGTTCACTACTCAGTGCAGCAGTTGGCAAATTTTACCATCAGCAGCAATGTGCCTAATAGCCTTTGACGCCGGTTGAGCACGATATGTAGGGGCGACCCTTGCGGTCGCCCGAGGATGCCGCGATGAGAATAGAGCCACGGTACCTTGGTAAATACGAACTGCAAGAGCGATTGGGACGCGGGGGAATGGGCGAAGTCTGGAAGGCTTTCGATCCCCAGCTAAGGCGCTATGTCGCTATTAAGGTACTTAATGCCGACCTGCGGGAGGAGCCTGACTTCGTGGCTCGCTTTACGCAGGAGGCGCAGCTCGTCGCCTCCCTGCATCATCCAAATATCGTGCAGATTCACGACTTCCAATTTACCGATACTCCTGATGGGAATTCATCGATGGCCTACATGGTCATGGATTATGTCGAAGGCACGACGCTGGCTGACTACATCTACAGCACGTCACGCAAGGGACAATTCCCATCCGCCGTGGAGATCATCCATCTCTTTACCTCTATCAGCCTGGCTATTGACTACGCTCACCGTCAAGGCATGGTCCATCGCGATATCAAACCGGCCAACATCCTGCTCGATAAACGCAACACGACGCGCAATCCAATGGGGGAACCCATCCTCACGGATTTTGGTATAGCCAAATTGCAGGGAAATGCCACGCTGGCTGCCACTCATGGCTGGCTGGGCACACCGCTTTATCTTTCGCCGGAGCAGGCTCAAGGGCTGCCGAGCGATAGACGCAGTGATCTGTATTCACTCGGCATCATTGCCTATGAGATGATCACGGGCATACCGCCTTTTCGCGGCGATAACGCGCTGTCCATTATGATGCAGCACTACAGCGCTATGCCTACACCCCCTGCCGCAGTTAATCCCCACGTATCGCCCGCTCTATCGGCTGTCATCCTGCGGAGTATTGCCAAAGACCCCGATGCGCGTTTCTCTAGCGCCTCAGCCATGACGATTGCCATGGCCGAGGCATTCAATGTGCCGGCCCCGGCAGAACTGCGCCTGTATGCCGCCCCGACAGGTTCTGTAGAGATATCAGCTCGCTCGGACCTGCCGGTCGCTTCTTCACAGCCCGGGTCTTTATCGAGCGATGGCTGGGCGATGGCAAGAGGCATGCCAGCGTCCCAGGATGTCCTGGCGCAATCACCTCCGCCTGTCTCTACGCCGATGCTACCACAGTACACAAGGGGAGGACGACCCAAACGCTGGCTCGCACCTATCATTATCGCGAGCATCGTTGTGTTAATTGCCGCGGGATTTGGCGCTTTTTACCTGCGATCTCAAAAAAGTGCCGCTCCTGCGCCGCCTGTGGTTGGACTGGTTTCATTTAGCAGCAGTGAGCAGTTTGTCCAGAACACTTCCCAGGGGATAGCCGATAAACTGACGATCGACCTCCATAATATCCAGTCTCCTCCCGCGGGCAAAAGCTATTATGCCTGGTTTTTGCCCGATAGCAATAATCCCGAGGGTCCAATTTTCGTGCTAGGAAAGGTAACGGTTGACCATGGGACAATCCATTACCCGTACGCAGGCAATCAACGACATGATAACCTACTCTCCAGCAACAGCAGATTTCTCATTACCGAGGAGGATGCCAGTATAACACCGATCGTTCCATCAACCGATCATAGTGTATGGATCTATTACGCGGCGATTCCAGAGATCCCCTCTGCAAAGGATCATTTCAGCGTGCTCGACCACCTGCGCCATCTCCTGGCCGAAGACCCAAAACTCGCTCTCAAGAACCTGCACGGCGGGCTCGATATCTGGCTTTTGCGCAACACGCGGGATGTTTCGCGGTGGGCCAGCAACGCGCAGGTTGCATGGCAAAACAAAGCTATCCATACTATACGCCAGAGCGTTGTTGACATCCTTTACTATCTTGACGGGCGAGACTGCGTTCAGCCAGATTTGCAAGGCATACCACCCGGGACGCCGGCGGCTCCAGAGAGCGCAACCATTACCACAGACGCAGGCGCCGGGCTGCTCGACCTGTGTGGGCAGCAACAAGTACCTGGCTATCTCAAGCATATCGACACACATCTGAGCGGAATAGTGCAAGCTCCAGGGGCAACGCCAGGGCAAATTAAACTCGCCGCGCAGATCACCACGGAGATCAATCAGGTCAACTCGCTGCTAGATAAGATGCGCCAGGATGCGCAGCAGCTGGTGAAGATGAGCGATGCGCAACTGCTCCAATCTTCCTCGCAGGCCATCCTCAACGACCTGGCGACACAGGCAGGTTCTGCGTACAATGGGCAGAATAGTTCAGCAGGTAACCAGGGACAGCCGGGCGTCCAGCAGATTCATGATAATATCGAACGCCTGGGCACCCTCAATGTTATCGCCTGCCAATCAGCAAGCGGTACCTCTAACGTCTGCGTTTAGCCATGGTTTCTTCGGTGGTGCCACTGGTGATGAGTTCGTAGAGCAGAGCCTTGCCAGCTTTGGGGCGCAGCACGCGGCCCAGGCGTTGAATGTACTCGCGCCTGGTGCTGTTGCCGCTGACGATAATAGCCACCCGGCAATCTGGCACGTCCACGCCTTCATTCAGCACACGTCCCGTGACCAGTTTGCTATACTGACCCGAGCGGAAACGTTCCAGGATGGTACGCCGTTCCTCGGCGGGCGTCTTATATGTGTTATATAGGGTCTAACTCAAACCATAAGGATACTGCGTAACATGGCTTACAGATTTGTCTTGTGAAAGGACACATGTCCCATTACCAGATTGATAAATGGGCCAATAGGACACATTGTCCATAATGTGCCTTATTAGAATCAAAATGGATGACCAGAGTCCGCTATGCTCAGGGCCTATGTATCCACTAAACCTCGCTACGGACAATCTATGAATTCCTAACAGTGACGTTGACTATGAGACTCCGAGATACACACCCTTGATGGGTCTGAAGATCATTCACACCTATTCTGTTAATATGCCTGGATTCAACATGTATGAGCAATCAACAAATCAATACTGATGATTTAGCGTGAACGCCGTTTCTAACTTTTCAGCTTTAACTGACCAGGCTTGTGCTGTCCTGCCAGCACCTTACTTCCTGCAGAGCTGGGAAGCGTTCCTCCATCCCAACCAAATATCAGTAGGCAGGAATGAATATATGAAAGTTACTAACCCATTTGTAATAGGATCATAAAGATGCATAAGCATAAATAAATATTATATTAGGATTTAAGTAATATAATATAATATAAAGGGTACTATTATACTTGATCTTCCGACATAAGTGATGTTGTGTGGAAGAGATGCTTCGTAACGAACGACAAATGGTGGGAGATAAACCATGTCCATCACACTGGAGTGGGTGCGGATGCCAAATGGGATATATTTTCGTACAATTTGCCAAAATGGCATTCCTCTCCCTGAACCTACACGATATCTCCTTCGATATGTGCATCCTGGCGCTCGCTCTCCCCAGACTGTTCGGGCCTACGGGCAGTGGCTCCTGCCTTTTTTTAAATGGCTAGATCAACAAGGTCTCGCTCTTGCAGATATTAGGCGCATGGATCTCGATCGCTTTCGCGATGACCTGACGATTCCTCATTTCTCCGTGCTATCGTTGCTGCGCAAAGGAACGAACTCTGCAAACTCAACAGTGTCTCATGTACTCACGACAACACTACGTTTTCTCCAGTGGGCAATGGGGCCAGATGATACCCAACTGCTGCTTCGCCGCGGACATGGACACTCCACGACACGAAGACGAGTTGTGTTCTCTCAATTACTGGGCGAGGATATGAGTTCCTTCACAAAGCGCCTTCAACCTCGCCAGAATCGCATCCTTCCGAAATTTCTCACCCAGTCCGAATTAGATGCCTGTCGGAAATGGATTATGGAAACCTATGCATTCGATCCGCTCCTTCAGCTTCGCAACCGAGCGCTCTTTGAAGTGACGTGGGATGGAGCGTTACGCAGAGGAGCGTTGCTCGGCTTACGTACAAAAAATATCCAGTGGTTGGAACGATCAATTCTTGTTTCCTTTGATGAACAGGACTACCTGGACGCCTGGTTTTGCAAGAGCAGTAATTACCGGTATGCTAAAAATGGAGAGTACACGGTGATCGTCGCTGATCAGACCATTCAGTGGCTCGACCGATACCGGCAAGAGGCACGGCCTGTTAAAGCTCTACGCCTTGGTCATGGTATCTTTTTCTGTGAACATGCGGTTCATGGTGACGATCACGGACAGCCTCTCAGCCTGGAAACCCTCCTCTATTTTTTCGAATCGATGTCTAAACCTGTGAATGAGGGGGGAACTGGTATCCATGTTACTCCTCATATGTTACGGCACACGTGGGCAGCCATGGCAGAGGAAGATGGCCTCCCTCCTGAGACCATTCAGCATTATTTGGGTCATGCTCACCTCGCTACCTCTGAGATCTATAGTCATGTGTCTCCAGAGAGAATCCGCAAGGATTTGAGGCAAATGAGGCAAAACCACCTAGAGCGTTATGGCAGAATCAGCCAATGAGAGAATTTTCTAGTCGCGATAATCTAGCCGTCAAAGTGCTGGATGAGGATCACTGGATCGTCCCCAGTTGGGAAGGATCAGTGCCAACGCAGAGAAAAATTGACTTTTCAGTGCTCCCACCTGAAGTACGCCCATGGTGGCGTGCAGTACTTGAAAAAGCATACCGGAGCGGCTCTCTTAGTCAAGCTCAGGGGATCTGGAAGGCAGCAAGATGGTTGACACGGTTTCTTAGGGAGCATGACATAGTGAACGCAGATCTAGATAGCTTCGATGAGGTTGATTGGGGGATCTATATAGAATGGCTCAAAGAGCAGGATTGCTCCCATGGGCGACACAAACTATCTCCTCGATACTGTGGGACGATGATTAGCTCACTGGTAGATGTCGTGCAGCTAGGTAACCTACTCGGGCTTTCGGGGGTATCTAGCAGGACGATCGATCGATTACGAAGTGTAAGGAGGAAGATGCTAAAAGGGCTGAGAGAAATCTCTCGCGAGACCATTGAGCAACGTGCCCTTACCAGTGAACAGTACACGGAACTTTATACAATGATGTCAGAGGAATGGCAACGTTACCTCGATAGCAAGAACACTGTTGTAAAAAATGCGAATATCCCTGGATTGGTCGCGTGTTGGCTTGCCTTCAACGATGGCATCAGATCATCCGAAATTAATGTGCTTACAGTTGATGATCTGCTAGTAGACGAGATACGTGGCAGGCATCGACTGCACGTGCATGCGCCGAATAAGAATCCGGACATGGTACCTATCGAACGGGATACGCTGCTACTCTTGCAAGCTATGATCGATGAAGGAGCTGCGGCACGGTCTGTACTTGGTACAAAACTTCTCTTTACCAGCGTACAAGGGGAGTCTCGCGTGCTGACATCATCTCTCCTCAATGGCGCGCTGCGCCGAATGATCCGACAGCAGAATTGTACAAGTTTGCCGCCTGACCTCAAGCTTCCTGACGGACGTACGACACTCGGTACTCACCTGACCTACGCCGTTCACAATCGCGAGCGTGTCAGGCGTATTATGCGACACAAGTATGCTGATACGACGGAGAACTTTTACAAAGCGAAGCAAAAATTGATTGTTGCGGGAAGCATCGCTAAGGCCCTCCGTGCAGAGGCTCTGCGGCTTACCATCGCTTGCCAAAGGCCTGTTATTACTATTGATGAACGCCCAGACCAAATGGACATCCTTAGAAGGAACCCGGAAAATGCCGAGCTTGCATATGGGTCCTGCGGATTGGACATCCAATTGCAAGGAACATGTCGTTCGGCAAAACATTGCTTTGAGTGCCCACTCTTAGTGCCATGGGCCAGCAAACGCCACAACTATGTCGCAGAACGCGACGAATACCTGCGCCTCGCCGAATTAGCGGATAATCTCCGGGACCATGAAAACCGGTTGTATCATGCGAATCTCGCACAGGCGCATATTATCCTTATTGATCGACGTATAAATTTAGAGGAGCAAGCAGGTGGTACTCAATCAGAAGGTACTCCTACAAGGCAAAGACGCCCCTGTCGAACAAGTCACTCATCCTAACCGGAATAATCTGTTCCTCCATAGGGACTTCACATTTGACGACGATGTATGGAATTTATACTTTCGTGCTACTACTGCTGTGACTCCTGGTGCCAGCAAGCTTTCATTTCGTCCTTTTCCTCCCTCTGTGAAGGATGACGTGAAGGAGTTCATTGCGCGTGATTACTGGGGAGCGGGATTAAGTAATGGTTCAATAAAAGGTGTTTTATCAGCTTTAAAACAAACAATAGAATTCCTTCAGCAACGCCATGGAGAGGATTTCTCTCCTACAAACCTAACGCGGCATGACGCAACAGCCCTCGAAGGCTATTTCACCTATTTGTCAAGCCAGTATTGTCAACGGCGTCGCATTGCACTTGTCACTCGGTTCGCGGCTTTCTTACGGGAAAGGCATGCGGGAGAACCGGCTGATTTTCGTCCTGATCCACAAGCAATTCCTTATACTATGAACACCGGAAGATCGTACAGCCGAGGACTGGAACAGGTGATACCTGATGAGGTAAGTGAAGCATTAATGGAGGCAATACACCAGCACAAACTCGTCCTCGAAGAGAGGGAAAAATTTTCCTCCACTGAGCGACTGAGTACCGACAATCTCTACCTTGTCGTTCTCATGCTCCTTCTTTTCAGTGGAAGGCGTGTTTCAGAAATCTTGTTATTGAAGCGGGATTGCCTGCGGGAGCCAACGGTCGAGGAAGTGATGGAAACAGATCCTGGCATCTGGCTAATGTATCATAATACAAAAGCTCATTTGAGGCAAAAAGAAATTTTCATTCCAGAACCTTCTGCACAGCTTGTCCGCGAGCACGTCGCACGTGTCCGGGAATGGACCGAAGCTCTTGCTCGGGAAAGTAAGCTTGATAACCTTTTTCTGACGAATTGGCAAGGAGGCGGAAGGGGTGATGGATATGTTCATGTTCCAAGTCGAGAATCCTTTGCGTCATGGCTCAGTGGTGAAATAACTGAAGATAGGCGTATTCTCCGTGCCGGATTCATCCATCACTATAACATTAAATATCAAGGAGAATACTATTATATCAATCCCCATCAGACGCGTCATACATTGGCTCATAAAGCGTATCTAGGTGGAGCTTCATATGTAGAGGTAGGCGATCACCTTGACCATATACGGACAACACAAGGGCTCAGTCCAATAACGGGTGTCTACATCCATGGCTATGAAAAAGATGTACAACGCATCCGTGAGATGCATGAGCGCCGGGTACTAACAGGCAAGGCACTTCCAGTCATCAATAACCGATCAGTGGTCGTCCAGCATCTTGACCCATCTGATGTTGCCATATGGCGAGAACAGGGGATGGTCGTGCAACCGACGCACTATGGTCATTGCATTCTTCCAGAAACTAGCGGACCGTGTGTCTGCGGTGATCCGTGCTGGATCGGACCTAAAGGAGACGGTTGTGATTATGCACTCTACTCTCCAAAGAGTAAGAAGGCCCTTTTGGAAGACCAGGCGCTACTTCTTCAACAAATTGAAGACCTCGAAAAGAGTAGCCCAAGGCATCCACGCCTGGGGCAATGGAAGACAAGGCTCGAGAGGCTGAACCAGGTGCTGAACGAGATTGCCGATGCGGAGGAACGAGCCGCTAGTAATATGCCTCCTGATCGGCCTCGAGACGGGTTAGTGCCACAAGATCCACAATTTGAAGTGCAACCTCGAATTCCAGCAAAACCTTTACCCCGTCGAAAATCAAGCCCTCCCGGTACTCATAAGCCCAAGCACAACTCTGGGCCAATCCAGGAGTTGGATGCCGTTATCATCATGCGAGCAGATGCCATCCTGCAAGAGCTTGGGCGAAGGAAGGTTCCAATGACAATTCAAGTGCTCGCACAACGGCTAGGCGTGAAAACGAGTGAGTTATACACTTGCGCTCCTATTTGTGATCATCTGGCTCAGCATAACAAACGATGTCCGGTGTCGATGCAGGAAGTCGTAGAGGCACAGCTACAAGAGTTACAAACATCGAAAAAGATGGCAACTCCTGAAGAATTCGCACAACTTTGTGGCTATGGAGGCAAGAAGCTAAACAGGCACTACAAAGGATGGCAAAGGAAGTTGGGGGATCACAATCGTAGCGTGCAATATGGGGGCCTACGCGATCAGGCTGAGCAACACTTGAGCGATTTAATTGCTGCCCAGAAATGCGAACGATTGCGTGATTTTGTCACACACCTTGGTATAAGTCCACCATGTTTCACTAAGCACTACCCAGACCTTGCACAGAGAGTTCTGCAGCACAATAGAGAACTGAATTTGCGGTGCTCTATCAATCACGCATCCAAGGAGGACCGTATAGCGCATATTTATAAACGGTGGAATGAAGCATGCGAATCCGGGAGAGATCTCGCTCTTACGGAGTTCGCTGAGTATTGTTCAGTCGGACCTGACACCATAAAAACGCTCTGTCCTGAACTTCTTCCACATCTCGGCAAGCCCGGGGAACGGATAAAAAGGAAGATAGATGCAGCTCTTGCATTGGCTTTTGCCGAGATCGAAAATAGTGGTGAAGAAAAAACTGTAAAAGAATTTGCAACTGCTGCTGGAATCCAGCCAAAGAGGTTATCTGCAAGTTATCATCACTGGGTAGTCCGGTTAGATGAGCACAACAATTCTATGAGAGAAGCAAAGCTTCAGGAGGTCTGGTCGCGCATGGAATACTCCGGAACGGTATGGTCTTTCGAGAAGTTCGCCAAAGAGGCAGGGATGTGCACTGAAACGATCCAAAAGAACTACCCAAAATGGCAAGATCGTCTGAAGTCTAAGATGGCGAAATGAGACAATTGAATTGCGAGGGAGTTCGTCAGTAGCACGTATGATTGGTGCATTCTGCGGTCGTTAAAGTAGCTAAAATTGAACAGCACGATGTTCGAAAGGACTTTGGATAGACGGAAAGCGGTGAATAATGGCTAACCTCCGAATTGTTGATGGAAAGACTACACCACAAAGGCTACAAGAAGAATTTCAATACCTACTCGATTCAAGGGAACGTATTACCGTCGCCGAATTTGCGCGCCGCGCTGGAATTTCGCCCAATACTCTCAATCATCGGTACCGGGATTGGGCAGAGAAAATCCGAAAGTTACGAGATGATGGAAGGTCTAAGCCAAAAAAGCGGTCTCCTGTTACCCGAAGTCGGGAGGAAATCATGGGATTGGATCAAGCAGAAGATATCATTTCACTACTGCGACGGCGGGTTAGCGACCTTTCAAGTCAACTGGAGACCCTTAATAAGAAATATGAGAAGCTAATGCAATACGTTCGGCAGGGCGAACTGGCGAAAGAACAGAATGAACGGTTTCGGGGGGTTCTGATAAGTTTACAGCAAGAAATCGTACGTTATATGACCCCCGAGCAAAGCGCTAGGTTACTTCTGATGATCGAAGAACATGCAGCAATTCCATTAAAAAGCATCAGTTAACCGCATATAATATTTATGCTGTTGACAACGTCAAAGGAAGTGCTGCAATGTGTCAATATCAAAGAGGCGCTCCTCATAGTAACACGTATACGGAACGCGAAGGGGAAGAGTTATTTACTTAATGGCGATGAGATGCCTTTAGGTCCTTATCATTTTCTATACTATGTCGGTGTATTTACTAAGTGGAGCATTCGCTAAATACGCATGACTTTGACTTTGAACGAGAACTTCTGGGAACACCGAGGCGGCTGATGACGTCGCCGCCTGCCCCAGACAAAAGGATGCTTGTGGGCGTTCCAGTAGGCGGTGGCGGCCACCACTTCCTCCCAGGTTTCAAAACGGCGTCCTTTCAAGGCGAGCGAACGCAGCGTCTTCCACCAGGAGATAGGCGGCATAGGTGGGCTGATAGACGAATTCCCAACGGGGATGATGGATCATGAAGAGCAAGAGATCGTTGCAATGATGCATGTCCAGATTATCCAGGATGGCATAGATGCGCACTTTGTCGAGAGCGATCTGCTCGTCGACGAAGCTGAGAAAGTCGATGAAGTGCTCGATGCGTCGTCGGGGATAGCATTGCGTCCACGTCTCTCCTGTCGTCTCCCACAGCGCCCCAAAGACATAGCCGCTTTCCCCGGCGTCCATAATCGATCTCTTGCTTGGCGCGCTCTGCTGGGCGAGCGTTCACATCGATGGCCTCTTGCCCAGGATAGCTCTTGGCTGCGACCGGTCCCATCTCATCGATGTTCAGGATGACGCTGCCCGTCGGCGACTCCTTCCTCAGGACCTCGATCGCCCCCTTTTTTCGGCGAACTCGGGATCCAGTCGCTTGCCAAACCAGCTTTCCTGCTTGCGCCACTGTAAGCCTTCCTCTTCTAAGATCTCGAAGATGCGTGTTTTCTTCATGTGAAGGCCCAGATGCTCGCGCACGTAGGCCGCCAGTCGCTCAAACGTCCAACTGCTGTAGCCCAGATCCACCCCCAGATCACAGGGTCGGGTGCGTGCTGCCTCCAGGATGCGGGCTTTGTTCTCGGCCGTGTAGCGCGAAGGGGCACCTGGTCGAGGCGCATCCTCCAGACCGGCGAGTCCCCGTTGCTCGAAGCGCTTCCACCACTTGCGCACCATATGCTCCGAGAGATGCAACTGGTGCATAATCTGCGGGATCGTAGCTCCCTCTTTGGCCAGTGCAATGATCTTGGCTCGTTGCACTAAGCGGGCTGAGGCCGTGCGTGAATGGGCCAGTTTGCTGATCACTCGCTCTTCTTCTTCGTTCAGCGCTCGTAAGCGCAAGGGACCTCGCATGACTGACTCCTTCCTTGGCTGCTTTCTCTTTTCTTTCTATTCTATGATATATTTAGCGAATGCTCCACTAAGCTATACCCTCCCCTAAAATAATGGGCAGTACTAGCAAATAATTTCAAAGCCTGCACTATTACTTACTTCCTGCGTTTGGCCATCTCCTCTTCAGTCGTACTGCTCGTCACCAACTCATACAACACCGCTTGTCCAGCTTTTGGGCGCAATACACGACCCAAACGTTGAATATATTCACGCTTTGTACTATTGCCGCTCACTATGATTGCAACACGGCAATCGGGCACATCCACTCCCTCATTCAGGACACGACCCGTGACCAATTTACTGTACTTACCTGAACGGAAGCGCTCAAGGATAGCGCGGCGTTCCTCAGTTGGAGTCCGGTATGTGATACTGGGCAGGCAGAGGCGGCGGCTGATCTCGTCTACGACCTGGTTGAACTCGGAGAAGAGAATAACCTGGTCAGCAGCATGGAGCCTTAACAGGCGCTCAATCTCGACATATTTAGCGGGTGCGTTCATGGCGATATTGCGTGCCTCTCGCCACGCGAGCATGGCTGTACGCGCTTCGGGATCACGTGCGCTGAGAAAAATAATCTTCTGTTGGAACTCCTCCGGGGAACGTATCACGATATGCCGGCGCTGTAAAAACGAGCGATAGACGCGCCTGTGTTCGGCATAACGAGCTTCATCCTCGCTCGACAGTGCGATATCGATGCGTACCTCTTGATATTGTGCCAGGTAACGCCCCTCGGTCAGTTCAGCAGGCGAACGTCGATAGACTTCCGGGCCTATCAGTCGCTCCAGGTCGAGGTGCGCCATATCGCTGCGCTCAGGTGTCGCGCTCAACCCTAAACGCAGTGGGGTAAATGCGCTCTCGGCAATCAGGCGGTAGGTTGGTGCAGGTAAATGATGGCACTCATCGAAGACCAATAAACCGAAATGCCTGAGTTCACGTGGATAGAGCGCGGCGGAGTCGTACGTGATGATAGTGATAGGCTTCATCTCTTTCTCACCACCACCAAATAAGCCAATTTCAGCAGGGTTCAAGGAAAGAGCAGAGGCCAGAGCAGTGCGCCACTGCTGTAGGAGATCGAGAGTTGGTACCACCACCAACGTCCACAGTCCCGTTTCGTGAATGGCCATGGCAGCAACCAGTGTTTTGCCCGCACCGGTGGGCAGGACGATCACTCCTGCGCTACCCTCAGCCAGCCAACGCGCCAGCGCCTCGTTCTGATAGGGGCGCGGCTCAACCTGGAGCGCAGTCGCAAAGGGCAGCGTGGGCCGTTCCTCGAAGGCGACACTAAACGGGGTGCGCTGTGCCTGCAAAGTTTGTTTGACCACCCGAAAATGAAGCGGCTGCGTGCGTAAGAAGCCATGGCGTTTATCGCGCCCCATTGCGGCGCGGATGTCTGCAGGTAAATGTGTTCCAAAAAGCGTTTGCAGCAGTTGCGGCGTTGGTAGGCGCAGCATCTCTTCACTGGGCATGATAATGAGGTCGCGACCTCGATGATCAATAGTCGTCATAGAGCACCTTCGCCATTCATTTGGGGTGGCAAAAGCGAACGCCATAATAGAGATAGTGCTACTTTTAAGTATTCCCTTTGCTGATCATTTTATCGGAAGAGCTCTAGTCGCTGGCGCTGTAGATTGTCCAATGTGATTGCATGGTTGCGTTGTACTGGATAGACTTCGAGACCATTCCAAAGCAGGAGCACACTGATCGCTTGCTTTGGAACTGTCTCCTATTGTCCACTATATCGTCTTCATGCCATCTGAGCTGTCTCTCCTTCATTTCAGGAAGCGACGGCACCCGCATCGACCAGCAGGGTACTGCCCGTCATCAGCATCGAGAGGTCGCTCGCGCAGAAAAGGGCAACGCGGGCCACATCATCAGGCACTCCGGCACGCCGCAGTGGCAGGTGCGCGTCCAATCCTTCGCCTAAGGCATCAGGTACCCCTGCTGCAGCGAGGGCCGCGCGGGCCTCTGCAATGCCAGGGGTACGAATGAGCGTCGGCGCCAAGGCCATGACACGTATGTTCTGGGGGCCGAACTCAATCGCAAGGCTCTTGGTCAAGCCTCGGACTGCGTGTTTCGACGAGACATAATGCGCTATGGCCGCTCCACCCTGGTAGCCTGCCGTCGAGGCAAGATTGATGATCACCCCTCCTTTGCCAGCTTGCACCATGTGCCGCGCAGCCTCCCGGCATCCGATGAAGGTGCCGCGCAGATTAATATCGAGCACCTTGTCCCATGTGGCATCGGACATCTCCAGGGTCGGGCTCAAGGGGTAGATGCCGGCGTTATTGACCCAGATATCGATGCTGCCCAATTCCCGTACTGCCTGCGTTGCCACCGCGCTGATTGAGCCGCTGTCTGCTACATTAAGCAAGGTAGCGATGATTTTGACACCGTGATGTTGCGCGATTTTCTCAGCCGCCTCCTGCGCCAATTGCTCGTCCAGGTCGCCAATCAAGACATTGGCACCTGCCTCGGCAAACCGCTCACAAATGGCCAGTCCGATCCCTCGCGCTCCGCCGGTCACCACCGCGTTGCGTTCCTTGAGAGAGATCAGCTCAGCAATAGACTTGCCACTGACATCGGGAATAGCCATCCCTGTCTCCTTCCCGTAGGGGTTCTTAAAGAACGCCTCTGTGATTCAAAAGCGTATATGTAGAAAAAGCCTTTGTATTGTACCACCACATGCTGCGGGTAGGGTTGCTTGCCTGTATGAAGGGCGTATTTGGAGACTATACCAAAGCAGGCGCTGAGTGCGCCCCTGCTTTGGTATAGTCTCCTCCATCGGTGTTGGCCTGCACAATGAGCCACATCTCGATGAGCTTGGTCAGGTCCAGCGAGACGCCATCACCGAGGGCTATGACGGAGGCAGCCGATGTATCAACGCTCGCCTCGGTCATCGTCATGCTGCTCGTTCCCTTCGATATCGCGGATCTGGCGGAGCTTCACCTTGATGTGCTCACGCCCGACCTGGGTATAGCGTGCGGTGGTTTGGATCGAGGGCGTGCCATCGGCATTGACGTGCCCCAGGTAGTAGGCCACCTCTTCCAGTGACCAGCCCTGACCGCGCAAGCGATGCCCGAAATCGTGGCGCAGGTCATGAAAGGTAATGTCGTCGATCAATTCGGCTTCCTTGACCGAAGCTTTCAGGCGTACCTCCTGGAACCACTGGTGGATACCGTCCTCGGTCAGCCGCCAGCCATCCTCGTCTCCCACAGGCAGCGTCTGCTTGACCCGCTGCGAGGTGAACACGTAGGCTGACCCACCTTTGCGCTCGCCCTTTTCCAGGTAGGCATGCAGCGGGCCGCGGGCCTCGTTTAAGAGATCGAGGTCGCGATAGGTCTCGCGCTTGTGTCCCGCACGGATCCAGCCAACCTTCAGCCCCACATGCGTATTCCGCACGAGCAGATGCGACACATCTGACACGCGCAAGCCCGCATAGTAGCCCAGAGCGAAAATGGCCGCCCCGCGCAGGTCGCCAGGGATGACCTGACCGCGCCTGACGGTGGGGTTGGTGGCACGCTCAACGACGTTCTTGAGCGCGAGGCGCTGCTTCGGCGACAGCTGCCTGGGTGGGCGGGCCGCCATGCGCGGGATGACGATGCCCTGCACCGGATTTACGGCCAGCGCGCCCTGTTCGATCAACCAGTCCGCGAAGCCGGAGAGAGACACTTTCATGCGGGAGAGGGTGGTCGGCGCGTAGCGCAGGGGACGCTCGGATCCCCGCAAGGACGTCACCTTGCCCTCCTGTTCCGCCTTCGAGAGCGGCTTTTTCTCGGCCTTCTTAGCATCGAAGTAGGTCTTCAGCGCGATGCGCGTCATGTCAGCCGGGTGGAACTGGTTGCGGCCAGCTTGCCTGGGCAGCCAGCGCGCAAAATCCAGCAGGATGCGTGCGTAGGCATCCAGTGTCTGCGGATCTTTGGCGGCCAGGACGTCCGTCAGGTATGCCTCCACCCAGTCGTGACTCCCTTGATCGGGCAAGTGGATGATGGTCGGGGTTCCCTCTGACACTGCGCTCCTCCTTCGCGCGCTGACCGCAATGATTCTGTGGTGAGTAATACGTACTCATTGTAGCAAGACGGTCAACCGCCTCGTGCTCGAAACACTGAGCACCTACAGTTGATGTTTGAGGGACTCACCACAGAATGGATATTCTCCGGTAAGAATTCTGAGGAGAGTATACTATACACTCATCCGTTTGTCTAGTCATCAGGAAGAAAGCTATCTTCTTGAGAAGGACGACAAGATATCCACAAAGTGGCAAAGAAGAGACATTAAGAAGAGGGCGCTGTCCGATGAGGGTGCGGGGAACAAACCTCGCCTCATGTATTATCTGTTGCGCTTATGAGGCAGACCTTGCTCGATGCCAGGGATTTTTATTTTATGCCATATTCCCGGATAGCCTCAAAGAAACTTCAATGCGAGCATACCAAGAGTATACAACGTGCAATGTCAAGCCGGTCTAGCAGAAAGATGCAGGTTGGGCATATTTGGCCTGCTGAATACGAGTACACATCGATGTCATGCCTTTGGACTGTGTGATCTTAGATGGTTACCTTTGACTTAACCCATGCAGTTCATGCTCAGCCTTCTCAAGGTATCGATGTACCTGTTCCACGTAAGAACCTAACTGCATTGCTATGAAAACATCTAAAGCAGCTTGATAATGAGCTATGGCTTTCCGCAGGTGAGCCTCTCGATCGCCATTGAGGAGATGACTGTAAGCAAACCCTAGGTTACTCTGCGTCATCGCCCAGCCAATAGGCTGGTCTTTGAGTATAAGAACCTCCAGCACTGACTGAAGGCAGGCAATGGCTATCTCCAGGTTGCTCTGTTGATTTCCATCCAGCATATTCAGGTAAGCAGTACCCAGATTGTTTTGAGTCGATGCCCATTCATGGGGAAAGGTATCGCGCGTATATATCTGCAAAGCAGCCTCACAGCACGCGATAGCCTTTCGCAGATTGGCCTGTCTATCACCTGCAGACAAGCGAAGGTAGGCTAGGTCATTTTGGGTCCTGGCCCATTCGACGGGGAAATCTTTCTGAGTATAGACTTGCAGGGCCGCTTCATAATGAGCGATCGCTTGCGTCAAGTTGTCTGGCTGGTCTCCATTTAACCAGAAACTATAGGCAACCCCTAAATTGTACTGTGTATTGGCCCAATCATCCGGAAAGTCCTCGTGCGTATACACTTGTAGCGCAGATTGAAAACAGGCGATTGCTTTCACTACGTGTGCTTGCCGATCTCCGCGTTCCAGCGCCCCATAGACAAGACCCAGGTTGTGTTGAGTCAAGGCCCAGTCGGCAGGAAAGACCTCGCGAGAGCACATTGGCAGTGCAGCCTGGTAACACGCGATCGCTTTCTCAATGTTTGACTGTCGATCCCCTCCCGGCAGCTGCCCGTACACATCGCCGAGACTGCGCAGGGTTCTTGCCCAGTCGATAGAGGAGGACCCTTGCGTGTGTACCTCCAATGCGGCCTCATAGGAGGCGATCGCCTTCGCAAAGTTGCTTTGCCGATCACTGTTTGGTAACCTGCGATAGGCATTGCCCAGGTTGTGTTGGATCATAGCCCAGTACATGGGGAATGCCTCTTGTGTGTAGACGTGTAGGGCCGCTTGATAATGGGTAATAGCTGCTTTCTGGTTGGCCTCGCGGTCTCCATTTGGTAAGTCGCTGTGGGCATTGCCCAGGTTATGCTGGACCATCGCCCATTGGACAGGAAACGCCTCGCGCGTGTAGACCTGCAAGGCTGTCTGGTGGTAGGCAATGGCTTTCTCCAGGTTGCTTTGTCTGTCACCGTTTGGTAGATCGTGATAGGCGCTCCCCAGGTTGTTTTGTGTATTCGCCCACTCCAGGGGGAGGGTCTCTCTCGTGTAAACCCGTAAGGCATTGTGGTAGCAAACGATGGCCTTTCCTAGATTCGTCTGGCGGTCCCTTCCTGCTGGCATTGCGCTGTAGGCAACGCCCAGGTTCATTTGGGCTTTTGCCCAGTCGACAGGAAGAGCTTCGTAAGTGAAGACTTCTAAGGCATCTTGAAAGCACGTAATCGCTTCCTGCAAATGTTCTTGCCGGTTCCCCCCTGGTAACTTACAGTAGGCATTTCCCAGATTGCTCTGGATCATCGCCCAATCACCAGGAAAATCCTCTCGTGTATACACCTCTAAGGCAGCCTTATAACAGGCAATGGCCTTCTCTATGTTCGCCTGTCGATCACCTCTCGGTAACTCGCTGTAGGCGGAGCCGAGATCCATGTGTGTCTTCGCCCAGAGAGCAGGGAAGTTGTCTGGAATGGATACTGTTAAAGCAGCTTCATAGTACGCAATCGCCTTTTCCAAATTTGCTTGCCTGTCTGCCGTCGGCAGTTCACTGTAGGCAACGCCGAGATTGTGCTGTTCCGTGGCCCAGTCGATAGGAAAGGCTTCTCGCCCATACACTTCTAGAGCGGCTTCATAGCAGGCAATGGCCTTTTCCAGGTTTGTTCGTCGATCTCCCCGCGGCATTTCGCTATAGGCAATCCCCAACGTGTTCTGTGCCCGCGCCCACTCGAAAGGGAAGTCCTCTTTCGTGTAAATCCGCAGCGCATCGTGACAGTGTGAGAGCGCTTTATCCAGATTGGTTTGTCGATCGCCCTGCGGGAGTGCAGTGTAGGCCTTGCCAAGATCATTCTGCGTTCGAGCCCAATCACTGGGGAAGTTCTCTCGTGTATACACCTCCAGTGCGGCCTCATAGTGCGTAATGGCTTCCTGCAGGTTCTTTTGCCGATCGCCTTTTGGCAGATCACAAGAGGCAGAGCCCATGTTGTGCTGTGCTCGCGCCCAGAGAGCGGGGTAATCCTGTCGGGTGTAGACTTGTGACGCAGCCTGAAAATACGTAATCGCTTGCTCCAGGTTCAGTTGTCGGTCACTCATTGGCAAGCTACTATAGGCCGTTCCCAGGTTATTCTGTAGTGCCGCCCAGTCAAAAGGAAATGCCTCCCGCGTCAGGAACTCGAGGGCCACTTTATAGCAAGCGATGGCCTTCTCAAGGTGAACCTGGACGTTTCCTCTCGGCAGATCACTATAAGCGGCACCCAGATTATTGTATGTCCTGGCCCATTCATCCGGGAAAGTTTCTCGGGTATGGACCCCCAGCGCGGCCTCGTAATAGGCGATAGCTTTTTCTAGATTGGCCTGTCGATCGCCTCTCGGCAATTTACTGTAGAGCGAGCCTAAATTGTGCTGTGTATACGCCCATTCATTGGAATAAGCTTCTCGAGTGTGAACCTGCAGCGCGGCCTCGTAATAGGCGATAGCTTTTTCCAAATTGGCCTGTCGATCTCCCTGCAGCAACTCACCGTAAGTAGCTCCCAGGTTGTGCTGTAGAGTGGCCCACTTTGTTGGAAAATCCTCGCGCGCGTAGATCTGCGACGCTTCCATAAAATATGTTATGGCTCTTTCCAAATTGGCCTGCCGATCTCTCCCTGGTAACGCACTATAAGCGGTACCCAGGTTGTGTTGTACGGCTGCGGCTTCATGCCTCTCTTGCTGGAACTTAGCGAGCAGCCAGGTATAGAGCACAATGGCGGCGACGCTCGCCTGCATATGATGATGCAAAGTAGCCCTCTCTACCATCTCCAAAGCACGTCGCTTTATATTCGAAGGCATGAGTTCGGTCGGCGCCTGTGCCACTGCTTCTAAAAGCGGGGTCCATAGAGCAAGGTTGCTGCGTTGAGCGGAGACAGCGGCCTCAATAGCCGGTTCTGGATCCCCTAATGCTAGAGCGTGATAGGTCTCCTCGACTACCGCCTGTTCGTCGCCGTTTGTAGCACGTGTATGTCACTCTCAGCCTCCTGGCTGGCAGGCAATCGCCGCAGAAGAAGCGTACGTAGAATCGGGTGCAGAACGATCCGCTTATCGTCGATGGCACGCATGAATGTCAAGCGTCGATAGCGACGCCAGCAGTCCTGGGCATCGACTTCGGCAGGCAGGTGTAAAACAGCTTGCATAATGGCTGCATCAAGCGCCCGCGCCGCGGCACAGAAAATGAGCTCCTTCTGCTCGGACAATGGCAATTGGCGTAGGAAGAGAGACAGGAGATACTCTGCAATTGCTTCGTCCTCGTGACCCGGGGCTATTTCGGGGGACACTACTTCCTCAGCTATTTTCTGGAGGTTCAGTCTCTGGCCATGGGCCTCCGCCTCCAGTGCTGCGCTGGCAGCCAGTGCTACAAAGAGCAGATGACCTTTCGTCACATGATAGATGGCCTCAACCAAGGCATGATCAGTAAGCACCTGTGTGTGTTCTTGCTCACCAAGTTCTACCAGGTAGGTATGCGTATCGTCTCTCCCGAAATCGGGCAGCCATACTGGCAAGTAGAGGTCTCGTAAACGCAGAAAACGCCGATTTGGTGGAAGCTCGTGATACCAACGTCCAAACACCATACGGGCATGCTCTTGAGCGGCCTGCTCGTCATCAATGGCCGTCAACGCTTCAAAGGGTGGGTGTTGATCTGCATCAGTGCGTTCGAGGAGGCGTTGTCGGCTACCGACGACCAGCAGCAAAGGATCGGTCTCTCCACGTTTGCGATGCTCGCTAAGCGCCAACATTTCGAGGAAGCGAATGCCCACATTCCCAGGGCCAGCCTCACTCAGCAGAGCATCGAAGCCATCCAGGAATAGCACCACGCTGGTTGCTTTACTCCAGGCGTGTGGAGCATCGGGACCGTCGAGTGCGTCGCAAATGTCGGCGAGAAACGCGGCTGGAAGTACCTGCCCTACCAGGTGCTCTCTCCCTTGCGTTCCTGGTTGCCCTGGCATGCTGAGTGCATGCAGACGCAAGAGCACATCCTTGATATTGGCACTGGCCCGCAAGCCGACATCAGTCGTGTGTGTCTGATACCACTGCCAGCCTGGACCCTTCTCCAAGCGCAGGAGGAGCGTTTGCACAGTAGAAATGTGACTCATCCATTTTAATCCAACAAGCAAAGGCGGGATAATGGGAATCATATTTCCGAGCGCGTTCCCCATCTCACCAAGTGGCCCGAAGAAGGGCAATCCTGAGCTGAGTTTGCTCTCTATCTCTTCCTGGTTGAGTAGGGGTAGATTGTCACCTGTTCTCGTGGCCAAAGCGATGGAGGCGCCCAGATCAAAACGGGGGAAATGCAAATGTTTATCTTGTCCATCAAGATGCCACTGGAGTTGATTGCGCAAGGTCACGAGTATGGAGAGCAGGTCTTTGGGAGTATCTGATAAAGTAAAATCGAGATGAGCGTAGGGCACGACGGTGCGGCCATCTGGTAAACAGCATTTCTTCACACGGAGGTATTCGATGAGGGCGCTTTTTCCGCTGCCGGGGGAAGCGATGAAGGCAAGCATTGGAAGGAGAGGCCAGGGCTTTTCGGGGTCTCTTGCACGAATATGCTCGAAAAGAGCTATTGCCTTGTGTCGATCAGTAAATAGTTCGAGCTGATTGTTTAACATACAACGTTACATCCCTCTACCAACAGTTGCATACGACAATTGTTCCTAATCCGCATTGCCTCATCAGTGAATCTTACCCGGAAAGAGATCATTACCTCATGAAAACCTTTTCTCTTCAGACCATTGCTTCATGAGCAATCTTACTCTTCAAAGACAGTCCATCAAATAGCTAGAAAGGCCTAAGGGGTCGTCAAGAAATAACATTGCTAAGTGAGGCAGTTCGCGGCAAGATGGTATAGTTCCATTCGCCGTGGAAAGAGTCCGGGTGGATGGAGAGG
>WNFM01210689.1_pt1 | contig 26384 bp, 26 predicted proteins | sample 5400271 | NCBI WGS metagenome assembly WNFM01 (sample SAMN13153352, study PRJNA577476) | soil metagenome | isolation source: 60 cm saprolite on Douglas fir-dominated hillslope | place: USA:California | collected 2013-09-17 | reverse complement strand
ATTGCCATTCTTAACGCGCCTGAGGGATATCGCGACCTGCTCGGCACACCACCTGAAGATGTCGAACTCACAACCACGCTTGAGGGAACCTTTGATATGGTGCACCTGTTTGTTAAAGAGAAGGCCGAGCTTGATACATATGCTCTGAGAGTTATCCACGCCGTCAAACCAGGAGGTCTGCTGTGGATAGCGTATCCGAAACAGAGTGCGAAGGTGCCAACGGATATTACGCGCGACAAGGGATGGGACGTGGTTACCGAGGCGGGCTGGAGGCCAGTCACACAAATAGCCATTGACGAAGTGTGGTCAGCACTGCGCTTCAGGCCAGGGGAATGAGAAGCCGATAAAACCTATTTACAAGCACCGCCTGATATGATATTATCTATGGGACCAGGGGATGTAGCTCAGCTGGGAGAGCGCGACAATCGCACTGTCGAGGTCAGGGGTTCGAGCCCCCTCATCTCCACCTATCAATATGTGTCTCATATACCACAAAAGTGCCTTGCAAATCGCAAACACTTGTGGTATAGTGGAGATACAGTTGGAGACAAAAGCGGTGAGCAGGAGTAGTAGGTCAAAGCCTTATCAGAGAGTAGCCGGTTGGTGCGAGGCTACACCATAGATGACCGAACTCGCCTGTGAGCAATAAGTGTGAAACTATGCCATTGGTTACACTACAAAAGTACCAGTGAACAGGCTAGCGCTTGTCGGGACGCCCGTTATAGCGTAGAATGAGTTACATCAATTCATTCAGCATTACCCAGGAATATTCAACACATGGGCCTGTAGCGCAGCTGGGAGAGCGCCTCCATGGCATGGAGGAGGTCAGGGGTTCGAATCCCCTCAGGTCCACCAAGCACCTGCACCTGGATATGCATGGATTGATTGATGAAAAATCAGGGTGGTACCACGGAATGACCTTTCGTCCCTCGCGGATGAAAGGTTTTTTTAATTCTCTATTGTTATAGTAGCTGTAGATCAAGATTGGCATACATTTTTTTAGGGTGCTCAAAGGGGAGAGGTAGATAGTATGATTACACGCACAAAATACAATCCAAAAGATATCGAAGAGAAATGGCAAAAACAGTGGGAGGCTGAGCAGCTGTATCATGCTCCCGATAATTCACCTAAACCAAAGTTCTATAACCTGGTAATGTTGCCCTACCCATCCGGTGACCTGCACATGGGCCACTGGTACAACTTCGCACCAGCGGATGCCTATGGCCGTTTCAAACGCATGCATGGTTATAATGTCATGCAGCCGATGGGGTTTGATGCCTTTGGATTGCCGGCCGAGAATGCGGCTATCTCACGGGGCGTACAGGCGCGTACGTGGACCCTGTCGAATATCGAAACCATGCGCAAACAGTTGCGCATTATGGGTGCCCAGTGGGACTGGCAGCGCGAGATTGTCTCTTGTATGCCTGACTATTACAAGTGGACGCAGTGGCTGTTCCTGCAATTCTACAAGCATGGCCTGGCCTATCGCACCAAGGCACCTGCCAACTGGTGTCCGGGCTGTAATACCACGCTGGCGAATGAGCAGGTCCTGGCTGATGGCACCTGCGAGCGCTGTGGCAGCGTAGTCATTCGTAAAGAGATCGATCAGTGGCTGCTGAGAATTACGCGCTATGCCGAAGAACTGCTGCATTTTGATAACATTGAGTGGCCTGAAAAGACTGTGACCATGCAGCACAACTGGATAGGACGCAGCGAAGGAGCGGAACTGCGTTTCTACACGGAGATCGAGGGGAAACGCGAGGAGATTCCCGTCTTCACCACCCGCCCGGACACGATCTACGGCGCGACGTTCTTTGTGCTGGCTCCTGAGCACCCCTGGGTCCAGAAGATCACCACACCTGAGCACGCAGCGGAGGTCGAGGATTATGTCGAGCAAGCACTGCGTATGACCGAGATCGAGCGCATGAGCGCAGAGAAGGAAAAGACGGGTGTCTTTACAGGTGGCTACGTCACCAATCCCATTAGTGGCGACAAAGTTCCGGTATGGATCGCCGACTACGTGCTGATGGGCTATGGAGCCGGGGCTATTATGGGCGTTCCGGCCCATGACCAGCGTGACTTCGAGTTCGCACGAAAGTTTGATATTCCCATCCGCGAGGTCATTCGTCCGGAAGGTGAGGCTCCCAGCGATCCCGCGACATGGAGTGAGGCCAAAGAGGCGCTGGGTGTGATGGTTAATTCCGGCCCATTCGATGGCACATCTGCTGACGAAGCCATCGCCAAAGTCACAAAGTATGCCGAGGAACAGGGTATCGGCAAGTTCATGATCACCTATCGCCTGCGCGACTGGCTGATCAGCCGCCAACGCTACTGGGGCGCGCCGATTCCCATTGTCTACTGTGAAAAAGATGGCACCGTTCCCGTACCAGAGGAGCAACTGCCGGTCTGGCTGCCCGAGCATGTCGAGTTCAAAGCAACGGGCGAATCGCCACTGCGCTATGAGCCAGATTTTGTGAATACAACCTGCCCCATATGCGGTGGACCTGCTACACGCGAAGCCGACACCATGGACACTTTCATCTGTTCGTCATGGTACTTCCTGCGCTACGCGGACCCACACAATAGCGAACAGGCCTGGAGTGCCGAGGCGATGAAGCGCTGGCTGCCCGTCGATCAATATGTCGGGGGACCGGAGCACGCGGTGATGCACCTGCTGTATGCACGCTTCTTCGTCAAAGCTCTGCGTGACATGGGTCACCTGGAGATTGACGAACCGTTTACACGCCTGTTTCACCAGGGCATGGTACTGGGACCAGATGGTCAGAAGATGTCCAAGTCACATGGCAACGTTGTCGCACCCGACGAATACGTCGAGAAGTACGGCACGGATACGGTGCGTTGCTATATGATGTTCATGGGGCCATTCGACCAGGGTGGCACCTTCAAGTCCGACAATTTAGAAGGTGTGTGGCGCTTTATGAATCGCTTCTGGAGCGTGGTCAGCGACAACTGGATTGAGGGCAAAGTTGATGAGACAGCCAGCAGCGAAAGTAAAGCGATTGAACGCTTGCGGCACAAGACCATCAAACGCGTGAGCGAAGATTTGAGCAACTTCCGTTTCAATACGGCCCTGGCCGCACTGATGGAGTGCAACAATGTGCTGATTAAGCAGCAGAATGAGCCTGTGGCGCGCAGCGCAGCATATCGCAGGACACTGGAGACGATGATGCAGCTGCTGGCGCCGATGGCACCCCATATCACCGAAGAACTGTGGCATGTGACGGGCCATATAGGAAGTGTTCACGCAACCGACTGGCCCAGCTACGATGAAGCATTGACGCACGATGAAAGCTTTACCCTGGTTGTACAGGTGAACGGCAAAGTGCGTGAGCGCATTGAAGTGCCTGCCGATATCAGCGAAGGTGAGGTACGGGCGCTGGCGCTGGAGAATTCACGCGTCGCTTCCTTTATCGGAGATACCACGATTCAGAAAATCATCTATATTCCGGGGCGCCTGGTCAACATCGTTGTGCGCAATTAGCAATGGATAAGTCAGGCGAACACATACGAGCCACCAGCTGTTGCCGGTGGCTCGTATGTGTTCGCCTGATCACCGGTTTCTCCCCTTATTTTGTAACCTGCCAACGTTCTTATACATGTATGGATGTAAACTTTACCCACTATTGGCAGAGTTGATACGTCGTAATAAAGTCAAAGAAATTGAGCATTATTTAATGGAACCGGGAGAGGTATTTAGACGTATATATATCATACAAAAGGCCGAGCAGAGACCGGAGATTACCGAAGGGAACCCGCTCGGATAGAGTAAGTGACATATTTCACACGTTTACTGTTGCGGAGTAGATAGCTCAATTGCAGCTTTCCGTTTATGCTTTAGAGGTAAGGAATATATAAGTGGGATGTGGTGTTTGGAGAAATAGGCAGATTGATATTTGAAAAAGTAGGATGTCGAACGTCTATAAAAGTGAACGATCTTTCCTGGTAGCCGAACGACAGAAAAACCTTTTATAAAAACGGAAAAAAGCAATAACCGGCAGCCCAGAACAGACAAAAGGAAAAAACTATGAATCAGCAAATTCATTCTGAAGAACATGTAATAGCCGAAACAACCACGACGAATGATGTAGATATGCTTGTCCAGGAAGGCTTCACCTCCGATGAAATTATGTCGATGCTGTGGCTGCGCCAATGGTACCAGAACGGTGGCAGCGACCGCACTGAGGTTATCCGTCGCCTGGAATTCATCAAGCTTCTTGTACTTAATGGCAAAATGGAAATATAGTTCTTTCACAGCCCACAAAAAGAGATGCACCTGAGCTGGTCAGGTGCATCTCTTTTTGTGGGCTGCTACTTTTGTTTATCCTTTTGCCTTCATCTCCATCTGCTGCATAAACCAGTACTGGGGGACTGCTGTAAGCCTGGTTTTAAGGGGAGATGATCAATTCACGGCAGATCATGGTATACTAACATACAATATGCATAAGGCCCCTCACCATTTAGCTTTAAAAGGTAGAGTATTTATAACCGGGGGGGTCTAACATACGTAGATAACAGTGACGAGCAGAAGCAACCCGCTTGCACAAATAAGGTTGCCTGAATATAGATCTTCTATTCTGTAATATTCTCAAAGCAAGGACTACTATGCGTATAATCCTCTATCTGGGAAAAGGCGGCGTGGGAAAAACGACCATATCCGCTGCCACCGCGGTTCGATCGGCAATGCTGGGCAAACGCACACTCGTGGTCAGTACTGACCTGGCCCACAGCCTCGCCGATTGTTTAAATACACCGCTTACCTCGGAGCCAAAAGAACTGGCCACTAATCTCTGGGCGCAAGAAGTTAATGCCCTGGACGAGATGCGTCGTGGTTGGGGTAAGCTCCAGGATACTATGAGTAAAATGTTGCGTCAGCGCGGCGTAGATTCGGTGATGGCAGAAGAACTGGCTCTCATTCCTGGCATGGATGAGATCGTCAGTTTGATTAACATCTACCGTAACGCCCGCGAAGGCAATTTCGACGTCGTGATCATCGACGCGGCCCCAACGGGTGAAACCGTGCGACTGCTCAGTATGCCCGATACCTTCCAATGGTATGCAGGACGGCTTATGAATCTACAAAGCGGCACACTCAACCTGGCACGACCCTTGATCAAGGCTTTTATGCCTTCCGCTGAAATTCTGGATGCCGTACAGGCGCTCAGCGAACGGGTCAAAATATTGCGCGGGGCTTTGAGCGACCCCAATATCAGTTCTTATCGCCCGGTCGTCAATCCCGAACGCATGGTGATTAAAGAGGCTCTGCGCGCTGAAACCTACCTGGCCCTCTTTGGCTATCCGATTGACGCAGTTGTTTGTAACCGGGTCATCGCAAAGCATGATTATCACGATAGCTTTATGCAGGAACTCTACAAAAATCAAGAGAAGTTACGTCAGCAGATTCATCAAACCTTCGCACCGCTGCCCATCTGGGAGGGACCCTACTACTCACATGAAATCCTGGGCATCAACGAACTGGGGAAATTAGCTGAGGCCGTCTTTGGGGAGCAAGATCCCACGCAGATCTTCTATCGCGGCCAGGTACAGGAGGTGACACGCCAGGGTGATGTCTATGTATTACGCCTGCCGCTGCCTCACGTTGAGATGGACAAGGTACTGATGACCAAAAAAGGTGATGAAATGATCATCGAGATCGGTAACTTCAAACGCGACATCACGCTGCCAGCAGTACTGGCCAACCAGGAAGCTACGGTAGCTCGCTTTGTGAATAAAGCGCTGGAGATTCACTTTACCGTGCCGGATACGTCTTCCGAAGTCGCATAAAATGCGCATCGTGAACTCAAAAATCGAAGAAGAACTGCTGCGCCTGGTGCCAAGACGCAGCAGTTCTTCCTTTTTTGGAGGAGTGCAGGTTGTGCAGCCTGCAGCTGCACAACCTGCACTCCTCCAAAAAAAGGAGCCACCGCTGGTGGCGAGAAGGCCTGAAGAGTTACAAAGAAAATACGGCGAGAACATCATACAGACTGCACCCAAAACCTTGATTAGGCTGCCCTATAGGACTACAATTGCATATGGAGCGTACTGTTAACCTATTCTTTTGTATATTGAGCTTTAGGATTAGTTATTCAGCCTTAAGGAAATCTCAGTATGTTATCAGCTCAAATGCTCTTTTGCGATGAATGTGGTGCTGCTAACCCCCTACAAGAAACTACCTGTTTCGCTTGCAAGCAGATGCTGGCCACCCCTATTCGTGCGGCACAGCCTATGAAACAAAATAATGCTTCGACTGCTCTATCGACATCTACAGACGCGCTGGCACCTGGCTTTCTGTTGGCGCAGCGTTATATTATTGTGCGCGAGGTGGGTCAGGGCGGCTTTGGCATTGTCTACGAGGCGAAAGATTGCCAGAGAAAAAGCAGATCGGTAGCGGTTAAGCAGATTAACCTGTGCGCCCTTAAGCCACGCGAAGTTATTGAAGCTACAGATTCCTATAACCGCGAGGTAACGCTGCTGAGTACATTAGAGCATAAGAATGTGCCCAGGATATATGACCACTTCACTGATCAGGACCACTGGTACCTGGTGATGGACTTTATAAAAGGCGAAACTTTAGAAGATTACCTCGCCAAAGCCAGTGGCGGCCGCTTGCCACTCAAAAAGGTGCTGAGCATCGGTATAGAGCTGTGTAATGTGCTGGACTACCTGCATAAACATAATCAGCCTATTATCTTCCGCGATGTCAAACCTGCTAATATTATGCGCACCTCCAAAGGCAGGCTCTATCTGATCGACTTTGGCATTGCCCGTCAATTTACGCCAGGGCAAAGCAAAGACACCGGTCCACTGGGATCGCCTGGATATGCTGCCCCTGAGCAGTATGGCAAAGCCCAAACCACTGCACAGACAGATGTATACGGCCTGGGCGCAACGCTCCAGGCGCTCTTGACAGGCGTAGAACCACTGACAACTCCACCCGCACATATATCGATACCGAAGAAGATGCAGAAGCTGCTGGACCAGATGCTCGAAGCTGACCCCATGCACCGACCCGGTAACATGGAGGAGGTCAAACGCAGGTTGCAAAGAATTAAAGATGGCTTTCAAAAACCTGCACTGTCCCTTATGCGAGGACTGTTAACAGGCTCTATGCCCTATTCGTTGATAGCACTCCTCCTTTTATCCTGGCATCTTATCCCACTAACGTCCACCTTTGCGAGTTTCAACCCGGTCTTTTTTGTGATCTACTATTTGCTCATGTGTACGTGGCCTTTTGTTCTCATAGCGCAATTGATTCGGGCCACTAAGTTTCTTTTCACACCACAAAAACGGCTCATAGGGTTGGGGATACTCCTTATGCAAGGATTGTTGATACTGGGTATTATAAACGCGTGGTTACCATACCAATTTTTTTAGGCGGCTTATTAAACTGATGTGTGACTAACGCTTTATACATGTTTTTGCATCCTCACTGCCTGCGGCAGTTCGCAGGGTTTTATATATTGCAGCTGGAAGCCTGGCCGCCATCGGCGGCCAGGCTTCCAGCTGCAATATATGTGAATCATACTTGACATGTGTTCGAAAAACCTTCTATAGTAGGGAAGCAAGAACGGATACGTCAAGTACTCCATAGTGTGAACGCTGGGGCCTCCGCGCCGCAAATGGTGAAATAGTGAATATCACAGGTTATGTCAAATACAGCACAGCATGTGTTTGCTCCATACGTGGAGCGAGCACGTAAAGTATTACAACACGAACAGCGCACGCATCACCAGGACCAGGCTATCAAACCAGGAGGCCTGGAAGTCTTTGTTGGGCGCTGGGCTGATGAAATGAGTGTTATATGCAAAAATGCTGGACTCGACCTGAGGCCGGTGCACGATTTTGCTGAGTGCTTGCAGGGATATCGCAAACAGGACCCGATGCAACGGGCTGCCAGCTTACGGTCCGCCCTGGCAATCCTACATGAGCTGGATGCGCTGGACAATACACAGAACGATAAAGCGCCAGCATCGACTACTCAGCCACCAGCTACATTGAATGGCGGTCGACTGGAAGCGGTACACGGCATTGCTCCAAAGGATAGAGCGCCATTGACACGCCCAGTGACCACCACACGTATAGAAAAACCAGGCGACACACGTACTACAGAGGCTGCCCACTATAACGGCGATGGCAAGAAACCCGCTCAGACTATCACACCGATTACTAACATCAATAGCGATAGCAAGAAGCCTGCACAGACGAACGGCAGGGCGGAGCCAGCTCCCCAAAGGATACGCCTGGAAGCGGGTATGACGCCCGGGCATACTGTCCTCACACTACTCAGCGCGGATATTACGGCTGTACCTAAAGTAGGTCCAGCAGCAGCTACACGCCTGCGCAGCCTTGGTATACGCACAGTGCGCGATTTGCTCTTCTATTTTCCACGTGACCATCGCGACTATAGCAAGCTCGAAAAGATCGCCAATCTGCCTTTTAACGAAGTGACCACGACCAAGGGTCTGATCTGGGAGGTAAAAAGTGCTCCTACCAAAGGCGGACGCACGCGCACGATAGCCACAATTTCCGATGATACGGGTAAGTTGAATGTGACGTGGTTCAATCAACCCTACCTGTTTAAACAGTTGAAGAATGCGCAAGGCTCGTGGCTGGTGGTGACAGGTACCAAGCAGCGCTTTGGCAATAAGGTTGAGTTCTCGGTACGCAGCCATGAATTTCCTGAAGAGGGGGACCTGTTGAATACGGGTCGGCTGGTACCCACATATGCCTTGACGGAGGGACTACACGCCAATGCATTACGGCGCTACACAAAATGGGTGGTTGATCACTACGCTGCAATGGTACCTGATCATCTCCCGGCATCTATCCGTTCAGCCGCCAAACTGATGCCCTTACCCGATGCGATCTCACATATACATTATCCTGAAAATGAAACGGCCCTGGCTGCTGCCCGCCGCCGCCTGGCTTTTGACGAACTTTTTTTAATCCAACTGGGTATGCAAGAACGACGCACACGCTGGCAGCGCGAAGCGCCGGAAGGCAATGCTTTCAAAATTGAGAGCGGCAAGATATTTATCGATGCCTCGCACGCTGATGGGACAGCCCAGGATGGAGACGAACAAGCTGTTATGCCATATCCCTTCAATGGCACGCTCTGGTCCCCGGTCCTGACCAATAAGCCATTTGAGGCGAGTTTACCATTTCGTTTCACGGCCGCCCAACGGCGTGTCATCGGCGAAATCCTGGCAGACCTGGCGCAGAACAGGCCCATGTGTCGCCTGCTGCAAGGAGATGTTGGCGCGGGTAAAACTGCGGTGGCAGCAGCGGCACTGCTCTGCGCGGCATTTAATGGTTACCAGGGAGCGCTTATGGCCCCTACCGAACTGCTGGCCGAGCAACACGCGCGCAGTATCAGTGTCATGCTTGAGCCATTTGGTATTCGTACCGTCCTCTTAACAGGGAGTTTGAAACAGCGAGAGCGCATGTTGGGCCGCACGGCCCTTGAAAGTGGCGAGGCGATGGTTGCCATTGGCACGCATGCACTTATTCAAGAGGATGTCAATTTTCAACACCTGGGACTGGTTATCGTGGATGAGCAGCACCGTTTTGGCGTAGAACAGCGCGATGCTTTACGCCAGAAAGGGTATCATCCGCATATGCTGGTGATGACGGCTACACCTATTCCCCGTACCCTGGCTTTGACGCTATATGGAGACCTGGATGTTTCCGTGATCGATCAGCTCCCGCCTGGTCGGCAGAAGATCATTACACGCTGGCGCACAGGAGCGCGCCGTTCTGAAGCTTATACGTTGATTGCCCACCAGGTTGCGGAGGGCCACCAGGCTTTTATCATTTGTCCTTTAATCGAAGAGTCTGAGACGCTGGTGGTCAAAGCGGCTACGGTGGAGTACGAGCGCTTGAGCCGCGAAGTCTTCCCCAATTTGCGCCTGGGCCTGCTCCATGGGGCGATGAAGCCTGCGGAGAAAGATGCTACGATGCGCCGCTTCCGCGATCAAGAATTGGATATTCTGGTGGCAACCTCGGTGATCGAAGTAGGTATTGATGTGCCCAACGCGACAGTGATGGTGATTGAAGACGCTGACCGCTTTGGTCTCTCACAAATGCACCAGTTTCGCGGACGTGTCGGACGTGGGCAGCACCAGTCATATTGCTATGTGCTCAGCGCCGATGCCAGCCTGCAGGCCCAGGAACGGCTGGAAGTGTTCCAGTCAACCGACGATGGCTTCCGCCTGTCCGAAGAAGATATGCGCCTGCGCGGTCCCGGTGACTTTATCGGGGTGCGCCAGAGTGGTATGCCTGAGTTACGTATGGCTGACCTGAATGATACGAAACTGATTGAGGAGTCACGCAACCTGGCGGCAAAACTATGGGCCAGCGACCCATACCTGCGCAAGCCTGAGCACTGGCCGCTGCGTGAACGCATGCACCTCTTCTGGCAGAATTTCATGGCCCACTAAGTTCACCTTGACATTTACTTTGCTGCAACTTACAATTATGTCAGAATTGACTTAAAGGATAAAGATCACAAATGTATAAACAAGTCATGTTACTCGGGCTACTCCTGGAAAAGCCGATGTACGGCCAGCAAATACGGGAGGTGATCGAGACCCACCATGATCTGTTTGCCGATTTCATAAAAAAACCGACAATATATTACCAGTTGGAGCGATTGAATCGTGACGGCTATCTAGAGATACGACGTGAAATTGTTGAGGCACCGGGAACGGGCTATGCACATGAAGAGCTGGCGCCACGTGAGCGGGATATCTACTACATCACGGAGGCAGGGCAAAAGCATTTTTATTTGCTCTTGCGTGAAATGCTGGGAGCTTATTCGCCTGAGTTGAGTGAAGTGGATGCATGTCTCTTCTTTCTCAGTCACCTGACACCAGGAGAGGCAGCCGTACTACTGCAAGAGCGCCATGAACAAGTGTCGTTTTACAGGGCAAGAGTAGAGACCCAGTTGGATGGTCCCTACGCCATGGACGATGCCCACAGATTGGTTAATAACCACAGGCTGACCCTGCTCGATGCTGAGCTCGACTGGTTAAGCCGCACCATAGCCCATCTTAACGCAAAGAAAGGGACGCACAAGTAATTATGGCATTTACCTTTCCTTGTGGCATATAAGTCAACTCTGACTTAAAAAGTATTCAGGAGTTCCTCGTATGAGTAAAATATTTCGATCGCCATTATTTTTAATGGCATTCACAATTTTTATAGACTTTACCGGTTTTGGCCTGGTCATTCCATTGCTGCCATTCTGGGCACAGCACCTTGGGGCAAATGCCGTAGGTGTAGGTCTTATCCTTACAATTTACGCGCTGGCGCAATTCATCTTTACACCCATCCTGGGCTCGCTCTCAGACCGCTATGGACGGCGACCAGTCATCATCGCGTCGCTGGTAATTGAAGCCATCGCCTTAGTGCTCTCAGCGCTGGCAAACACACTGCCCCTGCTCTTCGTCGCACGCTTTATTGGCGGAGTTGGCTCCTCCAATATCGGTTCGGCCCAGGCAGTAGTCTCAGATGTGACACCGCCAGAGGGTAGAGCGCGCGGTATGGGACTGATAGGGGCGGCCATTGGTATGGGCTTTGTCGTTGGTCCTGCCATCGGCGGCGTACTGGCTCCGCTGGGACCAGCCATACCTTTCTGGGCCGCCACGATTGTCGCCGTCGTGAACACATTGCTGGTGGCTTTGTTTCTGCCGGAAACACGTAAACGAGGAGTTACAGCAGCAGAAGCGCATACAAAAAATGAAAGGGTTTCTGTGCTTCTCGCGGGCTGGAAGCAAGCTTTGCGCTATCCTGTCATAGCGCGCCTGGCGATTATTATCCTGCTCTTCAATGTCGCTTTTACCGCGATGGAAGCCATCTACCCTCTGTTTAGCCAGCATGTCTTTGGCTGGACGGCCATGCAGAACGGCTACATCTTTACATATGTGGGTATTATCGTTGTCATTATGCAGGGTGGCCTGGTTGGAAAACTGGTCAAACGTTTCGGCGAACGCAGCCTGTTGATCGCGGGATTAATCATGCTAGCGATAGGTCTCGGGCTGCTGCCCTGGAGTACACAATTGGGGCTTATGCTAGTTGCGCTCGGCATATTGAGCGCTGGTGATGGTGCAGTGACCCCAACCATATCGACGCTCCTTTCATTCGCCAGTTCGGAGAATACTCAAGGAGAAACACTTGGCTTTGCGCAGGGCCTGGCCGGTCTGGGCCGTATCGTAGGTCCATTGATCGCGGGTAGTTTCTACGGATTTGTCGGCCCTGGCTCGCCGTTCCTGATGAGCGCAGGATTGGTTATCGTAGCGCTGCTGATCGCGTTATCTGCCCTGCCAGTTAGCAAGAAAGCCAAGGAGCAGTCAGTACCAGAGGTCGACGAGGCAGTTGAAGAGGTTTTTTCGGCGGTAAAGAAGAGTTAAATGGCATGCTTATGGTTCACCTGTTGTACAATACACATAACGATACGTTTAAGGAGGATCAATGAAAGTTCTTACCATTACCCTGATGATACTGCGTCTGGCAGTGCTAGTGGCACTGATATTTGGTATCTTGTTCTGGTTAAATATTGCCACTAACCTCATACCAGTACATATGCTTATCGGCATTATCGTAGTACTGAGCTTATGGATAATCGGCCTGGTACAAGGATTTATGAAGGGCGGCAGCTTGCCGTTTGCAGGGCTCACATTTGTAGTCGGCCTGGCGCTGGCCATTGTGGGTTTATACCAACAACAATGGTTGATTGGTCCGGCACACTGGGTCATTCAGGTCATACACCTGTTATTAGGACTATCAGCTATAGCTCTAGCTGAGATGATCGTGAGACTCACCAAAGAGCGCGTCAAAGCGCAGCAAGCAGTGAGCTAGAGTAGATCATAAGATTCAAACAGGTCATGCTCCCGCGCGGGAGCATGACCTGTTTGAATCTTATGATCTGTTTTTGGACTATTGCCGAATAAGTCGTGATATGATTTAATGGAAACAAGAATTCCCTTTTTCCGGGTTACTTTATTTACTTTTCGGTATTGAAAGGGCATAAGCGTGAAGAACGAGGAAAAACATGAGCGCATAGCCGTGTATCCTGGGAGCTTCGATCCACTTACCAATGGCCATCTTGATATCGCACGGAGAGCAGCCCAACTTTTTGATACATTGATCGTCTCCGTCTATGCCTTTCCCGCCAAGAACTTGTTGTTTACAGTTGATGAGCGTATGTCGCTCTGGCAAGAGGTAGTTGCCGCCGAGGGGATGACCAATGTACGGGTCGATAAGTTCACTGCCCTGCTGGTGGATTATGTTCGTTCCGTTCATGGACAGGTTATCATCAAAGGATTACGCGCACCCAATGATTTTGAATCCGAGTTTCAACAAGGTTTGATGAATCGCAAGCTGGCGCCAGAAATCGATACCGTTTGCTTATTGACCAACCTGGAACATCTATTTGTCAGTTCATCGCTCTTAAAGGAGGTAGCCCGCCTGGGAGGAGATGTGACTGACATGCTTCCACCTGTTGTTGTACGGGCCTTGCAACATAAATTTGGGGCATAAGTAGTTACGTAGACCGTCTTATTGTGTGCTTTACCTAGTCAAGTCGAGTCGGGGAGGCAGGAAAACTATGGATATACTGTACCTTGTGGACCGCCTGGAAAATCTCATTGCTAGCAGTCGCCGTATGCCACTGGTAAATCAGATTATCATTAAAGAGGGAGATATCCTCAATATTGTTGATCAGATGCGTACATCCATCCCCGACGAGATTAAACAGGCCAGGCGCGTTATCCAGGAAAAAGAGCGCATTCTGGCGCAAGCACAGGCCGATGCTTCCACATTGCTAGCGCGAGCGCGTGAAGAGACCGAGCGGGCAATGAACCGCGAAGGACTCCTGCGTGCCGCTGAAGCGCGCTCTCAGGAGCTTGTCAGGCAGGCCGAAGAACAAGCAAGAGACGTGGTACGACAGGCCGAAGAACACACCGAGCAACTCAAAATTGATGCAGATAGCTATGTCGCAGAAACCTTGCATAACCTCAAAGATCACCTGGCAAGCGTGGAGATGGATATTAGTCGCAGCATTTTGAGCATCGAGAAAGGCCTTGAAAGCCTGGATATGCCCGAGGATGGCGAATATGAAGAAGGTGAGATCTACGAGGAGGGAAATGAAGATGGGGATGAGCAGGTTATATCCTCGCGTCCCATTCCTCGCCGGGCCTCGCTTGCCAATGACACTATAGGCGGGCCAATGTATTAATCCTCTTATAAAGAGTTCTAGAACTCTTCGGATCAGTTCTAGAACTCTTCGGATCGCTATCATGAGCTATCCCAGTAACTATTCACGTCTCCTCGCCACCTTCGATGGCTCTCCTTTGAGTGAGTGTGATGAGCTATGCAGCTTGCGGCTGCATAGCTCATCACACTCACTCAAATGTGCGAAGCGCCGCAGGCGCTGAGGAGTCAAGGAAAAAGGAACCTGAATAGTTACAGGGATAACTCATGAAGGAAAGAAGCGCCGGGACACGGGACTTGACACGTGTGAGACGCTTGACTATAATGAACAGGCACCACAGAAAAGCACACATATTGAGGTTGCGCCAGAGCTTATTTTTTTTTACTTATATGAGTTATTCTGTGGAAAGGAAACAGGAAATCATGCTTTACAACGTGGCGCAGCTCATGAAGGCCGCGGTAGGGACTTCGCTTGAGTATGATATTCATGAAGAAGATATTCAACTTGATGAAGATCTCGAGATAGTCAGTCCGATCGATGGTCATGTGCGTATACGCCGCACCAATCAAGGCTTACTGGTAGATGGCCGGGTGGATTTGACGCTTGAGCTTTCATGCACGCGTTGTTTGGAAGAGTTCGAACAACCAATGCATGTGACATTTATGGAACAATTTTATCCAACTGTGGACATCATTACTGGCACAATGCTACCACCAAGCGAGGACGAAGATGCCTTCCCGATTGACGATCATCATTTGCTTGATCTGACTGAGGCGATACGACAACGAGTCCTGCTCGAAATTCCGATGGTCACGTTATGCCGTGAGAATTGCGCGGGACTCTGTTCACAGTGTGGACACAATCTCAACCTTGGCCCTTGTGATTGCAAGCCAGAAGTCGATACACGTTTTAGCGTACTACAGAAATTATTACAAAACGGTTCAGAAGCATAATTCCACAAGTAGGTTTGCCTGATCTTCAGGACCCCATAGTGGTGGAAGAGGAGAAAATATCTCATGGGAGCATTACCAAAACAACGAACTTCACATGCCCGCCAGGGTGAGCGGCGGTCACATCATCACCTGACTCTGCCCCAGTTGGTTGCCTGTCCACAGTGCAAAAAGCCACGGCTTTCGCACCATGCCTGCCCCAACTGTGGAACATATCGTGGTCGCCAGGTATTCCTGCCAAAAACAAAGAACAAGTAAATACGCTCAATAGGTAGATGTGCATGGGATATGGCAGAAGCAGATTTTGTTCTAGCGAAACATTGTCCCATCTACCTATTTATTTTTTGATTTCACAAAGAGTAGTGAATTATGACGGCACAAGTCGCCTTCCTTTTCCCTGGTCAGGGTAGTCAGGCCATCGGTATGGGCGCTGATGTTTACGCAGCATCAGCGGCGGGGCGTCAGGTTTTTGAGACCGTCGATGAAGCGTTAGGCTTTTCACTGAGCACCCTCTGTTTCCAGGGGCCTGATGAGACCTTACGTGAAACGATGAATGCGCAGCCCGCTATTGTGACTGTAAGCCTGGCTCTATTAGCCGCATTGCAAGAAACCCTTTCTCCCCACAACTCTTCCTGGTCAAATCCACTCGTTCCCAGTTATACTGCTGGCCACAGCGTTGGTGAATATGCCGCAGTTGTAGCCGCGGACGCGCTTGACCTTAAGAGCGCGGCTATGCTTGTACGTGAACGTGGACGGTTGATGCATCATGAAGGAACCGTTTGTCCGGGAGGAATGGCAGCCATTATCGGTATGGAAGCAGAGCCATTGCAAGCTCTATGCCAGGAGGCTACAAGCCAGGCTCTGGCAAGCCAGGCAGCAGGGGGACATCCAGGACGAGGACGCGTGATTATAGCTAACTTTAATGCGCCCGGGCAGATTGTTATCTCCGGGGAACAGCATGCCCTGAGCCTGGCGATGGAGCTGGCTAAGACACGTGGAGCTAAACGCGTTATTCCCCTGGCCGTGAGTGGAGCTTTTCACTCGCCAGTGATGCAACCGGCAGCCAGTGGCCTGGCGCAAGTAATCGCTACCACACAGGTACAGGATGCGCGCGTACCCATTATCAGTAATATTACCGCTCAACCACTTACTATTGCGCAAGATATACGCGAAGAACTAGCTGAGCAGATTTCCTCTTCTGTGCAGTGGATACGTACTATCGAGTACCTCGTGCAAGCTGGTGTCAGTGTTTTCATCGAAATCGGCCCTGGTCAAGCTTTAACTGGTATGATCAAACGTATCTCAAAAGGCGTCACCACCGTTACTATTAGTAGTATGGCAGATATCGAAAAAGCTCGCCTAAGTCTACGTGAAATTGGCCTGCTGGATGAGATATAATAGCGCTAGTACTCTTATCTCAATTGACCTGTTTATACACACTACTAGCGTGTTTGTGGTAATCTGTTACTATCTGCAAATTAGCCGATTGGGATAGTGAGCTTGACACGGTGGAGAAAAGCGCATATCTTAACAATTAAGAGTCCAGCTTGCAGAGTCTATAACGCACGTAGCCAGGTTTTCAGCATTACGAGGAGTGTGATACTATCGCACTAGAAGGGAACATATATGCTAGCTGAATCGCTAGGCGTTGTACGTGTTACTCGTCAGGTACTCATCACCATCGTGACGAATGCAGCATTAGAGATTCCCGGTGTTGTTCGTATGGCTCAGGGCACTGATCAATGGTCGCGTTTGCTCGGGCGCGAGGTGCCAAGGCAGGGCGTCACTTTAACCATTAAGGACAATGCCGTGACAATGGACCTGTACATTGTTGTAGCATCCAATGTTAACATTGTTGAAGTTGGTTCTGCCGTCCAGGAAGAGGTGGCATCAGCGATTGAGCACATGGTTGGTATGCAGGTACACGAGGTCAATGTCTATATCCAGGATGTTGCATGAGACATCAGCAGTGGCTCCAACACATCGTTATACATAAGCTTCACGCATGCATAGCTAGCACCTATGCGAGGATATCATGCCAATAGGTATACGCAGACAAGCACGAATGATTGCCCTGCAAACACTCTACGAATACGACACAGCCCAGCATCCACCCGCAGAGGTCTTGCAGCGCCATGCAGAAGATCGTCATCTGCAGTCAAAGGTGATGGAATATGCCAGCGAGTTAGTTATGGGTGTTTGTGCTCATCTTGCTGATATCGATGCGCATATTCAAAGTGCAGCACGCGAATGGCCATTACAGCAAATGGCCCGAATAGATAAAAATATTCTTAGACTTGCAATCTACGAGATTCTGTTTAATAATACGGTACCAGCCAAGGCAGCGATTAACGAAGCGGTGGAACTCGCGAAACAATTTGGCAGCGATACTTCCAGCCGATTTATTAATGGCGTTCTCGGTACTATATTTAATAGGGCGCAACATCAGCCCACCCCACAAGCGGAAAGCGAGGTGAATTAATGGCAACTATCTCTGAGCGGCTCAAAAAGATCGTCGTAGACCAACTAGGTGTTGACGAGAATGAGGTCGTTCCAAGTGCATCTTTTGTTGAGGATCTGAACGCAGATTCACTCGATCTGGTTGAGCTAATCATGTCCTTAGAAGAGGAGTTTAAACTCCAAATTTCAGACGAAGATGCAGAGAAGATCACCACGGTGCAAGAAGCCGAAGACTACATAGAAGAACATTCGCGGTAATTTCACAAAAGAAAATTGAATTTCTGAGCGCACTTGCTAGATGAAGAGCCGTGTTCAGAAATTCAATTTTCTTTTTTCATCTCATTCCTTGTCACATTTCACCTTGCCCATGCATCTTCATTATTAGAACGCGCAATTAAGACGCGAAAAAGAGTGTACTGTGGACATGATACCTGCCGATCAAGCGGTAGAAGAGCTCATACAGCAATATTACAAGCTGGTCTTTCATACAATCTATGGTATGACGGGCAACTGGGAAGAAAGTCAAGACCTTACGCAGGATACTTTTCACCAGGCCCTAAAAGCTATTGATGCTGCGCGCACAGCAAGTGGGAACCAGTTTCGTGAGAAAGCCTGGCTGCTGCGTATCGCACTGAATACTGTGCGTATGCAACGGCGGCGGCGCAATCTTTTTCGCTTTATTCCCTTCTCAAGTATGCAAACAAGGAGGCAGACGGAGAAAGCATTCGAGGGAGAGACTGACAGCGATACGCTAAACGAGCGGGCGGCAGCTGTACAACCCGCAGGTTATGGAGCAACCGAGGCAGACGATCCAGCCGAATTGATAGCCGAACGGGATGTTGTCCAGCGTACGATGGCACGTCTACCAGCGCTGCTGCGCGAGTGCTTGATCCTGGCGGTTATTGGGAATTTCTCTACTAGCGAAATTGCCCAGATGCTTGATCTACAAGAAGCCGCTGTACGCCAACGACTCGCGCGCGCGCGTAAACAATTTCAACAAATGTATATGCTTGAGAGCAGTGAGCAGATCGGCGATGATGAAATATCTGCCACGACGCCGGGAAAAGCATCCAGGCAGACTGGTAAAAACCAGAATTATGATGAACGACTTGAGTGCCGGGCAGAGATAGCGGATGACGATGCTTCACAACTCGACGCACGGCCCCCGATTTCGCGGAGGAACTATGCAGAAGGACTCTCTTGAGACTCTGCTTTTGCACCACTATGGTAATGCGGCTCCCACGCCCCCTGGTTTGCAAGAGCAGATCCTGGCCTCTGTGCGGCACAAAGCCGCAGAGTCGCGCCAGGAGATGCGCGCTGTGGCTCATTTACGTGAGAAGCGACTCAGTCGACGGCGGGCCGTTAAACTCGTTGCCATAGGCTCAGCTGGTCTGGGCATCTTGAGCATTGGCCTGGAAAGTTTACAAATGTTTGAAACCGCCCTTGTACGTCAAGATGTGACTCAGCAAGCCATTCAGTAACGGTTGACGAGCATCCAATAGTGGTACACTTGCGTAGTATTCAATAGTATTGACGACCTATACCTGCAAACAGGATCAGGCCCGGTTACAATAAGAAAGGAAACCTATCATGTTCGGATTACACATGCCCGAGTTGATCATTATTCTCGTTGTTGCACTGCTTATCTTTGGCCCCAAAAAGCTGCCAGAAATGGGTTCCTCTATCGGCAAGAGCATTAAAGAGTTTCGCAAGGGTATGAACGACCTGTCCCATCCCAAAGAAGAAAAGGAAGATCCTAAGAACCCTGACTATGAGGCCATCGAGCACGAAGTGGCCAGCAAGCGGGAGAGCTATGATTTCCAGCAAAAACCGGCCAATGTCGAGAGTGAAGTGGTCCATACTAAAGACTCAAAGCTTGACTAGTGCTGACAACTGAAACTTGCCTGGAGAACATACATGGCATCAAATGAAATAGAAGAGCAGGATCTTCTAAGCTCAATCTTCGAGCCAGATCCGGAGGACGAGAACGATCCCTCTGCCATGTCGTTGGTAGAACACCTGGAGGAGCTGCGCTGGCGTATCTTCAAGTCGCTGATTGCTATCGCAGTGGGTTCAATTGTGGCCTTTATCTTCCGTGAGCAAATTGTCTACATCTTGACGCTACCTTTACCGAAGGCAGCAGACCCCCTTACCCATGGTAAAATTGTCGTAACAGGGCTGATGGAAGGCTTTACCGTCTTTCTCATGATCTCAATTGCTGCAGGTTTTATTCTCGCGCTGCCAGTGGTACTCTACCAAACGTGGGCCTTTATCGTGCCTGGTCTGCTCGAAAAAGAGAAGAAGTATGCCGTGCCCTTCATCGTGGTTGGCGTAGTTCTTTTCGCAGCAGGTATTTCACTAGGATATTTTGTATTACAATTTCCGGTGCAATGGCTGGTTACCTTTGCTGCCAACAGCTTTACTGAGCTGGTCACAGCAGGCAGCTACTTTACCTTCGTGGCATTTTTCATGCTGGCCTTTGGTATTGTCTTCGAAATACCACTGGTGCTAACGTTCCTGGCACAGGTTGACCTGATCAGTTCTCAGACACTGATCAAGAAGCGTGCTCCCGCACATGTGGGTATGTGGATCGCCTCGACGTTCCTCACACCTGGAGCGGACATCTATAGTCCCATCTTCCTGGGTGTAGCCATGTCCTTCCTGTTTGAGCTGACAATCATCTTTATCAAGATCATCAAGAAGTAATAGAGAGAGCACCTGTATGTGTCCACATGGGACACATACAGGTGCTCTCTCTATTACTATTTGATCATCTATGCCCGAAGCGCTTCTCGCGGAAGCGGCCAAAGTTCCCCCATAGTGTAGCAATGGCTAGCAAGTAACAGATGGCTGCGCCTAGAAAGATGGGGGAATAGCCAAAATGAGCAATGAGCAGGCCACCAAGTGGGGCGGTCAAGGCCCATGGTACCTGGAAGGCGACCTGGTAGCTGCTATTCGCCAGGCCGCGATGCTGGCGTGGCGCCGCTTCCATGGAGAAAACTTGCAGGACGCCGTTGGACATATCCATAAAGCCCTGGCGGAAGAGGTAGCATGTGGTGGCCAGGGGTAAATAGGAGGTCAGACCGAGGGTCACCAGGAGAGGAATACTCACCAACTCCGTTAAGGCAACAGAGTTCACCCTGCCTATGCGCGCCGCCAGCCATGGGGCTGCTAATGTGAAGAGGGCAGCAATCGCGACGGTGCCACCACTCAGCAGGCCAAACAGGGCAGGAGAGGCATGAAGATGCTGGACAAAGTAGATATTGAAGTAGGAAATGAACAGGCCAGCCCCAGCCCCAATCAGCGCCTGGACAAGGGACAACAAAAAGATGGGACTGCGCAGGATGGCTGGCAGTAGAGCAAGCCATTGCCCAACGCTTGTTCTCGTAAGGGCAGGAGTGGCGTTGGGAAGAGAGAGGGCTTTTGTGGTCGCCTTTGCCATGGAAGAAACCAGGGCAGATGGAGAGAGCGGCGAGGGCGACCGCAAAGATTCCCTCCCCTCGTCCGCATCACCCCCGTCTCTACGAGGTTGACGAAGATTCCGAGAAGGACGCGGGGAGACGCGACCAGGAGGAGGATCGTTGCTGAGAAGAAAAAGGGGAATCAGGCTGGGCAAGACGATTACACCGGCAAAAAGTAAGGACAATTGATAAGAACGCGGATCAGGCTGGCTGGCTAATAACACGTTCGACCAGGCAGGAAGAGGGGCCATGAGCAAGGGCATATGGCGAAACCAGCCCGGCAACAGGCCGCCGACTATATTGCCTACCACAGCAGTGATCAGGCCTAGCACAAGGTTCAAGCTAAAAAGGTGAGGGCGCTCGTCAGAAGTGCTATTGGCAGTCAGGAAAGGCGCATTTACTACCAGTATAAAAGCGTAACCCACGCCAGCGATAAAACCACTGAGCAGCAGTGGCACAGGCTGACGAAAGAGAATTTGCCCAATACCTGCCACGCCGATGAGCAGGTTTGCGCCAATGAGAATGGCTTTACCACTGAAACGGTCAATACACACACCGGCAGGGAAAATAGCCAGGCCCGCCCCAATGGTCGCCGCAAAAAGCACGGCTCCAATAAAATCCGCAGCATAACCCAGCGAAAGCAGGTAAAGATTGTAGAGAACAAGAAGAATGCCCGCTGTAACCCCGCTCAAGGCGTTGTTAATGAGATATAAACGAGCATTCAGCTGAAAGCGCCCGAACTGGCGAAGATACTCAACGAATTGGGACATCTTGATGTGGGGCCGCTATAGGTACGTTCTGTAATTCTTTGGGAGTCGTGGTTGTTACCTCCACAGGAGCATTTTTGAGTTGGGAGGCCCGTATGCTCCCGGCATAACCTGCGCCATATTCAGCCATCTCTTTTTCGGATGCCCTGTCTTTCACCAGCATCGTATAACCAGGACTTCTAAAGCCAACGCCCTCTTTTTCTAAGGCTGTTTGCTGTGGTTGCTTCAAGCCAGGCAAGAAGAAGCTTTTGACCATCTGCTTGGCCATCACGGTGCGAGCGCGAAACTCAATGACCGCGCCAGCTACACGCTCGCTCCCCTTCTCAACCTTGTTGTCAAAGGTGTGTACATACGATGGTACTTCGGCTATAGTACGCACAACCTTGTTATCATTGGCCTGGACAACAGACATATCGCCACGAGCAGCGGCTTCGGTGGTCTTATTTATGCTGTCAACCGTTGGACGTAAGCGCTTGATAAGCTCGGCTTTTTCGCGTACCCACGAGAGGCCAAGCATTAAAACCGCGGCAAGGGCTATACCAATAATGACAAGCACCAGCACATAGAACAGGAGAACGATGGCCGCCGCCTGTCCCCAAGGGGCAAGTGGGTCACCAGCTAAAACGAATGCCATGTTATTCCACTCCCTTAGCTATAGCTTCCATCTGCTGTCTGCGCCGCGCTTCTGCACGGCTGCGGGTACGTCCTTTACCCATGAATACACGCAGCACTTCCTGTCCCGCCATCACAGTTGCCGCAGCACGAATGGTCGGGCCCACGGCAAATTCACTGGTGAGCTGAGCGGTGCTGCTAATAGTTGTCGCGGTCTGACCAGCGGTCCTGGCAGTATCCTGGACAATACCTGCTGTCCTCTGGACAGAGGCCAGCAAGGGCTGCACTTCGTTGCGCACCGTTGTAATTGTCTGAACAAGCAAGAACACTGCATATATCAGGTAACCCGTTGAGATCAGGGACAGGGCAGCCAGAATAATCAGAAAAATGTAGAGGACATCAAGCAACACACCGAATTTTCCAGCGACAAAGAAGCCGATAAGAAGCAAAACCGCTACAATTGCTGCTATTATGACTGCGTTCCGCAATGCACCTTTCATGACACACCTCTAAACACATACTATCATATACTTACTAACATTGCACTTATATGACTTGATTATAGCGCACAAGCCAGCCTACTAGCCAATTTGCAGACAAAAGAACCCGCAAGAGTTACTCCTACACGATCACCGCCTGCAATAGGCACCTATGAGAGGTGCCCCTACATATTCATACGCATCAGGAGCACTCCAAGACTACAGATCCATCTTCTCTCATTGTAAAGGAAGCTTAGAAATCTAAGCTTCCACTGAGAAATAACTGAGACTTTCTATTGTTGACTTGCCCTTGAGGTAGAGTTACATGTATTTTCAATACAGATAGATCAACTTCTTCCTAAGTGGACTTTAGGACATCTGACCTGTGAATATAGGATACCTGATGTAAGGAGGCATATATGTTACACTTGTTAGCCCTCAGCACAATTCTTGCTGATGGCGTCACCATTAGGATTGGTGACAATGTCTGGACCTTCGGTTGGAATTTTATTGTGTATCTGGTTGTCGCAGCTATCGTGGGCTTTATCGCGGAAGCTATTGTAGGTTGGAGATTACCCCTGGGTTTCGTTGGAGCAATCATTGCGGCACTCATCGGTATCTGGCTGATGACCAGGGTCATTCTCATCTCTGGTATTGGTGATATCGACATCTATGGAGTACCCATTATCCGGGCACTGCTCGGCGCGATCATTCTCGTGGCCATCTGGCACCTGATCACCTATGGCCTGTGGCGCGGACGGCGCGCTTACCGACGAGCATAACTATTCACTATTCTTAGCCAATATTGTATAGAGCCTGAGCGCCTGGGGATACACAATTCCCAGGCGCTCAAGCTCTTTCATTTTAGCAGCCCTGGCCATTCAATTTGTGCTCAACGGTTTCACAGACTTCATGTTGATCAACAAACTGGGCAAATAGTCCACATTAGGCAAAACCGATCCCATCCATTATAATTCATGTAGAGTTGCGACCTTATCACGCCGCCAACGTATTAATAGATAGTAGTTCTGTGAAATAGTATGATCAAGAAAATCAAGACCTTATACGAAGCAATCAAATTTGAGCACACCATCTTTGCCCTACCTTTTGCCTACCTGGGCATGGTTTTAGCAGCGCATGGCATACCAACGCTATGGCAAATTACCTGGATTACCCTGGCAATGGCCGGAGCGCGCTGCTTTGCGATGGCACTCAATCCACGCACAGCGATGCGCGCCTTACCGCAGCGACTGCTCAATTTCGCCCTGGTATCATTTGCACTCTTTATTTACGTGCCCTGGCCTTAAGGGGAGTTATGAAGTGGAGAAGATATATAGCGAAAATGATGCGGAGGCGCGTAAGTTACGCAGCCAGGCCAGTTACCAGGCAGCCATGGGACACTACAGGACGTTACATGGACTGGCGCGCGTCGCCTGGGTAACATGGCTCATCACTGGCGTGACCGTCGCTATCTGGTGTGTTACGGCTTACCAGACGGCCGTGGCAACAGGTGCGCATGGCTGGCATGATATCATTACCAATGTGCTGAACAATGCGATAAGTGTTCAGGACAATGATGCTCTTTCAAATGTTTTAGTGGCTTTTGGTGCGAAGGATAACGATCTCATCGTGCAGGGACAATATTGGCGCTTTGTCACACCTATTTTCTTGCACGCCAATCTCCTGCATGTAGGGCTTAACATGCTGAACCTGGTTGTACTGGGCGTTTTCCTGGAGCGGCTGGTAGGACACCTGCGCTTCCTGCTGATCTATCTTTTGACGGGTATTATCAGCATTATTGCCAGTTTCTACTTTATGCCGCAGGAAATCAGCGTTGGTGCATCAGGGGCCATCTTTGGGCTAGTAGGAGCATATAGCGTCTTCGTGCTCGTCCATCACAGGGCCTTGCGGCATAATGGTATTCCCGCCCTGGTGTGGCTGGTATTCGTGATAGGAGTAAATCTTAGTATAGGTTTGTTCGTCCCTAATGTCGATAACTATGCACATGTAGGTGGTTTGCTCAGTGGGTGCTTGCTTGGCTGGTGGTTCATGCCAGTTTATACCTTAGCGCCAAATAAAGCGTTGATAGATGTACATAGTTTTGCGCGTCGCTGGCCCTTGGCATTATTGACGATACTAGGTACACTGGTACTTGCAATCATTGCTCGTTATCTTATTGGAGGATAAATTTTGGAAGCACAAACAGATATTCAGACGTACATGAATCGTGGGAAACAAGCCCTTGCCCAGGGAGAGCGACGTGAAGCAGCCATCGCCTATGCACACGCGGCACAGATTGAGCCGAACAATCCGGCAGTTCATTTAGGCCTGGCCGAAGCAAACCTTGCCCTTGGCTCATATGGTGTCGTGTACATGGCCTGCCGTAAAGTGCAGGAGCTGCAGCCAGAGGGAGGCGTGGAAAGCACAATGGCCCAGGCGCTGCTCAATTTGCTTGATCGCCGTTATGACCGTGCCTTACAGGATGTTGATGCTGCAATTAGCCAGGATCCGGGTAACGGTTATGCTCATGCTCTGCGTTCCTACCTGCTGCGAATCAACGGGCAGGATTACGATGCGAATCTCGCTCGCGCACGCGCGGCACGCCTCTCCTACGGTGGGCATTATGATAACTGTTTCCCGCCTGTAGAACCGGTCGTCACACCTGCCTATAGTGGTGTACCGCCAAGTTCCACCACACTTAATGGCAATGGAGAGCAGGTAGGTGATCCTACCGCGACTGTAGGCCAACGTGAAGCGATACCAACATGGTCTCGCCCAAATGGCATGCAGAGACAAATAGTACGCACGCGCTTCGCGATTAGCCAGCATCCACGCCTGGTCACTAACATCCTGATTGGCATCAATGTCGCCGTTTACCTTATCCTGGCTTTTCTGAGCCGTAGCGTGGATATTGATCCCAATGTGCTACTGACAGCGGGCGCTCAATATGGCCCACTTGTTGCCCATGGAGAATACTGGCGCATCTTCACGGCCATGTTTCTGCACTTCAACATTTTTCATATTGGACTGAATATGCTCTCGCTGTTCTTCATCGGAACGGCGGTCGAAGTCTTCTATGGCAAATGGCGCTACCTGGTTATCTACCTGGCTTCAGGTATTGTGGGCGGCATCGTTACGCAAATTCTGACACCTGATGCCCTGGCGGCGGGCGCATCTGGCGCAATCTTTGGCGTCTTTGGCGCCCTGGGGGTCTTCTACCTTGTCAACCGCCGTGCCATGGGCGCGTATGGTCAGGGGGCCATTATGAACTGGGTCTTCTGGCTAGGCTTGAACCTGGTCTTCGGCTTCTCGAATACCGGCATTGGCATCTGGGATCACATCGGAGGGCTGGTAGCAGGTATGGCTATCGCAGCCATACTTATGCCAAAGTCACGCAGACGCACATTTTAAGTGGAGACGGACAT